>OEIU01000483.1_pt1 | contig 36640 bp, 41 predicted proteins | sample 1539221 | NCBI WGS metagenome assembly OEIU01 (sample SAMN03792071, study PRJEB22550) | activated sludge metagenome | feature: wastewater treatment plant; material: activated sludge; isolation source: Wastewater treatment plant of a petroleum refinery complex | place: Argentina: Zarate | collected...
CACGCTCGGGATACGCTCCTTGGTCGCGAAAGCCGTGCGCGGGTCGACGATCGTGACGTCGAAATCGACGAGACGCGCCATGTCGGCGAGCGCCTGGCTGACGTGCACCGCGCCGATCGCCACGAGCCGCGCGGGCGGCGCCTGCACGGTGAGGAAGTACGCCTTGCCCTCGATCTCGACCGACGCGCTCTTGCCCATGCGCAATTGCCTGTCGAGCGCGTCCGCGAATGGGTCGGCGGCGATGTCCGCAGCCTTCACGAGCCGCTGCGCGCCGTCGGCGAGATCGGTGACGAGCACGGCCGCGCGGCGCGCGCGGCGCTCCTCGTTGAGCGCCTTGAGAAGCTCGAGTTCCATTCAGTCGATCCTCTCGACATAGACGCGGATGCGCCCGCCGCAGGAAAGGCCGACGCGCCAGGCCGTTTCGTCCGCCACCCCATATTCGAGCGTGCGCGCCTTGCCGTCCGCGATAACGTCCTGCGCTTCCGTCACGACGTCGCCCTCGACGCAACCGCCGGACACGGAGCCGAGAAAGCGGCCCTCGTCATCGATGACGAGATGGCTGCCGGTCGGCCGCGGCGCCGAGCCCCAGGTCTCGACGACAGTGGCGATGGCGACTCCGCGCCCCGCGCGCTTCCAGTTCTCAGCTTGCGAGAGAATGTCGTCTTCCGTTGCGAGCATTGCGATCTCCCTTGGACCGCGAGCCTTCAGGCTCGCACTTTCGTGGACGATGCGAGCCTGAAGGCTCGCGGTCCATTTATCACGCCGCCCGCAGCCACTTGCGCGGATCGGTCGGCGACGAATTCTTCTCCTGCGCCAGCGCCGCGACAAGATCGGCCATCGACTGCAGGTTGTGGATCGGCCGGAACTCGTCGACATGCGGCAGCATGGCGCGCACGCCCGACGCCTTGGCCTGGAATTCCGAATAGCGCAGCAACGGATTGACCCAGATGAGGCGCCGGCACGACTTATGTAGGCGCTCCATCTCCGCGCTCAACTGGTCCAGACGATCGCGCTCGAGCCCGTCGGTGAAGAGTATGCAGATCGCGCCCTGCCCGAGCACGCGCCGCGACCATTCGCGGTTGAACGCGTGCAGCGAGGCGCCGATGCGCGTGCCGCCCGACCAGTCCTTCACGCCAGCCGAACATTCGGCGAGCGCCTCGTCCACATCCTTGTGGCGCAGCGCGCGCGTGACATTGGTCAGCCGCGTGCCGAACAGGAACGTGTGCACCCGTCGCCGCCGGTCGGTGAGCTGGTGCAGGAAATGCAGGAAGATGCGCGTGTAGTCGCTCATCGATCCCGATATGTCGCAGATCGCGACGATCGGGGCGTAGCGTTCGGCGTGGTCGCGGAAGGCGAGTTCGATGGCGCCGCCCGCGCGCAGCGACTTGCGGAACGTGCCGCGCGGATCGATGCGCCCGCCATGCGGGTGGGGCTTCCAGCGGCGCAGCTTCATTTTCTCCGAGGGCATGCGCAGCCGCGCGATCACGGCGCGCGCCGTGGCGATCTCGGCGGCGCTCATCTGCGCGAAATCCTTGGTCTGCAGAACTTCGCTCGCCGACATGGTGAAGCGCGCGTCGACTTCCACCTGCTCCTTCGGCTTTTCCTGCGGGCGGTGCTTGTAGAGCGCGTCCGCTACGCGCGCGGCGCCGGCGTCGGGCTTCTTCGGCTCGGAATGATCCTTCGCCTGCGGCGACATCAGCGCGATCATCTTCTCCATGAACCCGCGCTTGCGCCAGAAGATGGCGAAGGCCTGGTCGAAGACGATCGTATGCTCGTGCTTCTTCACGAAGACGGCATGCAAGGTCGCGCGAAAATCCTCGCGCGCGCCGATACCGGCGGCCTCCACCGCATTGATCGCATCGATCACCGCGCCCGGCCCGACCGGAAGGCCAGCGTCGCGCAGCGCGCGCGCGAAATAGAGGATGTTGTCGGCGAGCTTGCCCGACGCCGCGGGAGCGGTCGCGGCGAAGGGATTGGAACTGCGATCGGACCGTGTCACGCCCGCGCCTTCATGTCGGCCGCCACCTCGTTCACGAGTTCGGTCGCCTTCGTCTGGTCGATGCGCGCGATGTCGTCCTGATACTTCAGCAGCACGCCGAGCGTATCGGTCACGAGGTTCGGATCGAGCGCCACCGCGTCGAGTTCGGTGAGCGCGGAGGCCCAGTCCAGCGTCTCGGCGACGCCGGGCGACTTGAACAGGTCGAGATGGCGCAGCTTCTGCACGAACAGCACCAGCGCCTCCGTCAGCTTCTGTGGCGCATTGGGCGCACGTGCGCGCACGATCTCGATTTCGCGCGCGGCGTCGGGATAGCCGACCCAGTGATAGAGGCAGCGCCGCTTCAGCGCGTCGTGGATTTCGCGCGTGCGGTTGGAGGTGATGACGACGATCGGCGGATGCTCCGCCCTGATCGTGCCGAGCTCGGGAATGGTGATCTGGAAATCGGAGAGGATTTCGAGAAGGAAGGCCTCGAAGGCTTCGTCCGTGCGGTCGAGTTCGTCGATCAGCAGAACCGGCGGACCTTCGACCGAGGGCTCCAGCGCCTTGAGCAGCGGACGCTCTATCAGGTAGCGCCGCGAGAAGATGTCGTGCTCGATCTGCGCGCGATCATGATCGCCGACGGCCTCCGCGAGCCGGATCGCCATCATCTGCTGCGCATAGTTCCATTCGTAGACGGCGGCCGCAGCGTCGAGCCCCTCGTAGCATTGCAGGCGGATCAGCCGACGGCCCAGCGTCTGCGACAGGACCTTGGCGATCTCCGTCTTGCCGACGCCGGCTTCTCCCTCGAGAAACAGGGGGCGGCCGAGCCGCAGCGACAGGAACAGAACGGTGGCGAGCGAACGGTCGGCCACATAATCGGCCGAGCGCAACAGCTCCAGCGTCGCGTCGATGGATGGGGGCAGAGCTGCGGGCCCGGCGTTAGCGGCCATACGTCGAATTCTCCTCGCGCGCACCTGCGCGCGGCTGGGAATATAGCGCCTCCCGCGCCGGACGGCAGGGCGCCAAAGTACAGTTCGCCGAATGGGACCCATGCGCTCAAACGCGCTCTTGCGGCCGGCGACGCGCACGCTAGTCTGCGCGCAGCCTTGAAAGACGCGCGGGAGCTGGCCATGGCTGATATGAAGATCGGCGGAGAAACCTTCAATGTCGAAGTGGAGGGGCCGGAAAACGCGCCGGTCCTGATGATCTCCAATTCGCTGGGATCGAACCTGCACATGTGGGACGACCAGATTCCGGCGCTGTCGAAGCATTTCCGGATCGTGCGCTACGATTCGCGCGGCCACGGCCGCAGCGTCGCGCCGTCGGGCCCCTATTCGCTGGAGCAACTGGGTAAGGACGCGCTCGCGATTCTCGACGCGCTCGGCGTCCGGAAGGCGCACTGGATGGGCCTCTCCAAGGGCGGCGCCGTCGGCCAGTGGCTGCTGCTGAACGCGCCCGAGCGGATCGAGCGCGCCGTCCTCGCCAACACCGCCGCGCAATTCGGCGCGGCCGACGCCTGGAACGACCGCCTGCGGATCGGCCGCGAGCAGGGCATGGGCGGGCTCGTGCAGGCGGTCATCGACCGCTGGTTCACCCGGGACTTCCAGGCCAAGGCGCCCGAGACCATCGCGCGGATCCGGGCGGCTTTCGAGAAGACGCCGGCGGAAGGCTATGCGGCCTGCATGGCGGCGCTGCGCGATCTCGACCTGCGCGACGCCATCCGCAACATCCGCAACCAGGTGCTGGTCATCATCGGCCGGCACGATCCGGCGACGCCGCCGGAAGCCGGCAAGGCGATCGCGGCCGCCATTCCCGGCGCGCGGCTGGTCGAGCTCGACGCCGCGCATCTGTCGAACATCGAGGCGGCCGAGGCGTTCAACAAGGCGGTGATCGACTTCCTGACCGCCCCGGCCAAGCCCGCGCGGCCGAAGAGCTTCCCCAGCCGCAAACAGGCCGCCAAAAAACCCGCGAAGAAGGCGGCCAAGGCGCGCCCCGCCGCGCGCGCGGCGAAAAAGGCCGCGAAGAAGGCGACGAAGAAAGCCGCCCGGAAAGCTGCAAGGAAGACGGCGAAGAAGGCGGCGGCGAAGTCCGTCCGGAAGGCCACGAAGAAAACCGCGCCGAAAAGCGCCGGCAAGGTCGCGAAGAAGGCCGTGAAGAAGGTTGCCGGAAAGACCGCAAGAAAGGCGACGAAAAAGACCGCCGGCAAGCGCGCGAAGAAATAGGGGCGAGCAAGGGCGGCGCCTGCCGCCCTACCCCCAGCGGATGATGGCCAGAGCCAGAACGGCGAGCCACAGCGTTTCGACCATCATCAGCCCCACCGGCTTCCAGCCGACGGCCGCGAGCTTCTGGAACGAGGTTTTCATTCCGAGCGCCGCGATCGCGACGACGAGGCACCAGCGCGAGGCTTCGTTGGCCGCGGCCGCGGCGGGGCCGGGCAGGTAGCCGAGGCTGTTGATCGCCACCAGCGCCGCAAAGCCCAGCAGAAAATACGGGAAGCTGACCTGCGCGGCGCCGTCGCCGCGCTGCTTCGAGCGGCTGACGACGAAGGCGATGCCGAAGACCACCGGCAGCAGCATGGCGACGCGCAGGAGTTTCACATAGGTCGCGACGTCGCCCGTGGTCGTGGAGATCGAATAGCCCGCGCCGACCACCTGCGCGACGTCGTGGATGGTCGCGCCGAGGAAAACGCCGGCCTGGTTGTGATCGAAGCCGAGCCCGACCGCGATCACGGGATAGACGACCATGGCGACGGTCGACAGCAGCGTCACGGTGACGACGGTCAGGATCGTGTCCCGCTCGCTTTCCGGCGTGCGCGGCAGGACCGAGGCGATCGCGAGCGCGGCCGAAGCGCCGCAGATGGCGACGGAACCGCCCGACAGAACGCCGAAGGCGCGCCGCTGACCGAGCCGGCGCGACGCCGCGACGCCGATGCCGATCGTGGTCGCGATGCCGATCACGACGATCAGGATCGGCTCGGCGCCGAGGCCGGAGATCTGGCTCGCGGTGATGCGCGCGCCGAGCAGCGCGACGCCGAACCGCAGCACCGCCTTCGACGCGAATTCGATGCCCGCGACGCAGCGACCCTCCTCGTGCAGGAAGTGGAAAGCCATGCCGATCAGCAGGGCGAACAGCATGACCGGCGCGGTGTAATGCTGCGACAGCCATGTCGCCGCCAGCGCGATCACGCCGGCGACGAGGAGGCCCGGATAGACCCGCGCGACGGCCACGGAGGCGCCGCCGGGCGCGACCACGGAGCGCGCCGCGATCCCTTCCATCGCGTCATAGGATTGAAAGAGCGCGTGCGCGCGTGCGCTGTCCGTGTCGAAGTCCGAATCCATGCCGGCCAGTCGAACCCAAGAAAGGCCGCGACGCCAGCCGCCCGACCACATGGCCGGCAAGCGTCCCGCGCGGACGAGCGCGGCCTTTCGGCGTAGCGTGAAGAGGAGAGACGCGCCGCCGGCAAGCCGCCGGCGGCGCGATGAGCTTTACGCCTTGATGTAGGGGCAGCCGCCCTTGTCGAGCGGACGCCAGGCGTCTTCCGGCTTCACCACGCCCGTCACCTTGAACCAGTCCCAGTCGCCCTTGGATTCGGCGGGCGTCTTGGTGGTCAGCAGATACATGGTGTGGATGTGCCGGCCGTCGGCGCGGATCAGGCCCTTGCCGAACAGCGGGTCGTCGGTCGGAATCGCCTTCATCGCGTCGATGAGCTTCTCGCCGTCGGCGCCGCTCTTGGTCTGCGCCAGCGCCTTCATCAGGTGCAGCGTGGAGGCGTACATGCCGGCGTGCATGTCGTTGGGCTTGGCCTTCTGCGGATGGGCCGCCTGATAGCGCGAGGAGAAGGCGCGCGTGCCGTCGTTCTGGTCCCAGTAGAAGCCCTTGCAGACCGTGACGTTCTGCACGGCGGCGAGCCCGAGCGACGGCAGGTTGGTGACGTCCAGGATGAGCGCCGCCATCTTCTTCTTGAGGCCGAACTCGGTCGCCTGCTTCAGCGACTGGATGAGGTCGCCGCCCGCATTGGCGAAGCCGACCACATCGGCGCCCGAGGCCTGCGCCTGCAGCAGGAAGGAGGAGAAATCCGCCGTGTTGAGCGGATGGCGCGCGGCGCCCAGAACCTTGCCGCCGGCGGCCACGACCGCATTGGCGCAATTCGTCTCGAGATCCTTGCCGAAGGCGTAGTCGGCGGTGATGAAATACCAGCTCTTCGCGCCTTCGCCGGTCAGCGCCTTGCCGAGCGAATTGCCGAGCACGTAGGTGTCGTAGGTCCAGTGCACGAAATTCTTCGAGCACATCGGGCCGGTCAGCACCGAGGAGCCGGCGCCCGAGCCGATGACGGCCTTGTTCTTTTCCTTGGCGACCGCGACGACGGCGAGCGCGACCGCCGAATTCGGCAGGTCCATGATCACGTCGACGCCCTCGGTGTCATACCACTTGCGGGCGATGCCGGCGCCGATGTCGGGCTTGTTCTGGTGGTCGGCGATGATCGTTTCGACCTGCACGCCGAGCTTTGACGCCCAGTCGGAAATCGCCATGTCCGCGGCGATCTTGGAGCCCACGCCCTGGTCGCCCGCATAGGGCCCGGAGAGGTCGTTCATGATGCCGATCTTCAACGGCTTGCCCTGCGCGGCGAGGCGCGACGGCAGGATGCTGGAAGCCGCGCCGAACGCGGCCGTGCCTGCAAGGAAATGTCTACGATCCATGATTTCGCTCCCTCGGCGAGTTTCCGTTGCGTTCTTGTCCGGAGAAGCGTCGTCGACCGCGCCTCCCCCGCCGCGCGCCGCCTGTGTGGCTGCGGGCGGAGGCTAACAGCCGGCCGTTCGTCCGGCCAGCGGCTCGCATGCGCTGTCGAAAGTCCGCGCTCCTCCGTTTCGGTCTTTGCGCCGAATAGGTATGGAGCATAACATTTATTCGATCGAACGCAACTGCTTTTCCGGGTCGCTCCCCGCTATTGCGCTGAAAACCAAAGGCGGATTTGCGGCGCGGCATGACGCTTGCTAGCTTGGCGAAGGGCCGCCGCGCGGCGATTCCGCCCCACTACGAGGCGTGCAAAGAGGGACGCGACCGGCGCATGGAAGTCTTCCTGCAGCAGCTCATCAACGGGCTGACGCTCGGTTCGATCTACGGCCTCATCGCCATCGGCTATACGATGGTTTTCGGCATCATCGGCATGGTCAACTTCGCCCACGGCGACGTCTTCATGCTGTCGGCCTTCATCGCCCTGATCCTCTTCATCGCGCTCCAGCAGTTTCTCGGGCTGGACGCCCTGGCGCCGTCCTTCGTCATCGTGCTCTTCGCCTCCATGGCGCTCACCGGCCTGTGGAATTTCGCGATCGAAAGGCTGGCCTACCGGCGCCTGCGCGGCTCCTTCCGCCTCGCGCCGCTGATCTCGGCGATCGGCATGTCGATCTTCCTGTCGAATTTCGTCTATGTCGCGCAGGGCCCGCGCAACAAGTCCGCGCCGCCCATGTTCGGCGAAGTCATCAAGGTGACGAGCGGCGGCTCCTACGACGTCACGCTCTCCTACAAGCAGATTCTCATCGTCGTGGTGACCGCCGTTCTGCTGGCCGTCTTCTGGTTTGTCGTGCAGAAGACGCCGCTCGGGCGGGCGCAAAGGGCCTGCGAGCAGGATGCGAAAATGGCGGCGCTTCTCGGCGTCGACGTCGATCGTACGATCGCGGCGACCTTCGTCATCGGCGCCGCGCTCGCCGCGGTCGCCGGCGTTCTCTACATGCTCTATTACGGCGTCGTGAACGCCGCCGACGGCTTCGTGCCGGGCGTCAAGGCCTTCACCGCTGCGGTGCTCGGCGGCATCGGCTCCATTCCCGGCGCCGTGCTCGGCGGGTTGCTCATCGGCCTCATCGAGACCTTCTGGTCGGCCTATTTTTCCGCCGACTACAAGGATGTCGCAGCCTTCTCCATCCTCGCCGTCACGCTGATCTTCATGCCGACGGGCCTGCTCGGCCGGCCGGAAGTGGAGAAAGTGTGATGGGCGAGCCGGGACCGCCGGCCTCCGGCCGGCAAATGCGCGCCGAAAATGCCGGCCGGAGGCCGGCGGTCCCGGGCGCATTCGCCGACGCTGCCAAATACGGCCTGATCGCCGCCGCCCTCGCCTTTCCCATTCTCGCGCTGCGCGCCGAGCCCGACTTCTCCAACAAGCTGGTGCTGGAGCCGCGCTGGTCGTGGATGCTGTTCGCCGCGCTCGGCGCCTTCGTCCTTCGCCTCGCCGTCGCGCTTGCGCCGGTCCGCCCCCCGCGTCCAAAACCGACGACGCAGGACGCGCCCTCCGCCGGCGCAAGAACCGCGACAAGGGCCTTCGCGGCGTTCGGTCTCGGACTCATCGTCGCCTGGCCCTTCATCGTGCTGCTGACGCTCGGCCCTTCGGGCGCGCTCAAATGGATCGACAATTACGGCGTCCAGATTCTCATCTACGTCATGCTCGGCTGGGGTCTGAACATCGTCGTCGGCCTCGCCGGCCTGCTCGATCTCGGCTACGTCGCCTTCTACGCGGTCGGCGCCTACGCCTACGCGCTGCTGGCGACCAATTACGGCGTGTCCTTCTGGCTCTGCCTGCCGCTCGCCGGGATTCTCGCCGCCTTCTGGGGCATATTGCTCGGCTTTCCCGTGCTGCGGCTGCGCGGCGACTATCTCGCCATCGTCACGCTCGCCTTCGGCGAGATCATCCGCATCGTGCTGGTCAACTTCTCCGCGCTCACCAACGGCGACGCCGGCATCGCCTCTATTCCGCGCGTCACCTTCTTCGGCCTGCCCTTCGTCGCGGGGCCGAAGGGCTTTGCAGCTCATTTCGGCATTTCCTTCTCGCCGATCCACCGCGTCGTCTTCCTCTATTATCTCATCCTCAGTCTCGCGCTCGTCACCAACCTCGTGACGCTGCGCCTGCGCCGCCTTCCCATCGGCCGCGCGTGGGAAGCGCTGCGCGAGGACGAGATCGCCTGCCGCTCGCTCGGCCTCGATACGACGAAGATCAAACTGACCGCCTTCTCGCTCGGCGCCATGTTCGGCGGCTTCGCCGGCGCCTTCTTCGCCGTGCGCCAGGGCTTCGTCTCCCCGTCGAGCTTCAACTTCGTGGAAAGCGCGACCATCCTCGCCATCGTCGTGCTCGGCGGACGCGGCTCGCAGATCGGCGTCGCCGCCGCCGCCATCGCCATCGTCGGCGGCTCGGAGCTGCTGCGCGAACTCGATTTTCTGAAAGCCGTCTTCGGCGCCGATTTCGATCCGACGCAATACCGCATGCTGCTGGTCGGCTTCGCCATGGTCGTGATGATGAACTGGCGCCCGCGCGGCTTCGTGTCGTCCCGTGCGCCGACGATCTTTCTGGGCGAACGCCGGGCGATTTCGGCCGATCTCGTGCAGGAAGGCCGCGGGTGATGGCTAGTTCCATCCGCCCTCATGCTGAGGAGCGCCCACAAGGCGCGTCTCGAAGCATGGCCGCATCCCCATCCTTCGAGACGCCCGCTACGCGGGCTCCTCAGGATGAAGGCGCGCTCCTGCGCGTCGAGCATCTCTCCATGCGTTTCGGCGGCCTCACCGCCGTCGACGATCTGTCCTTCCACGTGCGGCGCGGCGACATCACCGCGCTGATCGGCCCGAACGGCGCCGGCAAGACGACCGTGTTCAACTGCATCACCGGCTTCTACAAGCCGACGTCGGGCCGCATTGGCCTCGCGCCCGAGGGCGCGATCGACACGGCCGCGCTCGACGCGCTCACGCGCTCCGGCGCGCGCGGCGCGAACGGGCTCTGCCTGCTCGAACGCATGCCCGACCACGAGATCGCGCGCGACGCGCGCGTGGCGCGCACGTTCCAGAACATCCGCCTCTTCGCCGGCATGACCGCGCTCGAAAATCTCGTCGTCGCGCAGCATCGCCCGCTGATGCAGGCATCCGTGTTCTCGCTCGCCGGGCTCGTCGGCGCCCCCTCGTATCGCGCGGCGGAACTGGCGGCCAGGGACAAGGCCCGCGACTGGCTCGACCGCATCGGCCTCACCGCGCGCGCCGACGATCCCGCCGGCGCCCTGCCCTATGGCGACCAGCGCCGCCTCGAGATCGCGCGCGCCATGTGCGCCGACCCCGTGCTGCTGTGCCTCGACGAGCCGGCGGCCGGCCTCAATCCGCGCGAATCCGCCGACCTCAACGCGCTGCTCCGCTCGATCCGCGACGACGGGACGTCGCTGCTGCTGATCGAACACGACATGAGCGTGGTCATGGAAATTTCCGACCACGTCGTCGTGCTCGACTACGGCCGCAAGATCGCCGACGGGACGCCGTCGCAAATCCGCGGCGACGCGAGCGTCATCGCCGCCTATCTCGGCGTGCCCGACGAAGAGGTGGCGAGCGTGGAGCAGGAGATCGGGGTTTGAGCAAAGACGGGCTCGCGCTCCTTCTCCCGCGGAGCAGGAGAAGGCGGCCCTCGCGAAGCGAGGGGCGGATGAGGGACGTCGGCGCGCCCACAATCCTCGTCGCGGACACGGCAGGCGCCCTCATCGCAGACCGAAGTCGGCAAAAGCCGACTTCGTGTCGTCATGCTTCGCATGACGCCTTCTCCCGCGAGCGGGAGAAGGGAGGGCGCCCATGACCGCCCTCCTCTCCCTCCAGGGCGTCTCCGCCTGGTATGGCGCGATCGCGGCGCTGCGCAATGTCGACCTCACCGTCGACGAAGGCGAGATCGTCACGCTGATCGGCGCCAACGGCGCCGGCAAGACGACGCTGATGATGACCATCTTCGGCGATCCGCGCGCGCGCGAAGGCCGCATCACGTTTGCAGGCCGCGACATCACGGACATGCCGACGCACGAGATCGCGCGCCTGTCCATCGCGCAATCGCCGGAGGGGCGCCGCATCTTCCCGCGCATGACCGTCTACGAGAACCTGCAGATGGGCGCGTCCGTCGATAATTTCGCGCATTTCGACGCCGATCTCGAACGCGCCTTCGCGATCTTTCCGCGCCTGAAGGAACGCATGAACCAGCGCGGCGGCACGCTGTCGGGCGGCGAGCAGCAGATGCTCGCTATCGCGCGCGCCCTGATGAGCCGGCCGAGGCTGCTGCTGCTCGACGAGCCTTCGCTCGGCCTCGCGCCGCTGGTCGTGAAACAGATCTTCGACACGGTGCGCGAGCTGAACGCGAAGGAAGGCCTCACCGTCTTTCTCGTCGAACAGAACGCCTATCACGCGCTGAAGCTCGCCCATCGCGGCTATGTCATGGTCAACGGCGCCATTGCGATGTCGGGCGCGGGCGCGGCGCTGCTGGCCGATCCGCAGGTGCGCGCCGCCTATCTCGAAGGGGGCGCGCATTGACGACGCTTCCCTGGACCGCGAGCCTTAAGGCTCGGACATATGGCCGTTCCTCGGGTGTCATCCCCGCGAAAGCGGGGATCCAGAAGGCAGTGGCGTCGCTGTCGCACTGGATTCCCGCTTTCGCGGGAATGACAATTTGCGATCACAGGGCCTCGCCCGCATGACCGCCCTCGTCCCCAACGTCTGGACCTTTCTCGCTCTCACGCTGGTCCTCGGCGGCGCCGGCGCTTTCGTCACCGGCCGGACGATGGCGCAGACCTGGCGCGCGCGCTGGAAGGCGGTCGCCTACATGGTCCCGCTCGCCGGCGCCATCCGCTTTCTCCATTACGCCCTGTTCGACGAGCCGTCCGACCTCCTCCACGCGGCGCCGACCTTCATTCTGCTGACGGCCTTCGCGCTCGCCGGATTTGCGCAGGCCCGCCGCCGTCAGATGCAGGCGCAATATCCATGGCTGACCGGCCGATGACGACGAAAATCCACCATGCCGCCGCCGAAGGATTCGCGAGCCACGCCGAGGCCTATGCGCGCGGTCGGCCCGACTATCCGCCACAGGCCGTCGACTGGCTGCGCGAGGATGTCGGCGTCGCCGCAGGCAAGACCGTGCTCGATCTCGGCTCCGGCACCGGCAAGTTTCTCTCGACCCTGCGCGCGACCGGCGCGAAAATGATCGCCGTCGAGCCCGTCGCCGCCATGCGCGCACAACTGGTCGCGAAAAATCCCGACGTGGAGGCGCTGGAGGGAACGGCCGAATCCATTCCGCTGCCGGCCGAAAGCGTCGACGCCGTCGTCTGCGCGCAGGCCTTCCACTGGTTCGCCACCCCGCGCGCGCTCGCCGAAATCCGGCGCGTGCTCAAGCCCGGCGGCGCGCTCGGCCTGATCTGGAACGCACGCGACGAGAGCGTGGATTGGGTGCGCGCCATCACCGACATCATCACGCCCTACGAGGGCGATGCGCCGCGCTATTACACCGGAAAGTGGCGCGAGGTCTTTCCCGCGGAAGGCTTCGGGCCGCTCGCCGCGCGCCGCTTCCCCTGGGTCCACAGCGGTGCGCCTGAAAACGTGATCGTCGACCGCACCTGCTCGTCCAGCTTCATCGCCGCGCTGCCGGCGGACGAGCACGCCGCCGTCGCCGCGCGCCTGCGCCAGCTGATCGAGGCGACGCCCGTGCTCGCGGGTCGCGCCCACATCGCATTTCTCCATTCGAGGGAAGCTTTCGTCACGCGAAAGCAGAGCTGAGTCGGGCGGTTGGCCCGGGTGACAGGTCGGGCAAAACCGGCCAAACTCTCCGCGCAGATTCAGCCCGAACCCAACAGGGCGGGCATGAGGGGAGATATTCGATGACACGTAACCTTCTGTCCGGCGTCGCTGTCGCCGCCGTTCTCGCCGTCGCCGCGCCTGCGGCGGCGCAGGTGAAGCTCGGCGTCGGCGGCCCGATCACCGGCTCGTCCGCCGCCTTCGGCGCGCAGCTCAAGATGGGCGCGGAACAGGCGGTCGAGGACGTCAACGGGGCGGGCTGCGTCAACGGGCAGAAGATGTCCGCGCAGGACGCGGCCGACGCTTCCGCCACGAAACAGGGGATTTCGGCCGCCAACAAATTCGTCGGCGACGGCGTGACCTGGGTCGTCGGCCATTTCAACTCGTCCGTGTCGATCCCGACGTCGGGCGTCTACATGGAAAACGGCGTGCTGCAGATCACGCCCGCCTCCACCAACCCGAACCTCACCAATCCCGATCCGAAGACCGGCGAGAGCAAGTGGAACGTGTTCCGCACCTGCGGACGCGACGACCAGCAGGGCGCGGTCGCCGGCGAATACATCGCCAAGCATTTCAAGGACAAGAAAGTCGCCTTCATCCACGACAAGAAGGCCTATGGCAAGGGCCTCGTCGACGAGACGAAGAAGGCTCTGAACGCGCTCGGCGTGAAGGAAGTCCTCTACGATACGATCAATCCCGGCGAGAAGGATTATTCGGCGATCGTCTCCAAGTTGAAGGCCGCCGGCGCCGACCTCGTCTATTACGGCGGCGAGCATACGGAGGCGGGCCTGATCGTGCGCCAGATGCGCGACCAGGGCATGCAGACCGTGCTGATGGGCGGCGACGGCATCGCGTCGGAGGAATACGCCCAGATCGCCGGCGCCGGCGCCGAAGGCACGCTGATGACCTTCCCGCCGGACCCGCGCCTCAATCCGGCGGCGGCCGAGGTCGTGAAGCGCTTCCAGGCCAAGAAGTTCAATCCCGAGACCTACACGCTCTATTCCTACGCCGCCGTGCAGGTGATGCAGCAGGCGGCGGTCGCCGCCAAGTCCAACGATCCGCAGGCGATGGCCAAGGTCATGCACTCGGGCATGACCTTCAAGACCGTGGTCGGCGATCTCGCCTACGATAAGAAGGGCGACGTCACGCGCGCCGATTATGTCGTCTATCGCTGGGTGAAGGGCGCGGACGGCAAGATCACCTACAAGCAGCTTTGAGGCCCCCCGGCGTTCGGCATTGGGCAGTCGTCATCCACATCGACTGCCTTTGCGCTACGCCGTCGCCGAGGACGCTAAACCCATGGCCTTCGCGCGACGTGACGGATATGGAGAATAACGATGTCCGCTTCGGCGATCGCGTAAAATACCCGGTAGGGCAGATCGATCATCGAAATCACGCGCACGCCGGGGCGTTCCGACACTTCCGGCCCGCTACGCGGGTGGCCGAGAAGGCGCCGTTCGACGGCGCTTAGCCGCGCCTCGAACTTGCCGCCGAACGTCGGCCAATACGCCCGCTGATAGGCGTAAACGTCTTCGAGATCGGCAAGCGCCGTCGCCGTATAGACAATCCTCATTCGCCGCGGAATTTCCTACGAATCGCAGCGATATCTTCAGTCCGCGCGAAACGGCCCGCCGCTACATCGGCGAGCCCCCGATCGATTCCGGCAAGCTCTTCCGCAGAGGGTCTGTAGCTGACCGCCCGCATTGCCGCGATCTCGCGCGCGGCCTCGGCCAGCGCTTCCTGATCCTCTTCAGGCCACGCCTCGATCACGGGGAGCATTTGTCTGAGCGTCGAAATCACGGTTTGCACCATAGCATATGACGGCCGTCCCGGCGACCGCCCATGGCCCGCTGCCTGCTCACCCCAGCTTCGCCAGCCCCGGAAACGTCTCCAGCAGCCAGATCGACAGGCTCTGCATCCCGCCGGTCATGAAGGCGACGCCGGTCGCGACCAGCGCAAGGCCGACGACCTTCTCGACCTTGCCGAAATGCGCGCGGAACTTCTTCATGAAATTCATAAACGGTTCGATGGCGAGCGCGGCGACGAGAAACGGCACGCCGAGGCCGAGCGAATAGACCGCGAGCAGTCCCGCGCCCTTCCCCACGGTTTCCTCCGAACTCGCGACGGCGAGAATGGCGGCGAGGATCGGCCCGATGCAGGGCGTCCAGCCGAAGGCGAAGGCGAGCCCCATCACATAGGCGCCCCAGAGGCCCACGGGCTTTTCGACGTCCAAGCGCTTCTCGCGGTAGAGAAGACCGATCCTGAACAGCCCCAGGAAGTGCAGGCCCATGCCGATGATGGCGACGCCGGCCAGCACCGAGAGAATGTGCAGGTTGGCGCGCACGAACTGGCCGAAGACCGAGGCCGTCGCGCCCAGCGCGACGAAAACGGTCGTGAAACCCGCCACGAACAGGACCGCCGCCAGCAGCACGTCGCGTCGCGCGCGCGCCGCGCCCTCGTCCACGATGTCCTCGATCGTCGTGCCGGCGATATAAGTGAGATAGGGCGGCACCAGCGGCAGCACGCAGGGGCTCAGGAACGAGAGCACGCCGGCGGCGGCGGCGGCGGAAATGGTGACATCGGAAGCCATGCGCGCCTTTTACGGGCCTTCAGACATCGCGCAAAGTGAATGTTTCGTGATCGGACGCGTCAAAACCGCTCCACGCTGAACGGCGCGGGATCGGCGAACGTCTCCTCCCCCGTCATCATCTCCGCGAGCAGCCGGCCAGTGATCGGGCCGAGCGTGAAGCCGTGGTGCTGGTGGCCGAAATCGAACCAGAGGCCGGGATGGCGCGACGCCGGCCCGATCACCGGCAGAAGGTCGGGCAGGCAGGGCCGCCGGCCGAGCCAGGGCTCGGCGTCGATCCGCCCGCCAAGCGGAAACGTCTTGCGCGCCAGCGGCTCGACGGCTTCGAGTTGCACCGGCGAGGGCGGCGCGTCGCGCGGCGCGAATTCCGCGCCAGTCGTCAGTCGCAGCCCCTGCGCCATCGGCGCGACGAGATAGCCGCCGTCGACGTCGAGCACGGGATGGTTGAGAACGCCGTTGCCCGCCGGCCGGTAATGCATGTGATAGCCGCGCTTCACGCCGAGCGGAATCCTGTAGCCGAGCGGCTTGAAGACATCGTCGGACCAGGGCCCGAGCGCAATCACCGCCTCGCGCGCCTCCACGAGGCCCGCCTCGGTGGCGACGCTCCACCCGGTCTGCGTCTGCGCGAGACTGCGCGCGTCGCCGGAAAACAGCCGCCCGCCGTTGCGCGCGAACAGGCCGGCGTAGGCGGCCACGAGCCCGCCGGGATCGACGCAGGCCGCGGGATCGCGCAGCGCGATGGCGCCGGCGAAACCCTCGAGACTCGGCTCGAGCTTCGCCAGCGCCGGCGCGTCCAGCGCGTCGAAGGTCAGGCCATAGTCGCGGATGCGCCGCGCATCGGCCGCGCCTTCGGCCAGCGTTTTCTCGGTGCGAAACGCCTTGATCCAACCGGACGGCCTGATGAGAATTTCGGCGCCGGCGGCCCCCGCCAGCTTCATGTGCTCGTCGAGGCAACGCTCGATCAGCGGCAGCGCCGCGCGGGCGTGCGCCGCGGCCCGGGCCGGCGCGCTTTCGCGGAAGTAGCGCGCGATCCACGGCAGGGTTTGCGGCAGCGCGGCCCAGTCGATGCGCGCCGCCGGATTGGTCCCGAAAATGGTGCGCAGGATCGTGCCGACGTCGCGCGGGAACGTATAGAGTTCGACGGACGCCCGCTCGATCAGCCCGGCGTTGCCGTAGCTCGTCTCGCGCCCGGCGGCGCCGCGTCGGTCGATCAGCGCGACGTCGCGACCGCGCGCCTGCAGGGCCAGCGCGGCGCCGACGCCGACCATGCCGGCGCCCAGAACGATCGTATCCGCACGTATCGCCACGCGATTCTCCTGAGCCTTTACGCGAAATATAGGCCCGTCTGCGATCCTGATGCGAGATTCGGGCCCAAACCGGGCCGACCGTCAGGAGCCTGTGTTGGACGCCGCCCCGCCGCCGATCGTCATCTCGACTCCCGCCGACGCGACGATGAACACGATCCATATTCCGAAAGACTGGATTCTCGAGGGCGATCCGCAGGCGAAAAGCGCTTTGCTTTCGCGATCGACGGACGGCATGGCCGTGACGGTCGTGTGGGAAACGACGAAGGGAAAATTCCGCTGGTATTTCAACATCGACGAGACGGTGAGCGTGCTCGACGGCGAAGTGTTCGTGACAGATGAAAAGAACGTCGAGCGGCGCCTCGGCCCGGGCGATGTCGCCTATTTTCCGGGCGGTTCGTGGAGCACGTGGCGCGTGCCGGACCACCTGCGCAAGATCGCCTTCATCCGGCACGGCGTCTCTGGACCGGCGGCCTTCGTGGCGCGGGTATGGGACCGCGTCACGGGCTGGTTCGCCGCCGCGCAGCCCGCCGCCGCAATGTCCGCGCCGGCGACGCCGGAATCCTGAGCCGGCGGACAAACCGGCGGCGGGCGCCTATATCAGCCGCGCCGCCGCTTTCTGGCGCCGCCGGAGCCCGCCATGCACACCTGGAGCTACGACACCGTCTGGACCTGGCCCTTCCACGGCATAGGCCCGCTCGGCGCGCTGCTGATCGTCGTCTTCCTCGCCTGGCTGCTGCTGCGCGACCGCCGTCCGCGCCAGGCGGCCGGCTGGACCTGGCCGCAGGCCGCGGCGCCCGAAAGCGCGCGCGACATTCTCGACAAGCGCTACGCCCGCGGCGAGATCACGAAAGACCAGTACGAGGCGATGAAGCGCGATCTCTCTGCGCCCTGAGCGCGCATGGACTCGCGGCGGCGACGCATGGTAACGCCGCGCGAAGGGCGACGCCCGGAAGGAATGCCCATGCGCAAGATTCGTATCCTGCCCTCGATCCTGTCGGCCGATTTCGCCGATCTCGGCGCGGACGTGGCGGCCTGCATCCAGGCGGGCGGCGACATGGTCCATGTCGACATCATGGACGGGCATTTCGTGCCCAACATTTCCTTCGGCCCGATGGTGGTGCAGGCAATCCGCAAGTCGACCGACGCGCTGTTCGACACGCATCTGATGATCGCGCCGGCCGACCCCTATCTCGAGGCTTTCGCGAAGGCGGGCTCCGACATCATCACCGTCCACGCGGAGGCCGGCCCGCATCTCCACCGCTCGCTGCAGGCGATCCGCGCGCTCGGCAAGAAGGCCGGCGTAGCGCTCAATCCCGGCACGTCCGAAACTGTGATCGAGCATGTGATGGACATGGTGGATCTCGTGCTGGTCATGAGCGTCAATCCCGGTTTCGGCGGCCAGAGCTTCATCCCCGGCGCGCTGGAAAAAATCCGCCGCGTGCGCGCCATGATCGCCGGCCGGCCGATCGCGCTGGAAGTCGACGGCGGCGTGACGCCGGAGACAGCAGGCAGCGTCGCCGCCGCCGGCGCCGATTGGCTCGTCGCGGGCTCCGCCGTGTTCAAGGGCGGACGTAGCCAATATGCGAAGAATATCGCCGCGGTCCGCGAAGCCGCCGAAAGCGCGATCGGACTGGCGGCGTGAACCGCGCGTCATTTCGCAAGAGCGAGACCTCTGCGAAAGTCGAGAGACCGTCTCGGGCGCCCTCCCTCCCCCTTGCGGGGAGGGCGGGGTGGGGGTAGCCACGGGACGAATCTCGCGAGATTGGACCCAGTCAACCCCCACCCCCGACCCCTCCCCGCAAGGGGGAGGGGAGCCGTCCCGCTTTCGCAGAGGTCTCGCGCAGGCGCGGAGCCGGATCGACAGGCTCCGCGCGAACAGACTTTTCTGGATACCCGCTTGCGCGGGCATGACAATAACGGAACCCAACCCATGATCCCCCGCTATTCCCGTCCCGAAATGGTCGCCGTCTGGGAGCCGCAGACGCGCTTCCGCATCTGGTTCGAGATCGAGGCCTACGCCTGCGAGGCGCTGGCGCAGATCGGCGTGATCCCGAAGGAAGCGGCGAAGAACATCTGGGAGAAGGGCTCCGTCGCCAAATTCGACGTGGACAAGATCGACGAGATCGAGCGCGTCACCAAGCACGACGTCATCGCCTTCCTGACGCATCTCGCCGAATTCATCGGGCCCGACTCCCGCTTTGTCCACCAGGGCATGACCTCGTCCGACGTGCTCGACACCTGCCTCGCGGTGCAGTTGCAGCGCGCCGCCGACATTCTGCTCAAGGACATGGACGCCCTGCTCGCCGCCATTGAGCGCCGCGCTTTCGAGCACAAGATGACGCCGACCATCGGCCGCTCGCACGGCATCCATGCCGAGCCTGTCACCTTCGGCCTGAAAATGGCGCAGGCCTATGCGGAATTCGACCGCTGCAGGCAGCGCCTGCTCGCGGCCCGCGAGGAGATTTCGACCTGCGCCATCTCCGGCGCCGTCGGCACCTTCGCCAACATCGACCCGCGCGTGGAAGAGCATGTGGCGAAGCGTCTCGGCCTGAAGCCGGAGCCCGTTTCCACGCAGGTGATCCCGCGCGACCGCCACGCCATGTTCTTCGCCACGCTCGGCGTCATCGCCTCGAGCGTCGAGCGGCTGGCGATCGAAATCCGCCACCTCCAGCGCACCGAGGTTCTGGAGGCTGAGGAATTCTTTTCCGAGGGCCAGAAGGGCTCCTCCGCCATGCCGCACAAGCGCAATCCCGTGCTGACCGAGAATCTCACCGGCCTCGCCCGCCTCGTGCGCGGCATGTCGATCCCGGCCATGGAGAATGTGGCGCTATGGCACGAGCGCGACATTTCGCATTCCTCCGTCGAGCGCATGATCGGCCCCGACGCGACGATCACGCTCGATTTCGCGCTCGTGCGGCTGACCGGCGTGATCGACAAGCTGCTCGTCTATCCCAAGAATATGCAGAAAAACCTCGACCGGCTCGGCGGCCTCGTCCATTCGCAGCGCGTGCTGCTGGCGCTGACGCAGAAGGGCGTCAGCCGCGAGGACTCATATGCCTGGGTCCAGCGCAACGCCATGCCGGTCTGGCGCGGCGAGGGCGACTTCCTGACGCTGCTGAAAAAGGACAGGGACGTATCCGCAAAGCTGTCGGACAGGGAACTCGAGGAGCTCTTCGACCTCGGCTACCACACCAAGCACGTCGACACGATTTTCCGCCGGGTGTTCGGGCGGGCGTAGCGCAAACTGGAACAATTCCAGTTTTCAGACTGACAAATCCGCCGGACGCGTTATCTTCTGAGGCGAACGCTGTCCGGGACCATGATCGTCTGTTCCTGCAACCGCCTGTCCGACCGCGACATACGCGCCTGCTGCGCGCGGTCGGCCGATTGTCCGCTGCGGGTGATCGACGTCTATGGCGCGCTCGGCTGCAAACCGGACTGCGGGCGCTGCGGACCGACGATCGCGACGATCCTGCGGGAGCAGCGCGACGCGGGCTGCGGCTGTCTGCCGCAAGACTGTCCGCACATGGAAATGGCCGCCGGTGTATAAGACGCCCCATATTGCATTGCGAGATTCCTGAGGAGTGAAAAAGATGAAGGGCGACGACAAGGTCATCGAATATCTCAACAAGGGCCTGCGCAGCGAGCTCACCGCGATCAACCAGTATTGGCTGCACTACCGCATCCTCGACAATTGGGGCTACAAGGAGCTCGCCAAGAAGTGGCGGGTCGAATCCATCGAGGAAATGGAGCATGCCGACAAGTTCACGGCGCGCATCCTGTTCCTCGAAGGCTTCCCCAACATGCAGAGCCTCGATCCGCTGCGGATCGGCGAGAACATCGAGGAAATCCTGAAGGCCGACCTCGCCGCCGAGATCGGCGCGCGGGCGCTCTATCTGGAAGCCGCGCAATATTGCGCGTCGATCAATGATCGCGTGTCGAAGAACCTGTTCGAGGAACTCGCGCACGACGAGGAAGAACACATCGACTTCCTCGAGACGCAGCAGGAGCTCATCAAGCAGGTCGGCGTCCAGCTCTATGCCCAGAAGCACATCGGCAAGCTGGAGGACTGAGGCGTCAGGCAGTCGGCATTAGGCAGTCGGGAAGAAGACGACTGCCGAACGCCGACTGCCCCCTACGCCGCGTCCCACAACAGCCGCGACAGATCCGCCTCCAGCCGGTGCCAGCGCGGCGCGCTTTCCACCCAGACGTGGCCGTGTGGCGCGTAGAGCGACGTATCGTCCAGCGCGCCGGCGTTGACCGTCGTGCGATCCGGATGGGCGGCGCTGCGCAGGAACAATTGCGTGCCGCAGGTCTCGCAGAAGAAACGCGAAACGCGATTGCCGGCGTCCGACAGCTTGGCGTAGACGGCGGGAGCGCCCTGGGTCATCTGGACGAGATCGGTCTGCAGGACGACGCCGTGCGCTGCGGCGCCGCCGGACATGTACTGGCAGTCGCGGCAATGGCACGCGCCCTGCGAGGTCGGCTCCCCCTCGCAGATGAATCGGACCGCGCCGCACAGACACCCCCCTTCGAATCGCGCCATCTGGATCCTCCGCATCTCCTGATTTGCGGGCGGGACTGTCCGAATCCAGCAAGGCGCAAAAGCGGCGGACGCGGGGCTATTCTCGGGCGTCCGGCCAGCCTTTCCCAACGGCCTGTTTTCGCTTAGAAACGACGCATGCGCGCTTCCGAATGCGATATTCTGATCCTGCCGGGAATGGGCGGCGGGACGCCCGATCACTGGTACAACCGCTGGGCGCAGAAACTGTCGACCGCGCGGCGCGTCGAGCAGCGCGACTTCGATCATCCCCGACTGGACGAATGGGCGGGACGCATCGAGGAGGTCGTGGCGAGCGCCACGCGCCCGGTCGTTCTCGTCGGGCATTCCATGGGGGCGGTCACGGCCTGCCTCGCTGGCCCGGCCATGCCGAAGGTCGCGGCCGCGATGCTGGTCGCCCCCGCCTCGCCGCGCGTCCTGCTCACGCTGGAGAACGTCGACCACGCCTTCGCGCACAGGCCGCAGCGGCGCGTCGAATTTCCCTGCCTTCTGGTCGCCAGCCGCAACGATCCCTACGCAACCTACGAGGAATCGACAGAGCGGGCCTCAGCCCTCGGCGCGACGCTCGTCGACGCCGGCGAATCCGGCCACATCAATCCCGACAGCGGCCACGGCCCCTGGCCCGAGGGCCTGATGCGCTTTGCGCATTTCCTCGGGCAGGTAAAGGCAGGCTGAACTCAGGCCTCGCATGTCCGGGCCGCAATCGCCCTGGCGGCGGCGACGGCGATCGGAATGGCCGCGACCGCGCCGACGGCGGCGGCGATCGGAATGGTCTTCATGCCCATGGCATACCAGGAAGGCACCAGCAGCACGACCGTGACCAGCATTCCGGCAAGCACGGTGCCGCCCATCACCCAGAGAAGAAGCGCCAGACGCCACATGATTCCCGCCTCCAATTGCTGTTCGTCGGCGCAGAACTTGCTCTTGGTCAAACGCGTCGTCGTTGATCGAAAGCAATAAATTCGAATTCGCGCATACGTATCCCGCAATGCGCCGCGACGCCTCGCGTGACGAGGGCTTCTCGACAGGCCGTCTGCATTGCGATCGACGGCATGTCCGATGCTTTTTCCAAACGCGCATGCTTACATGCGCAGGTTCAGTCTTGGAGGCTGGCGCCGGGCCTCGCCACATGAGGCGGCGGCTCTCGTTGAGGAACGGGCATGACAATGGTCCGCGGCGTTTGTCGCCTCCTTTGCTTCGCAGCCGCCCTGACGGCATGGTCGATCGTCAATTCCGGCGCGCACGCCCAAACCAGCATCTGGATCTCGGATTCGCTGACGAAGGCGCGACGGGACGCGACACCGGGAACCGACGTCTCCCTGCGGTTGTACGCCGCAAGAAATGAATTCGTCAGCTTTCAGGTTCATCTGAAGCCGGCATCCGCCCCCGTGCAGATGAGCGTGACAGTCGGCGATTTCGTCAATCGCCAGACAAGCGACAAGATCGCCGCCGCATCCAGCGTGACTCTCTATCGTGAAGCCTATCTCGACATCACGCAGGCGTCCGACGCCAACGGCGCCGTGGGGCCGACGGCCGACCCGCTGATACCGGCTCTCGATCGCTACACGGGCGAAGCGCGCAACGCCTTTCCGGTCAATGTGCCGGTCGGCCAGACGCAAAGCGCCTGGATCGACGTGCTTGTGCCGGCGACGGCGCCGGCCGGCGTTTATAGCGCCTCCATCACGGTCAAGAACGGTTCGACGACGCTGGCGCGATTGCCGGTCACGCTCGTCGTCTGGGCCTTCACTCTTCCGTCCACCGCCAGCCTGCGCTCGGCCTTCGGATCGTCGTGGGCAGGCATGTGTTCCGCAGCCTATGGCGGCTACGCCAATTGCGGCCATTATCCCGGCAGCGGCGGCTCCGCGGACAAGGCGATCGAACTCATCAACCAGGCGCTGGCGACGCGCTTGCTGGATCACCGCATCACAAACTCCTCGCCCGTCTACTACGGTCCGCCGACCGGCGACTGGAGCCACTTCGATGCGACCTACGGCGCGCTGCTGAACGGGTCCGCCCCGACGCTCCTGCGCGGCGCGAAAGTCACGACGATGCAATACTGGTCGCCGAGCTACCAGATCGTCGCAGGCGACATAACCAACTGGGTCAACCATTTTTCCGCGGCCGGCTGGCTCGACCGGCTGTTTCAATACACCTGCGACGAGCCGCCGACGGGTTGCACGTTCGCGCAGGCGAAGACCAACGAGGCGAAGGTGCATGCCGCCTCGCCCCTCATGAAGACGCTGGTCACGACCGACATCGCGCAGGGCAGGCAAAACGGTCTGCTGCCCAATCTCAACATCTTCACCCCGATCGTATCGGCGATGGAGCCGCAAGGCGGAACGAACCAGCGGGCAAGTTACAATGGCTGGCTGAGAGGGGTGGACAAGCACCTGTGGTGGTATCAGGCCTGCCCGCAGCACGGCAGTTGCACGAACGGCGTCCAGGGGCCCGCCTCGAGCACCTGGCCGTCCTACATGATCGACGCCACGCCGGTGCGCAATCGCGTATTCCAATGGCTGGCCTTCCTCGACCACATCGAGGGCGAGCTTTATTACGCGCTCGACTATTGCTGGTATAACGCCGCGCCGCAATGCGGCGGCTCCGATCCCTGGACGAGCGTCTACGCTTTCGGCGGTAATGGCGACGGAACGCTGATCTATCCCGGAACGACCGACAGGATCGGCGGCGCGACGCCGATCGCGCTGCCCAGCGTCCGGCTCAAGCACATCCGGGACGGGATGCAGGACTACGAATATCTGAACGCCCTGTCGCAGGCAGGCTACGAAGGCTACGCCAAGGCGATCGCCCACAGGTTCATCACCAACGCGTCGACGTTCAACAACGATCCGGCGGCCATGCGGGCGGCGCGCATTTCGTTGGGCGCGCGCTTGAACCAGCTTGCCGTCGCCGGCCAGCTCGGCCAGCCCTATTGCGGAACCGGCCCCTGCAAGCCGTAGGCGCGAGATCGCGGGGGGCGCGCGGCTTCGCCGGGCAAGGGCTCCGTCAAAAACGAAAAGGCGCAATCGCATGGGGATGCGATTGCGCCTGATCTTGTCGGCTCGACAGGGGTCGAGCCCGATGCGCCATGATCAGCGCGAATAGAACTCGATGACGAGGTTCGGCTCCATCTGCACGGGATAGGGCACTTCGCTCGGCAGCGGGATGCGGGTCATCTTGGCCGAGCCCTTGGAATGGTCGACCTCGTAGAAATCAGGCACGTCGCGCTCGGCCAGCCCCTGCGCTTCCAGCACGATCACGAGCTGGCGCGAGGCCTCCTTGATCTCGACGACGTCGCCGACCTTCACCTGGTAGGAGGCGATGTTGACGCGGCGGCCGTTGACCTTGACGTGGCCGTGGTTGACGAACTGGCGGGCGGCGAACACCGTCGGCACGAACTTGGCGCGATAGACGACCGCGTCGAGGCGGCGCTCCAGCAGGCCGATCAGGTTGTCGCCGGAGTCGCCCTTCATGCGGATCGCTTCTTCGTAATACTTGCGGAACTGCCGCTCCGAGATATTACCGTAGTAGCCCTTGAGCTTCTGCTTGGCCTTGAGCTGGGTGCCGAAGTCCGAGAGCTTGCCCTTGCGGCGCTGGCCGTGCTGGCCGGGGCCGTATTCGCGGCGGTTCACCGGGGACTTCGGGCGGCCCCAGATGTTCTGGCCCATGCGGCGGTCGATTTTATACTTGGATTCTGCGCGCTTCGTCATGTTCTGTCCTGTTCGGTCGCGGCGACAGGACGACGGGACGCGAGGCGCGAGCCTCCGTCTGATCCGCGATCCTTCCACCGCTGCGGGCCCGATTTCAAAGGCCCAGTGGAAGAACGCGCCCTCCTTTGCTCATTTTGGGCCTCGGCGTTTCCGAAAAGTCTGCAACTTTTCGGGCCTCGGCCACTGGAGCTGACAGGCTGCTCACCCTGCGCGAAAGCGGAGCGGGAGCGGCCACGGGTGCGAACGAACGCGCCCCGGCGAGGGCCGGGGCGCGGACGGGCGGGTGATACAGGCGGAGCGCCGCGAAGTCAAATCCCACCTCCGCCAAATCCTGCCTCGGATCTCAATGTCTGGCCCGCAATTCAAGAACCCTCGCCCTGAGGAGCGCCGCAGGCGCGTCTCGAAGGGCAGCAGCGGCGAAAATCGCTGGGTTTGCCATCCTTCGAGACGCGCCGCCCAAGTCGGGCTTGCCCGACTTGGGCATTTCATGTCGATCTCGGGCAAGCCCGAGATCGATGGCGCTCCTCAGGATGAGGATTCGAGTTATTGGCCAGACTCTCAGGACTTGGGCGTCTCGCCCTTGCGCAACGCCTTGAGCACGAGGCCCGCGAGCGGCACGACGAGCTGCGGCAGAGCGGCGTCGAGGGGATGGCGCACGAAATTGCCGAAGGACCGCTGCAGGCCCCGCAGATCGTCGCGCACGCCGACGAATTGCGCTTGGAGGGCGCGGGCTTCCGTCTCGAGCTCGGCGAGCGCCATATCGCGCACCTCCTGCGCCAGCTCCACCTCGCGCCCCGGCTGCGCGCGGGCTGCGACTAGGGCGAGAAGGCCCGCGATCGCGAAATTGCCGGCCCCGACGACGGCCGCCGCCCACATCGGGCCGAGCGGCTGCTGCAAGGCGAAGAAAATGGCGATATTGCACATGACGTAGCCGAACAACGCCAGCCCCGCCGCAGCGATCCACAGCGCGCTGCGCCGGGCCATCGTCCTCATGCGCGCATCGGCGACGATGGATTCGGCGCGCCAGACGACCTTGAGATTGCGGACCAAAGCATCCATGACGCGCCCTCGCTTGAACGATTATTTCGAAAGCCGGCCGAGGCTGAAGCCGAGCAGGAAAGCCGCTCCGGCCACGGCGAGCGGATGGTCTGCGGCGAGCTCTTCCGCGCTGTCGGCATAGTCGCCGAGGAGGCGTTTGAAGTCCTCCAGCGTCGCGCTGAAATCGCCCGCCGGCGGTTCGGTCGCATTCCGCGGGGGTTCGTTTTCCGGCGTCGGCGCTTCCGGCGGATCGGCGCGCCGGCTCGCCGCCTGCTCCATCTCGGCGCGCAGCGCCCCCAGTTCCGCCTCGACCGATCGAGATCGCGTCATGATCGCTCGCCTCGCGAATGCCTCAGTCTGGCCTAGGCGCCGGGGTTGAGCGAGTCAATCCGCGCAATGTCGCAGGCGGGGGCGCGATTGACCGCCCTGCCCGCGCGCGATTTCATGCCCGGCGGAAACTCGCATACCGGAGGAAAACCATGAGCGCGACCGGCGGCTGCTTGTGCGGTAACATTCGCTACACGCTGAAGGCGGAGCCGGCGCTGACCGTCGTCTGCCATTGCACCCACTGCCAGAAGGCCTCGGGTTCGGCCTTCTCGACCAATCTCGTCCTGCCGCGCGCCGACATCGACTTTTCCGGCGGCGACATGGCGGCCTATGACGACAAGGCCGACAGCGGCAATACGCTGAAGCGCTCCTTCTGCCCGAAATGCGGCTCCTCGCTGATGAGCGAGTCCAGCGGCCGGCCGGGAGCGGCGGTGCTGAAGGCCGGCACGCTCGACGATCCGTCGAAGGTCAAGCCGGCCATGCAGATCTGGACACGCTCGGCCCAGCCGTGGGTCAAGCTCGAGGGCGAGATGGCGTCGATGGAAAAGGGACGCTAGGCCGCAGCGTTCTCCAGGGCGCGACGGGCCTGCGCCGGCAGACGCAGGATCAGCGTAAGCAGCGCCCGGGCGGTTGCGTCGGGCGTCGTGCGGCCCTGCTCCCAGTTGCGCAACGTGGCGACCGGGATGTTCGTCAGGGTCGCCATCTGCTCTTGCGTCATGTCCAGCGCCGCACGCGCCGCGCGAGCGAGGTTCAACGAAAAATCCAATGAAGAAGCGTCGCTGGCTTCGCCATCTTCTTTCTGGTGACGGCCGATATCCCGTTCCGTTGACGCACGAAGGCGGCCCATGTCGGCGCGCCCGCCCCCCTGACGCTTGATCTCGGTCAGCGACCTGCGAACGACCGCCATAGAGCGCGTTCCTTCCTGTTGGCGCGGCGCGCCGAAATGATCCGGCGCACCTCGGCGCGATCCGTATAAACGACGACGATGGCGACGTCCTCGACTGCGCCGATCGCCACGATGCGCCGTTCGCCATAATCGAGGCGGGTATCTTCCGCCTCGATGAAGAGGCCCTCGAAGATCATGGCGGCAAAAGCGAAGTCGAACCCACGTTCGTGGAAGTTCGTTTCGCTCTTCGCCTCATCCCACTCGAATTCCATCGAGGACCGTCAGTGGCAATATACGCTGTCAGCGTAGTTTCGACAAGATATCAGAACAGCTTCACGAGCTGCTTGCCAAAATTCTTGCCCTTGAGCATGCCCAGAAACGCCGACGGCGCCTTTTCCACGCCCTCGGCCACCGTCTCGCGCCACTTGAGCTTACCGGTCGAGGCGAGCGTGACGAGTTCGTTGAGCGCCGTCGGCCAGTCCGACAGGAATTCGGAGACGATGAAGCCCTGCATCTTCAGGCGGCGCACCAGCATGATCCGCATGTCCGGCAGCGTGGTCTTCTCCGCGCCTTCGTAGGAGGCGATCAGGCCGCAGATGGCGATGCGGCCGAAATCGTTCATGCGCGCCATGGTCAACGCGAACGGCTGGCCGCCGACATTCTCGAACAGGCCGTCGACGCCATCCGGCGTCGCCTTCTTCAACTGCTCCGCAAAATCGGGCGCCTTGTGGTCGACGCAGGCGTCGTAACCGAGTTCCTCGACCGCGAACCTGCACTTGTCCGGTCCGCCGGCGATGCCGACGGCGCGCGCGCCCTTGGCCTTGGCGAGCTGGCCCACCACCGTGCCGACCGCGCCGGTCGCGGCCGAGCACACCACGGTCTCGCCGGCCTTCGGCGCGATGATGCGGTTGACGCCGACCCAGGCGGTGACGCCGGGCATGCCGAGCGGGCCGACGAAGGCCTGCAGCGGAACCTTGCTGTCGTCCACCTTGCGCAGCAGCGCGGGGTTCTGGATCGAATAGAGCTGCCAGCCGCCGTTGTTGGAGACGACCTTGTCGCCCGGCTTGAAGTTCGGATCGTTGGAGGAAACGACCTCGCCCGCCGTGCCGCCGATCATCGGCTCGTCCAGCGCCTGATTGGACGCATAGGATTTGCCCTCGTCCATGCGCCCGCGCATGTAGGGATCGAGCGACAGCCAGAGATTCTTCACCAGCACCTGGCCCGGCCCCGGCTCGCCGATTTCTTTTTCAAAGAAGCGGAAATTGTCTTCCGTCGCCGCGCCCTGCGGACGCGAGGCCAGAACGTAACCCTTGTTGAGCGGCATGTTTCTCTCCCGGTTTTGTGGCGCGGATAATAGGCCTCGCGAGACAAATGGCGAGCCTCGATCTGGTGTGGCGCCTAGCGCGCGTCGACCTCGGCGATGAAATCCCCGACGACGCGATTGAACAGATCGGGTTCCTCGAGATTGACGTTGTGCGTCGTGCGCGGAACGATCCACAGTCGCGCGTCGGGAATGCAGCGCTTCATGAACAGCGCGGGGTCGATACAGGCAGTGTCGTCGTCGCCCGTCACGACCAGCGTCGGCGCCGGGATCTTGCGCAAGCCCTCTTCCAGCTCGTAGATCGTCAGCCGCTTCAACTGGCAGCCGCGCGCGGTCAGCGCCGTCCCGACGGCGGAATGCTCCTGAAGCTGCGCGAGAAAGCGCGCAAAGCCGCGCGGATCGCGCTCCCTGAAGCGCCCGCGCACCTGGCTCTGCATATAGTCGCCCATGCCGGCCATGCCATGCGTTTCCAGCCGCTCCACCATCGCCGCGCTTTCCTTCAGAAACGTATCGCGCATCGTCGGATCCGAGCCATGGCCTGCGCCGACGACAGTGAGCGAAAGCACGCGGTCGGGATGCGCAATGCCGAAGTTGACCGTTGCGTATCCGCCCATCGACAGGCCGACGATGTGGGCGCGCGAAAAGCCGAAATGATCGAGAACGGCGCGGATGTCCTCGACCGCATGGCGCTGGCTGTAGAGCGCCGGATCGGTGGGCACGTCGGACGGCGGATAGCCGCGCGCGTTGAAGGCGACGCAGCGATGCGCGCGCCCGAGAACAGCCGCCGTCTGTTCCCAGTTGCGGCAGTCGCCGGCGAATTCGTGCACGAAAACGATCGGCGTTCCGCTGCGGCCTGTCTCCTCGGCGTGGAGACGCGCGCCTTCCGAATTGACGTAAGCCATATCCTCCCGATCCCGTCTCGCGCGGATTGATCGGGCGATGATAGGCCGCCGGCGACAGGTCGCGAAAGCGCGGGGGCCTACGCCCTGACCCGCTCCACGGGCATGGCGGGGAATTCGCCGGCGGCGAGGCCGAAGCCGAGAAGCGCGCGCGTCAACTCGGCGTCCGGCGTCGCGCCGGACGTGAAGACGGCGCGCCATTGCGGATCGCTCGCGCGCTCGTCCGTGTGCTCGAACGTCTTTTCGCGCAGCACGAATTCGACGCGGCGCGCGATGGCCGGGGCGGGATCGATCCATTCGGCGGGCCAGGGCGCGAGCCGCTCGAAATGCGCCGTCAGCAAAGGATAATGCGTGCAGGCGAGAACGATCTCGTCGGTGCGGCGCGCGCCGTCCTGCACGAAGCAGCGGGCGATCTCAGCCGAAATCGCCTCGTCCGATACGGGGCGACCATGCATGAAATCCTCGGCGATGCGCGCCAGGTTCTTCGAGCCGACGAGCTCCACCCGGCAATGGGCGGCGAAGGATTGCACGAGGTCGCGCGTATAGTCGCGCGCCACCGTGCCCGGGGTCGCCAGCACCGAAATCATCTGCGAGCGCGAGCGGCCCGCCGCCGGCTTGATCGCCGGCACCGTGCCGACGAAGGGCAGGTCCGGAAACGCCGCGCGAAGATGCGGCAGCACGAGCGTGGAAGCCGTATTGCAGGCGATGCAGACGACCTGCGGATCGAAATCGGCGATCAGCCGCCGCATGACCGCGACCACGCGCCAGACGAGATCGTCGGCGTTCCAGTCGCCGTAGGGAAAGGCGGCGTCGTCGGCGGCGTAGAGGTGATCGGCCACCGGGATCAGCTTGGCGATCTCGCGGAAGACGGTCAGGCCGCCGAGGCCGGAATCGAAAGTCAGGATGCGCGGGCGAGACATAGCCGCAGGAGATAGCGGGTTTTCGCGGGAAGATCACGCCGCGATTGCAGGATTGATCGGCAGTTCCTTCTCCCCGTGAGCGGGGAGAAGGTGGCCGAAGGCCGGATGAGGGGCCCGCGCCGAAACATGCGCACCGGTCGCCGGGCCCCTCACTCTGCCCTCTCCCCGCTCGCGAGGAGAGGGTGCGCCCGTCACGATTGGCTTTTTGACTGCAACGCCTTTGCCTTTCCTCCCGAGCCCGATGCGCTCTAAACAAGTCCCATGGACCACGATTCATGACCGGCGCAGGCACCGATTCCAGCAAGACCCCGCGCGAGGGCGGGCCGGCCGTCGTGCTCGTGCGGCCGCAACTGGCCGTCAATATCGGCATGTGCGCCCGCGCCATGGCCAATTTCGGCCTGACCGACCTGCGGCTCGTCAGCCCCCGCGAGGGCTGGCCGCGCACCGGCGCCTACCGCAAGGGGGCCTATGCGGCCGCCGCCGGCGCGGTGCATCTGCTGGAAAAGGCGAAACTCTACGACAGCGTCGAGGCCGCCGTCGCCGATCTCAACTACGTCTATGCGGCGACCGCCCGCGAGCGCGGGCAGGCGAAGCCCGTCCTGCTGCCGCGCGAGGCCATGGGAACCAGCGCCGTGCGCATCGCGGCCGGCGAGAAGCACGGCATCCTGTTCGGCCCCGAGCGCACGGGGCTCGACAACGACGATGTCGCGCTCGCCGACGCCGTTCTCACCTTTCCCGTCAATCCGGCCTACGCCTCGCTCAATCTCGCGCAGGCCGTGCTGCTGACGGCCTACGAATATTTCTCCGCCGCCCACGGCCAGATCGCGCCGTTTGAGATCGTCGAGCGCTCGCCGCCGGCGCAGCGCGAGATGACGCTTTCCTTCTTCGAATTTCTCGAACGCCATCTGGAGGAGCGCGGCTTCTTCCGGCCCGTATCGAAGCGTCCGGTCATGCAGCGCAATCTGCGCAACATGTTCCATCGCATGCAGCTCACCCAGCAGGACGTGCGCACATGGTGGGGCATGGTCGTGCGGCTGGTCGAAGGCCCGCGCGAAAAGCCGCAGACGCGCAAGCGCATCAAGCAGAAGGCCGTCCCGCCCGAACGTTGAAGCAGGCCGGTTCCGATATGAACGATCGCGCGCTACAATGCTGCGTCATACAAGGGTGGAGGCGCGCATGAACCCGGAACATTTCGACGTGCTCGTCGTCGGCGCGGGATTGTCGGGCGTCGGCGCCGGCTACTGGCTGCAAAAACTCTGCCCCGGCAAGAGCTACGCCATCATCGAGGCGCGCGCGCGCATGGGCGGCACGTGGGATTTGTTCCGCTATCCCGGCATCCGTTCGGATTCCGACATGTTCACGCTCGGCTATGCCTTCAAGCCGTGGACCGATCCCAAGGCGATCGCCGACGGCCCGTCGATCCTGCGCTACATCGAAGAGACGGCGCGCGAGAACGGGATCGACCGGAAAATCCGCTATTCGCAGCGCATGGTCTCGGCCGCCTGGTCGAGCGCCGACGCGCTCTGGACGGTGCAGGTCGACACGCCCGAAGGCCGCAGGGCCTACACCTGCGGCTTCCTCTACATGTGCTCGGGCTACTACAGCTACGACAAGGGCTATCTGCCCGACTTCGCAGGCATGTCCGACTACCGCGGCAAGATCGTGCATCCGCAGGCCTGGCCGCACGATCTCGACTACGCCGGCAAGCGCGTGATCGTCATCGGCTCCGGCGCGACCGCCATGACGCTCGTGCCGGAAATGGCGAGGACAGCCGCGCATGTCACGATGGTTCAACGCTCGCCGACCTATGTCGTCGCGCGTCCCTCGAGCGATGCGGCCGCGGACTGGCTGCGCGCGAAACTGCCGGCGAAGACCGCCTATCATTTCGCGCGCTGGAAGAATGTCCTGTTCGGCATGTATTTCTACAATCTCTGCAAGCGCCGGCCGGACAAGGTGAAGGCCTATCTGCTGAAGCTCGTGCGCGAGCAACTGCCCGCGGGCTACGACATCGAGAAGGATTTCACGCCGCGCTACAATCCCTGGGACCAGCGGCTCTGCCTCATCACCGACGGCGATCTTTTCGCGGCGATCCGCGAAGGCCGGGCGTCGGTCGCGACCGACGCGATCGAACGCTTCACCGAAAAGGGATTGCGCCTCGCCGGCGGCCGCGAGATCGAGGCCGACATCATCGTCACCGCGACCGGCCTGCAATTGCAGATGCTCGGCGGCGCGACGCTGAGCGTCGACGGCGTGGAAGTCGAGCCCGGCAAGACGCTCAACTACAAGGGCATGATGTTCTCCGACGTGCCCACCCTCGCCGCCACTTTCGGCTACACCAACGCCTCCTGGACGTTGAAAGCCGATCTCATCGGCGAATACGTCTGCCGCATTCTCAATGTCATGGACGCGAAGGGCCGGAAGATCGTCGTCGCGCACAACGACGATCCCGACATGCCCATCGAAAGCTTCGTCGATTTTTCGAGCGGCTATTTCCAGCGCGTCATGGATCAGCTTCCGAAACAGGGCGCGCGCAAACCGTGGAAGCTCTACCAGAACTACGCGAAGGATCTGCTCGCGCTGCGCTACGGCAAGGTCGAGGACGGCGCGCTGCGGTTCTCGAACCCGCCGGCCGTGAGCGCGGCGAAGAAGGAGATGGAGGCGGCGTAGAATCTGGGGCCGTCATTGCGAGCCAACGGGTCGCGCTTCGCGCGCCCGATGACAGGCTCCGCCAAGCAATCCATCCACCGGGAGACCATCCAGAGTCGTGGATGGATTGCCGCGTCGCTTCGCTCCTCGCAATGACGCACCCGTGCCCTACCCCATATTCTCCTTCACCGTCTCGATGAGCTGCTTCAGCGTGAACGGCTTCGGCATGAAGCCGAAATCCTCGCCTTCCGGCAGGTTCTTCGAGAAGGCCTCTTCCGCGTAGCCGGACACGAAGATCACCTTCGCCTTCACGCCGCGCTTGCGCAATTCGCCGAACATGGTCGGGCCGTCCATCTCGGGCATCACGACGTCGGAGACGATGAGGTCGACCTTGCCGTCGTTCTCCTCGACCACCTGCAGGGCCTCGACGCCGCTCGCGGCCTCCAGAACAGTGTAGCCGCGCGCGGTCAAGGCGCGCGAACCGAAGGCGCGCACGGCGTCCTCGTCCTCCACCAGCAGGATCACGCCGTGCCCGGTCAGGTCGGCGGCCGGTTTCGCCGCCTCGACCTTGGGCGCGAGTTCCTCGGCGGCGGGAATATGGCGCGGCAGGAAGATGCGGAAGGTCGTTCCCTTGCCGACCTCGGAATCGACGAAGACGAAGCCGCCGGTCTGCTTGACGATGCCGTAGACCATCGACAGGCCGAGGCCGGTGCCCTTGCCGACTTCCTTGGTCGTGAAGAAGGGCTCGAAAATCTTCTCCCGGAGTTCCGCCGGAATGCCCGTGCCGCTGTCGGCGACTTCGAGCAGCACATATTCGGCCGGCGCCAGCAACGGCTCCTTGAAGGCCGCGCAATCGTTCGTCGCCACATTGGCGGTGCGCAGCGTGATCTTGCCGCCGTCGGGCATGGCGTCGCGCGCATTCACCACGAGATTGACCACGACCTGCTCGAGCTGGTTGAGGTCGGCCTTCACCAGCCACAGATCGCGCCCGTGCTTGAGTTCGAGCGCGACCTTCTCGCCGGCGAGGCGGCGCATCAGCATCTGCAGGTCCGACAGCATGTCGTCGACCTGCAGCACCTGCGGACGCAGCGTCTGGCGGCGCGAGAACGCCAGAAGCTGGCGCACGAGGCCGGCCGCGCGGTTGGCGTTCTGCTTGATCTGCATGATGTCCTGGAAGGACGGATCGGTCGGCCGGTGGTTGGCGAGCAGCAGATCGGAATAGCCGATGATGGCGGTCAGCACGTTGTTGAAATCGTGCGCCACGCCGCCGGCGAGCTGGCCGATCGCCTGCATCTTCTGCGATTGCGCGAAACTCTCCTGCAGCGTGCGCTGCTCGGTGGTGTCGAGCGCGGTGAGCATGACGCCGCCGGCCTCGCCGGCATCCTCCGCCGGGGCGAAGAACAGGCGCGCGGCGGGCCCGCCCTCCACGCCGATATCGAGCGGCGCGGGGTCGGCCTGGCCGGCGAGCGTCGCCTCCATCGCGCCGCGGACGGCGGCGGCGTCGCGCGCGGCGAGGCCCGAGAAGATCGACCGCGCCCCGTCGGCCCCTTTCAGCGCCGCCGGCAGCAGCTTGGCGAAAGCGGCGTTCGAGCGCTTCACCGTCCCCTGGGCGTCGAGGACCGCGATCGCCATCGGCGTGGAATTGAAAAAGCGCGCAAAGCGCGCCTCGGCCGTGCGAAGGTCTTCGACGGCCTCGTCGCCGGATGCGCGCGCGAGCACGAGCGTGCGCGACTGGCCGGGCTGGCCATCGTTCGAGAAGGCGATCCGATGGACGAGCCGGACCGGCAGGCGCTGGCCGCCGCGCCGCTTGAAGTCGACGTCGATCTGCTCGGTGCGCACTTCGCCGGGCCCGCCCGAGACGACCTCCAGCAGCGCCGCGCCGGAACCCGCCACGAGCTGCGACAATTTCATGCCGCCGGAGCCGACCTGCGCCAAATCGTAATCGAGCCAGCCCGCCAGTGTGGCGTTCATGAAGGTGATGACGCCCTTCTGGTCGGCGGCGAAGAAGCCGGCGGGCGCATGATCGAGAAAGTCGATGACGTTTTGCAGCTCCTGGAAGACGTTCTCGTGCCGCTCGCGCTCCCGCGTGATGTCGGCGACCGACCAGAGCGTCGCCCGCTTGGCGCCGAGCCGGTCGAGCGGGCGGACCCGGATGCGATACCATCCGATCCCGGACTGGCCGGCCAGCGGGGCGGCGAGCCGCACCTCCTCCACCGCACTGCGGTTCTCGCGCGCGGCCTGGGCGAGGCGATAGATGGATTCCGAAACTTCCGGCGCGCCCGAAAAAAGCCGCTCGATCGTGCGCAGATCGGCGAGCCCGTGCGCGCTCGACAGCGCCAGATAGGCCTCGTTCGCGTAGATGACCCGCGAATCGCCCTCCGTCACCAGCAGCCCGTCGGAGCCGGTGTCGGCGATCACCTTGGTGATGTCGTTCTTGACGGACTGGCCGGAAAACTGAAGAAATCCGACGGCGTAGGCGAACAGCGCGAGCACGCCGAGCATGGCGAGCACGGCGAGCAGCGTCATGATGAGGCGGCTGGCGTGCTCCTGCGGCAGGAAGGAGAATGCGGCCGCGGCCGCGACGAGCGCGGCGGCCAGCAGGAGGACGAGACCGGGGCTGCCGGCGCGTTCGCTGCGATCGATAGCGGTGATCGGGGTCTCGCTCATGAACGATGGTCTTCTTCGGCGGCGCGCCCGTGAAATCCACGGCGGCGGCCCGATTCGCAAGAGGATGGGGCGGACCGGCGATCATGGCAATCGCCGGCGCGAGATGAGGACTCCAATTTACGCAGACGATCGTTAACCATGCATTAACCTTCTCGCCGGCGGGCCGGTCCGCCATGTTATTCTGTGAAATGCGCCTTTCCCGGGCGCGATAGAGTTCGAGTAAACCATGGGTTCCCTGAGCACATTTTTCGCGGACAAGCCTTCGTGGTGGGCCTACGCCTTCGCCGCGATCCTGATCCTGCTGGGCGTCGCGCTGGTTGCGGTCATCTATCGCGCGTTGCGGGGCAACCGCATCCGCGCCAGCTCCGGCCGCGGCCGCCAGCAGCGTCTGGGCGTGGTCGACACGCACGACATCGGCGGCGAGCGCCAGCTCATCATCGTGCGCCGCGACAATGTCGAACATCTCATCATGATCGGCGGCCCGAACGACGTTCTGATCGAGCCGGCGATCGTGCGCGGCGAGGCGCGCGCGATGCGCGACCGCTAGCCCGGCGCGCCCGCCTGGGCCAGCGGCGAGACGCCGCCCGTCATGGAGCCCGGCCGCCCGCTGGCGCCCGAGCCGGTCGCGCCGCCCGAGCCCCCGGCGCCGGAGCCGGTCGCCGCGGCGGAGCCGGTCCGTCCCTCGCGCCTGCCCGATCTTTTTTCGCGCGGCCGACGTCCCGACGCGGCGACGGAGCCGCCGAAGCCGACCGGGCTCAGGATCGAGGAGAAGAAGCCCGCGGAACCGGCGCCGGCCGCTGTCGCGGTCGAGCCGAAGCCCGCCCCGGTGCCGCCGCCGGCCAGGCCCGAACAACCAAAGCCGGTCGAGGCGAAAGTCCCGGAGCCGCCCGCGCCGCGTCCCCCGGAAGCGCCCAGGCCAAGCGACGTCAAGCCGATCGACGTCAAGCCGGCAGAGGTCAAACCGGCGGAGGCCAAACCCGGCGACGCGAAGCCGACCGAGGCCAAGGAGGCCGAGCCCAAGCCGCAACCCAAGCCTTCGCTGCCGCTCGAACTCGACCTGGACAAGCTCGCGGCGGCGCTCTCGGCGCCCGAACAGCCGGTGACGCCCGCCAAGGCGCCCGACCTGCCGGCGCCGGACGCGGCCAGGGCCGAGCCGCCCAAACCGGATCAGCCGAAGACCGAGACGCAGCCGACGCCGCCTCCGGCTCCCCGACCCAACCTGCGCCCGCCGCCACC
>OEIU01000484.1_pt1 | contig 36632 bp, 34 predicted proteins | sample 1539221 | NCBI WGS metagenome assembly OEIU01 (sample SAMN03792071, study PRJEB22550) | activated sludge metagenome | feature: wastewater treatment plant; material: activated sludge; isolation source: Wastewater treatment plant of a petroleum refinery complex | place: Argentina: Zarate | collected...
TTGCAACCTCAGTCTGGCCTCAGACTTGGTCGCTATCCACTCCCCATGGAATCTTCGCTTACGCTCGCAATGACGGTGGCGGGAGCTAGCGCCCCTACTTCTTCACCTTGGTGGCGTCCATCTTGATCGACGGGTCGAGCATCCTGGTCGAGAACGCGGTATTCACGTCGAACGGCTTTTCCATGCCGAGATAGGTCTGAACCAGCTCGTAGTCCTTTTTCATGCGCTCGCCGTCGATCCAGCCCAGCCCCTTGGTCGTGGTGAATTCGTCCGTCATCAGGAACTTGATGCGCTCCCACTGGCGCTGCTGATTTTCCTTGTCGAGGCCCGAGGCCTGGTCGAGCAACGCCTTGAGACACGGCTCGACGTCGGCGACGCAGGCCGCATAGGCCTTCTGGCTGATCTTGACGAAATCCGCGACCAGCTTCGGGTTCTTCGCCAGATACGCCCCGTTGACGATCAGCGAGTTGCCGTACGGATTGAGGCCGATGTCCTTCCAGTTGACGTAGCCTAGATCCGGGCCGAACTCGATCACCTTGAGATCGTGCTCGTTGTAGAAGTCGCTGATGATATCGACGGTATGGGCCTTGAGCGCCGCGATCTTGGCGGTCGGCCCGACATTGACGAAACTCACGGAGTCAGGCGCGATGCCGGCGGCCTTGGCAAACGCCGGCCACATCACCCGCGAGGCATCGCCGGGCGGATTGCCGATCTTGTGGTTCGGAAAATCCTTCGGCCCGTTCACGCCGTAGCTCTTCAGCCAGTAGAAGGTCTGCCCGGTATTGGCGTAAATGCTCATCAGCGCAACGACGTCGGCGCCCTTGCTCTTGGCGACCAAAGCGGTCGCGAGATCGGCGATGCCGAACGGCGAGCCGCCGGAGCCGACTTTCAGCGCGGACACACCTGATCCCTTGCCGACTTCTATCGTCAGGTCGATGCCGGCCTTTTCGTACCAGCCTTGCGACTTCGCGTAATAGAACGGCGAATGATCGGCGGTCGGCGTCCAGTTCAGGATCAGGTTGATGGCCTCGCCGGCCGTGCAGGGAACAGCCGGCATGGCCAGCGCAAGTGCAAGTCCCGCAATCCGCAACCCCTTCATGGCAACTCTCCTTTTTGCAACCGATGCAACCGACCTTGTCGCCACACACGGGTGACGCTACCAATGCAACAAGGACAGGACGAGTTGTCAACTATCTGGTTGGAAATGCCCAAAAAACGATCTGATGATCAAAAGCCGCAGCGGCGCGACCCGGCCGCCACCCGCAGGAAGCTGTTGACGGCGGCGCGGCGGGAGTTCGCCGGCAGCGGCCTTGCGGGCGCCCGGGTCGACGAGATCGCGGCGCGCGCGGGCGTCAACAAGCAGCTCGTCTACCATTATTTCGGCGACAAGGACGCGCTCTATCTGGCGGTGCTGGAATGGGTCTATGAGGAGATCCGCGCCCAGGAGCGCAAGCTCAACCTCGAGGGACTGCCGCCCGAGCGGGCGATCAAGAAGCTGATCGAAAGCTCTTTCGACCACCTCGCGGCGCATCCCGATTTCATCGTGCTGCTGAATGACGAAAACCGCGGCGGCGCCCGCCATGTGCGCGGCTCGCGCAAGCTGGAAGCCATGCATTCGCCGCTGGTCAGTTTGGTCTCGGCCATTCTCTCCGAGGGCGTCAAGGCCGGGATATTCCGCAAGGGGATAAATCCGGTTCACCTCTATATCTCGATCGCCGGGCTCAGCTACTTCTACTTCTCGAATACGCCGACGCTCTCGGCGATCTTCGGCAAGGACCTGTCGAGTCAGGCCGCGAGACGGGCCCGCCGCAAGCACGTCGTCGATCTCGTGATGCATTCGCTGCGTCCGTAATCAACCGGATGGTTGATTGTTGGAGGGCCCCGCGATAGATTGCCGTCACGCGGCCGGGAACCCGGTCGCGCTTCAAGAGGAGCCACGGTGTTCAGCGCAGACGGCGGACCGGCACGATCCATCGCGATCATCCTGATCGTGCATTTCGTCGTGATCGTGCTCTGGCAGGTGCTGGTCGACGCGTTCCAGGTGCCGAAGTTCATCCTTCCCTCGCCGCTCGCGACCATCAAGACGCTGGGTTCGCCGAGCTATGCCTGGCTCTCCAACCTCGCGGTGACGGCCGCCGAAATTCTCGGCGGCTTCTGCCTCGGCGCATTGGTCGGCGTGGCGCTCGCCGTGCTGTTCACCTGGTCGCCGCTGGTCAGCCTGTTGCTGCTGCCGCTGTTCGTGACGCTGAACATGATTCCGAAAGTGGCGCTCGGGCCGCTGTTCATCGTCTGGTTCTCCTACGGCATCTTTCCGAACATCCTGATCGCGTTTTCGATCTGCTTCTTTCCGATCCTGCTGACCACGGCCCGCGGCTTGAGCGAGGTCGAGCCCGATCTGCTGGATCTCGTGAAATCGCTGCGCGGCTCGCGCTGGACGCTGTTCCGCAAGATCCAGCTGCCGGGTGCGTTGCCCTACGTGTTTTCGGGAATGAAGGTCGGCGCGATCCTGGCGGTCGCCGGCGCCATCGTCGGCGAGTTCATCGCCTCCGAGCGCGGGCTCGGCTATCTCATGATCCAGGTGCAGTCCTCGCTCGATACGCCGGCGATGGTGATGGCGGTGGTGCTGCTGACACTGCTCGGTGTGACGCTGTATGGCCTCGTGCTCGGGCTCGAACGGATGTTCGTCGTCCGCGATATCCGCCTGCAATAAGACAGGGAATGAACATGCTGTTGAGCCACGAAAACCTGCCGCAGGCGATTGCCGATATCGACGCCCTCGACGAACTGCTGTGCCGGCCGAGCCGGGCGCTGATCGACGATCTCCGCAAGACTGCCGGTGACATCATGATCCTGGGCGTCGCCGGCAAGATGGGGCCGACGCTGGCGGGCCTCGCCAAGGCGGCCGCGCCGGAGCGCCGCGTGATCGGCGTCGCCCGCTTCAGCGATCCCACGATAAAGGACTGGCTGCAGGCGCGCGGCGTCGAGACCATCAATTGCGACCTGCTCGACGAGGCCGCCATCAGGGCGCTGCCGAAGGCAGCGAACATCGTGTTCATGGCCGGCCGCAAGTTCGGCGCCGAGGGCGACCTGTCGCTGACCTGGGCGATGAACGCGCACGTCCCTGCCCTGGTCGCGCAGGCCTTTTCAGCTTCGCGCATCGTCGCGTTCTCGACCGGCTGCGTCTATCCGTTCGTGCCGGTGGACGGCAAGGGCTCGGACGAGGACATGCCGCCGAATCCGCCCGGCGAATACGCGCAATCCTGCGTCGGGCGCGAGCGCATGTTCGAGTACTTCTCGAGGAAGTATTCGACCCCCGGCCGGCTGTTCCGGCTCAATTACGCGATCGACATGCGTTACGGCGTGCTGCACGACATCGCAAGCAAGGTACTGCAGGGCAAGCCGATCGATGTCAGCCTCGGCCATGTCAATTTCATCTGGCAGGGCGACGCTGCCGCGCAGGCGCTGCGCTGCCTCGCGCATTGCGACACGCCGACTTCGCCGATCAATGTCAGCGGCCACGAGATCCTCGCGGTGCGCGATCTCGCAGCGAAGTTCGGCCAGCGTTTTGGCCGCGCGCCCGTCATCGTCGGCAAGGAAGAGCCGACGGCGTGGCTGACCGACACCTCGCAGGCGGTGAAGCTGTTCGGCCTGCCTGTTGTCGATACCGAGCAGCTCATCAGCTGGACCGCCGACTGGGTATCGCGATCGATGCCGAGCCTCGGCAAGCCCACCAAATACGAGGTGCGCGATGGCCGCTACTGAGCCGATCGACATCGTCGAGCTCGGCGTCGCCGACGCGAAGGCCGGGCTCGGGTTGTCCACCGAGGCTGGCTGGAACCAGAACGAGGCCGACTGGCGGTTTTTCCTTAAGTACGGAATCGTGTTCGGCGTGCACGACAGCGATCGGCTGGTGGCGACCGCGGCGCTACTGCCCTACTCCGCCGACAACGCCTGGATCAGCATGGTGCTGGTGACATCAGACTTCCGCCGCCGCGGCATTGCGACGAAGCTGGTCGATACCTGCCTCAGCGCGGCGGCTCAACGCGGCCTTACGACCTGGCTGGACGCGACGCCGGCCGGCGCCACCGTTTACGGCCCGCTCGGCTTCACGCCGACGCTGGAGTTGCGGCGGCTGCGGCTGCAGAAGCCGCTGGGCACCGCGACGGTGCAACCGCTACCGGTCGGCAGCCTCGACGCGCTGGCTACGCGCGACAGCGGCGCCATGGGATTCGACCGCAGCACATTGCTATCGGAATTTGCCGCCCGTCCCGGTTCTCGCATCGTATCGAACGAGCGAGCCATCGCCCTCGTGCGCGACGGGCGGACCGCGCGGCATATCGGTCCGCTGCTGGCCGATCGTGCCGATCGGGCATTGGGACTGGTGGAAGCCATTGTCGGCTCCGGAAGCGGCCCGTGGCTGATCGATGCCGTCCACTCCCGGAGCCAATTCCTGGACGGGCTCGTCCGCGCGGGGTGGAATATCGAACGGCCGTTCCAGCGCATGCGCTTCGGTCCCGCAACCGCCTCGTCAGTACAACCGCCGTTCGCCGTCGCCGGTCCGGAATTTGGATAGGAAGCGCCGTCATGCATCATAGCGAAATCAAGAGCGACATCCGCAAACTGATCGCCGATGGCACGGTTTTGCCGGCGCATCCGCTCGCCCTCGACGCCAGCCGCAAGCTCGACACCAGGCATCAGCGGGCGCTGACGCGCTATTATCTCGATGCCGGCGCCGGCGGGCTGGCTGTCGGCGTGCACACCACGCAGTTCGCGATCCGCGACGTCGGCCTGTACCGCCCGGTGCTGGAGCTGGCGGCGGAGACCGCTGGTGCATGGGCCAGGCGGCCGGTCGCGATGGTGGCGGGATTGGCCGGGCCGACCCGGCAGGCCACGGCCGAAGCACAGACCGCGCGCGGCATCGGCTATCACGCCGGCCTGCTCAGCCTCGCCGCGATGAAATCAGCCTCCGAGGACGAGATCATCGTCCATTGCGCGGCGGTGGCGCAGGAGATCCCGCTGGTCGGCTTTTACCTGCAGCCGGCCGTCGGCGGCGTTATCCTCAGCGCCGATTTCTGGCGCCGCTTCGCTTCGATCGACAACGTCATCGCGATCAAGATTGCGCCGTTCAACCGCTATCGAACCCTCGATGTACTGCGCGGCGTGGCGGCCGCCGGCGCGCTCGACCGTGTCGCGCTTTATACTGGCAACGACGATCACATCCTGCTCGATCTCACTTTGCCGTTCGACCTGCGCGACAAGGGCGTCACCACCCGCGCCTATTTCAAGGGCGGCCTGCTCGGGCACTGGTCGGTCTGGACCGCGAGCGCGATCAAGCAGTTCGAGATGTGCAAGGCGGCACGCGGCAAGGACACCCTCCCCGCTGATCTCTTGGCACTCGATGCCCGCGTCACCGACTGCAACAGCGCGTTCTTCGATGTCGCCAATAATTTTCACGGCTGCATCGCCGGGTGCCACGAGATCTTGCGGCGCCAGGGCCTGATGCAGGGCCTCTGGTGCCTCGATCCGGCCGAAGGGCTCAGCCCGGGCCAGATGCAACAGATCGACCGCGTCTGCCGCGAGCATGCCGACCTCTCCGACGACGCCTTCGTCAAGGCGAACTTCGAGAAATGGCTGGCATGAGCGCCGACGAACCCTTCATCAGCCTGCAAGGCGTCCGCAAAGTCTATCGCTCCAAGGGCACGGAATTCCTCGCAGTCTCCGACGTCACCATGGACGTCAGGGAGGGCGAGCTGGTTTCGCTGGTCGGCCCGTCCGGCTGCGGCAAGACCACCGTGCTGAAGATCCTCGCCGGGCTGCATGAAGCCGACGGCGGCACCATCAGGATCGGCAATGCGAAGACGCCGTTCGATCCCGCCCGCGATATCGGCATGGTGTTCCAGCAGGCCCTGCTGCTGAAATGGCGAACCATTCTCGACAACGTACTGCTGCCGGCCGAAATCGTCGGCCTGCCGATGAAGGCGGCACGAGCCAGAGCCCGCGACCTGCTCAACCTGGTCGGCCTTGCCGGTTACGAAGACAAATACCCGCAGCAACTCTCCGGCGGCATGCAGCAGCGCTCGGCGATCGCGCGCGCCTTCATCCACGATCCCAAGCTGATCCTGATGGACGAGCCGTTCGGTGCGCTCGACGCGCTGACGCGCGAGCAGATGAACCTCGAAATGCTCAGGATCTGGCGCGAGAGCGGCAAGACCATCCTGTTCGTGACGCACTCGATCCAGGAGGCGGTGTTTCTGGCGTCGCACTGCGCCGTGCTGACCGCGGGTCCGGCGCGGATGGCGGAATATTTCCCGATCGAGCTGCCGTTTCCGCGCGCGCTGCCAATCAAGACGACGGACGAATTCGGCGCCTATGCGCGGCGGATCTATGCGCTGCTTGGGTTGAGCCCGAGCACGTAGGACCTTGCTAATCCAGCGCCACCGGCCCGGTGTCGCGATAGGCCCAGCAACTCTCCTTCGGCAAGGAAACCTCGGTGTCAACGCCAACCTGATGACGGACGGCGGTGCCGAGTTCGACGACCTCCAGCCGCTTGCCGAACAGTTCGATGCCATAGGCGGTCTGCGTGCCCTGATAGCGGCGGTCGAGCACGCGGGCGGAAAAGGTGTTGGCGCCGTTATGCCGGCCGATCGAGATGTTTTCCGGCCGGAGCGCAATGCGCACCTTCTCATCGGGGCCAAGCGATTGCAGCAACGCCACCTCGCCCCGCCGCCCCTCGCCGAAATCGACCGTGCCGAACTGGCCGTTGCGCGACACCAGCGTGCCCGCAAGCTCGTTGGTCGCGCCGGTGAAATTGGCCACGAACAGGTCTGCCGGACGGTTGTAGATCGCATCGGGCGCATCCATCTGCAGCAGCACGCCGTTGCGCATCACGCCGATGCGGTCGCCGAGCACCACCGCTTCGGCCTGGTCGTGGGTGACGTACAGCGCGGTCATCCCGGTCTGCTTGAGGATCGTGCGAAGATCATCGCGCAGCCGCAGGCGCAGCTTGGCATCGAGGTTCGACAGCGGCTCGTCCAGCAGCAGCAATTGCGGCCGGTAGACGATGCTGCGCGCCAGCGCCACGCGCTGCATCTGTCCGCCCGACAATGCGACCACCGGCCGCTCGGCATATTCGGACAGCCCGACCAGTTCGAGCGCGTCGTCAACCTTGCGGCGGGCATCGGCGCGCGACAGCTTGCGGTGCTTCAACGGATAGACGACGTTCTGCCGCACCGTCATATGCGGCCACACCGCATAGGACTGGAACACCATGCCGAGGTCGCGCAGCCGCGGCGGCACCAGGATGCCGCGTTCGGGCGAGGACACGACCTTGCCTGCAATGCCGATCTCGCCCGACGTCGGATGCTCCAGCCCGGCGACGCAGCGCAGCGTCGTCGTCTTGCCGCAACCGGACGGGCCGAGCAACACCACGATCTCGCCGGCCGGCACGGCAAAGCTGACGCCGTCGACCGCCGGCCGGCCGATCGAGAACTGCTTGCGCAGGTCGGTGACTTCGAGCGTCGCGGTCATGAGTGCATTGATTTCCCGAATGCGGCGATCATTGCTTGTACCCGTAGGTCTTGTTCCAATCAGCGATCCAGGCCGTGTGCAACTTCACATACTCATCGAACTTGGGGAACCAGACCTTGACCACTTTGGGATCGAAGCCTTCCGGATAGGCCGGCGGCACCTTCAGTGACGTCAGGTTGCCAAGCTCCTTGATCATGAATGACTGCCCTTCCTTCGACAGGCACCAGTTCAGAAACAGCTTTGCGGCATTGGGATGCGCGGCAGTCTTGGGAATGCCCGTGGCATAGGGATTGACCGGCGCGCCCTCCGGCGGAAAGAAGATCTGGATCGGCGCGCCGTCCTTCTGCTTCGGATAGATCGCATTGTAGAGCAAAGGCCCCATCGCGATTTCGCCGCGCACCAGTGAATCCGACATCGGCGCGCCCGATGGATAGAGCACCGGATGGGTCGCCGCCTGCCTGGCCCAGTAATCCTCGCCGAGCACTTGCCGCTCGAACATGATCCGGGTCCAGGTGGTGCCGCCCGACGGACCGATCACCTGCCCTGTCAACTTGTCGTATTCGGGCTTGGTGAGATCCATCCAGGTCTTCGGCGGATTCTTCACCAGTTCGGTGTTGTAGGCGATCGACCATACCAGCGTGGCGCGCGGCCAGAGCTGCGGCGCGACCTGCGCGTCCGGATTGTAATCGGCGGCATTCGGCGGCGCGTAATCCTGGAACATATCGGCCAGCGGCTGCATCAACGCGCGGTCGGAATGATCGACCACGTCGGCGATGAGCTTGCCGGCCGCGGCTTCGGTCTTGACGCGGGTGATGAGCTGGCCGCCCGGTGCGCGCACCATCTCGACCTTGATCTCGGGGAAGCGCTTGTTGAATGCCTTGATGACCTGTTGTTCGACCTCGGCAAAGTTGGCGGTGTAATACACCAGTCTGCCCTCGGCCTTGGCCGCGGCGATCAATTCGGGCGAGCCGAACTCTTGCGCCTGCGCCGCGCCGCCCGAGGCAAGTGCGAGCGCGGCGATGCCGGCAGCTGCGGCAATGGTGGTGACGATCCTTCCGATCATAGCCAATCCTCCCCTTCCTGTTATCCGGTTCGGGCAACGCTGCTCTGCGCCCCGCCGCGCGACAGCCAGTTGGCGCCGCCGATGAGAACGCCGAGCAGCACGGTCTGCACGAGGCTGAACGCCGCGGTCTTTCCGAGGTTTCCGCCCTCGTAATAGTCGAGCAGCAGCACCGACATCACCATGGTGTTGCTGGTGTAGAGGAACAGCGACGAGCCGAGTTCGCGGATCGCCAGCACGAACAGCAGCGTCATCGAGGCGATCACGCCCGGCCGCGCCAGGGGCAGCACGATCGTCCTGATGGTGCCGAGCACGCCCTTGCCGCAAACCCAGGCGGCTTCCTCGAGCTCGCGATGGATCTGCATGAACGAGGTCGACAGCGACTTCACGGTGTCAGGCATGAAGCGCGCGATGAACGCCAGCGCCAGAATCCAGATCGTGCCGTAGAGACCGCCGGGAATGCCGATCCATGCCCAGAGATAGGCCACGCCGACCACCAGGCCCGGGATCGCGACCGGCAGGGTCGAAATCACGTCGATCCAGCGCCGGCCCGTCACCTGCGTGCGGTGAATGGTGTAGCCGATGGCAAACGCAAGCGCCCCGCCGACCACCGCCGTGATCAACCCGACCTCGACCGAGTTGTAGATCGAGCGCAGCGTCAGCGGATTGTCGAAGATGCTGTGGAAATGCATCAGCGAATACTGCCTGGCGTCGAACAGGCTGGAGACGTCGCGGATGAACATGAACTTGCGGAACGCGGCAATGATCAGCGCGAGGAACGGCAGCACCACAACGACCAGGAGGTAGACGATGCCGAGGCCGAAGGTGAACCAGCGCCAGCGTCCGAGATCGAGGCTGCGCGGGCGAAACGCCTTGCCGGCGACCGTGGTGTAGCTGCGGCCGCTCAGCACCTTCTGTTGCAGGAACACCAGCAGGCCGGTGACGACCATCAGGATGATCGCAACCGCGGCAGCCGTATTGTAGAGCGGCGGCGACCAGTTGGTGAGCTTGAAGATATAGGTGGTGAGCACCGAAAGGTTGGTCGGCGCGCCCAGCACCGCGGGGATGCCGTAGATGCCGAGCATGACGATGAACGACAGCAGCATGCCCGAGACGATCGCCGGCATGATCAGCGGAAACGTCACCGTGAACAGCGTCGCGAACGCGCTGGCGCCGGAAATCTCGGCGGCCTCCTCCAGGCTCGGGTCCATGTTGCGCAGCGCCGAAGCGGTGAACATGTAGACGTAGGGTGCGTAGTAGATGCCGAACACGAACACCAGGCCCCACATCGAATAGAAATCGACGCGCCAGTCCAGCCCGATCCATTTGAACATGGTGTTGATCAGGCCGGTCTTCGGCGAACCGAGGATGGCCCATGCGACGCCGGCAACCAGCGGCGGCGCGAACAAGGGCAGGATGCTGGCGGCCGCGATAAAGCCCTTGAACGGCGTATTGGTGCGGACGACGATCCAGGAGAACAGCAATCCGACGACGACCGCGATCAGGGTGCCGCCGCCGCAGGCGATCAGCGTATTGGCCAGCGCGTCGGCGACGTTCGGGTTCGCCAGGACGGTAAGAAAATTCGCGACCGAAAGCCGATTGAGCGAGATGCCGTCGACCACCGGATTGGTGTCGGTGACCGCGCCGAGCAGCAGCATCAGGATCGGATAGATCACGAGAAAGCCGAGAATCGCCAGCAGGAGCGTTACCCACAGGCCGGCCCATACGCGCTGCCCTTCACTGGCGCTACGCACGACTTCGCTGCGCCGGCTCACCTGTCCGTTCAACGCGCTTCCCCTCGCCGATGACCGTCTTTTTATGGAATTGCGGTCGCGGTACGCGGCAAGCCTAGTCGATTGCGGTGCGGGCGGGAAGGTATCCGAAAGTTAGCGCACGGATATGGCGAGGAAGGCACTTTTTCCCGCTGCTCGCCGCCTCTTCGCATACGCATCATGCAGCCGCGTGCCTGTGGTCCGTGCCGCGTCCGTAGTACACGCCGCGACGGGCGCGACCGCCCCCGGCGTGGAGAGCCCCGATCAATGTCACCAGATAAAGTCGCAACGCCGCCCACAGCGCCAATCGACGGCTTGCCCCCGGAACTCCGGCGCTGGGCGGTTGCCGCCATCTTCACCGCGCTGGCGATGGCGTCGCTGGATACGGCGATCGCGAATATCGCGCTTCCCGCCATCGCCGCCGATCTGCATGTCAGCCCGGCCGACGTGGTCTGGGTGGTCAACATCTATCAGATCGCCCTGGTCGCGACGCTGCTGCCGCTCGGTGCGCTCGGCGAGATCGTCGGCCACGAACGCATCTATATCGGCGGTCTCGTGCTGTTCACGCTGGCTTCGCTCGGCTGCGCCCTGGCGTGGTCGCTGCCCAGCCTGACCGCGGCCCGTGCACTGCAGGGCCTCGGCGCCAGCGGCATCATGAGCGTGAACGCGGCGCTGGTCCGCTTCGTCTACCCCACCCACATGCTCGGCCGCGGCTTCGGCCACAATGCGCTCGTGGTCGGTACCGCATTCACGTTCGGCCCGAGCATTGCCTCCGCGATCCTTTCGGTTGGGACGTGGCCGTGGCTGTTCGCGGTCAACATCCCCTTCGGCGTGATCGCGGTCTGGATCGGCCTGAGGACCCTGCCGAAGACGCCGCGCGCGGTGCACAGCTTCGATTTCGCCAGCGCGGCGCTGACCGCAAGTTGTCTCGGCCTCTTCATCATCGGAATAGGCGGCGCGGCGCACCAGTTCCCGCCCGCGCTGGTCGGACTGACGCTCGGCGCGGCATTGGTGCTCGGCTGGATCATCATCCGCAAGAATGCCGATCATCCGGCGCCGATGTTGCCGATCGACCTGTTCCGCCGGCCGATGTTCGCGCTGTCGGTAGCCACGGCGGTCTGCGCCTTCGCGGTGCAGGGCCTCTCCTTCGTCTCGCTGCCGTTCTACTTCGAGGACGTGCTGCATCGCTCGCAGGTCGAGACCGGCTTCTTCATGACGCCGTGGCCGCTGGTGGTGGCGATCATGGCCCCGATCGGCGGCCGGCTTTCCGATCGCTATCCCGTCGGCATCCTCGGCGGCCTCGGCCTGGTGCTGCTCGGCATCGGCATGGCGCTATTGGCGACGCTGCCGCCGGACCCCGGCATCGCCAACATCGTCTGGCGCACGGTGATCTGCGGCATCGGGTTCGGCTTCTTCCAGACGCCAAATCTGCGGGCGCTGATGTCGAGCGCCCCGCCGCACCGCAGCGGCAGCGCCAGCAGCATCGTCGCAACAGCGCGGCTGACCGGGCAGACCCTCGGCGCCGCGCTGGCGGCGCTGTGCTTTGCCCTCGGCGGTCACGACGGCGCGACGGTGGCGCTGGCGCTCGGGGCGGGCTTTGCCGCAGTGGGGAGCCTGATGAGTTTCCTGCGCCTCGCCGTGGGCCCGGATCGGGCATGACAGCCCCGCAGCGGGCACGCGCCCACGCAACACCGGCAGGCCGACTTTCATCCTGAGGAGAAGCGCATTTTCTTGATTTGAACTATTCCAACTTGCGAGCCATCTTCCCGCGCGCAGCTCTCTCGATGGACTGAGCTAACAGGGGATACGCGATGGCAAATCTCAACATCAACGGCAAGACGATCAATGTGGACGTCGAAGACGACACGCCACTGCTTTGGGCAATCAGGGAGAACGTCGGACTGACCGGCACCAAATACGGATGCGGCATTGCACAATGCGGCGCCTGCACCGTGCACATCAATGGGGTCGCGATGCGCTCCTGCGGCGTCACCGTCAGCGAGGCGGCCGGCAAGCAGATCACCACGATCGAAGGGCTCGCCAGCGGCGGCGCGCTGCACAAGGTGCAGCAGGCATGGATCTCCAACGACGTGCCGCAATGCGGCTATTGCCAGGCCGGCATGATCATGGCGGTTGCGGCGCTTCTCAAGGAGAAGCCGAAACCGACCGACAAGGACATCGACGAGGCCATCACCAATATCTGCCGATGCGGGACCTTCCAGCAGGTCCGCGCGGCGATCCACGATGCCGCAAGCGCTTGAGGGGGAGACAAAAAATGTCGAAAACAACCCCATGCAAAGTAGCCGTCAACACGCAAATCACACCCAAACTCACCCGCCGCAGCTTCGTGATCGGCACCGCCGCAGCCGGCGCCGGTCTCGCCATCGGCCTCGATATTCCCTTCGGCGGACCGACCGTAGTTCGCGCGGCCGACGGCTCGCCCGAGGTCAATGTCTGGGTGGTGATCCGCCCCGACAACACGACCGTGATTCGCGTCGCCCGCTCCGAGATGGGCCAGGGCACCCTCACCGGCCTCGCCCAGCTCGTCGCCGAGGAGCTCGAATGCGACTGGTCGAAGGTTGTCACCGAATATCCGACCCCCGGTCAAAGTGTCGCACGCAAGCGCCCGTGGGGCGATTTCTCGACCGGCGGCAGCCGCGGCATCCGCACCAGTCAGGAGTATGTCCGCAAGGGCGGCGCCACCGCCCGCATCATGCTGGTGCAGGCCGCCGCCAACGAGTGGAAGGTGCCTGTTACGGAATGCACCGCGTCCAACAGCGTCATCACCCACACGCCGTCGGGCAAGACCACGACCTACGGCAAGGTGGTTGAAGCCGCAGCCAAGCTCACGCCGCCAGCGGATGCGGACGTCAAGCTGAAGGACCCCAAGGACTGGAAGATCGCCGGCAAGGGCGTCAAGCGGCTCGACACCGTCGACAAGACCACCGGCGCGATGATCTACGGCGCCGACGTCAAGCTGCCCGGCATGCTCAACGCCGCGATCAAGGACGCGCCGGTGTTTGGCAGCAAGCTGAAAAGCTATGACGAAGCCAAGGCCGCCGGCATGAAGGGCGTCAAGAAGGTGGTGAAGGTCGGCGACACCGCGGTCGCCGTCGTCGCCGATACCTGGTGGCACGCCAAGACCGCGCTCGACGCGATGACGATCGCCTGGGACGAAGGCGAGAATGCCAAGGTCTCCAGCGCGTCGATCGCCAAATGGCTGGCGGAAGGCCTCGACAACGCCCAGCCGGCCTTCGTCGGCAACCAGAACGGCGATGCCAAGGGTGCGATTGCCTCCGCCGCCAAGAAGGTCGAGGCTATCTACAACTACCCCTACCAGAACCACGCGACCATGGAGCCGCTGAACGCCACGGCGCTCTACACGCCCGACAAGTGCGAGGTCTGGTGCGGCACGCAGAACGGCGAAGCGGCCTTCGCCGCCACGCTCGAAGCATCGGGACTGCCGGCCGACAAATGCGAGGTGCACAAGCTGATCCTCGGCGGCGGTTTCGGCCGCCGCGGCATGACCGACTACGTCCGGCAGGCGGTGCTGATCGCCAAGGAGATGCCGGGCACGCCGGTCAAGCTGTTGTGGTCGCGCGAAGAGGACATGGCGCAAGGCAAGTTCCATCCGGTCACGCAATGCAAGCTGACCGGCGCGTTCGATGCCGACAACAATCTCACGGCGCTGCATGTGCGATTGTCCGGCCAGTCGATCCTGTACACGGTGCGCCCGGCGGCGCTGGTGAACGGCATGGACCCGGCCGCATTCCAAGGCTTTAGTCCATCCGGAGATGCGGCGATCGGATACTCCGTACCTAACCTGCTGGTCGAGCACTCCATGCGCAATCCGCACGTTCCGCCCGGCTTCTGGCGCGGCGTGAACGTGAACCAGAACGCGATCTACATGGAATGCTTCATGGATGAACTGGCGCATTCGGTGGGCCAGGATCCGGTGGAATTTCGTCGCAAGCTGATGAGCAAGCATCCGAAGCATCTCGCCGTGCTCAATGCCGTGGCCGAGAAGATCGGCTGGGGCAAGCCTCCGCCGCAAGGCGTCTATCGCGGGATCGCGCAGGTGATGGGCTATGGCAGCTATGTCGCGGGTGCTGCGGAAATCTCCGTCACCGACGGCAGCAAGATCAAGGTGCACCGCATCGTCGCCTCGACCGATCCCGGCTACGTCGTCAATCCGGCGCAGGTCGAGCGGCAGATCGCGGGCTCCTTCGTCTACGGCCTGTCCGCCCTGTTCTATGGCGGCTGCACGGTGAAGGACGGCAAGATGGAGCAGACCAACTTCGACACCTACAATTCCATGCGCATCGCCGAGATGCCGAAGGTGGAATGCGTGATGGTGCCGAGCGGCGGCTTCTGGGGCGGTGTCGGCGAGCCGACCATCGGCGTCGCGGCGCCGGCGGTGCTCAACGCCTACTTCGCGGCGACCGGCAAGCGCATCCGTTCGGTACCCTTGCGGGACCAGAACATCACCTTCGCCTGATGAGAACGGACGGCGGCCGCGCATCAGCCGCCGTCCCTGCTTTTTTCGGATCCGAGCCATGGACGCCACGCGCCTGATGACGCGCCGGGATGTCGCTCGCGGCATCGCCGTAACCGCGGCGGTGGCGGGCATGCCCTGCCCCGCGGTGGCGCAAGGCGCGGCGCATATCGTCGTGATCGGCGGCGGCTTTGGCGGCGCAAGCTGCGCGCGGGCGCTGCGGCAGCTCGATGCCAAACTTCAGATAACGCTGATCGAGCCAAACCAGACCTTTACCGCCTGCCCGTTCAGCAACGAGGTGATCGCGGGTATCCGTGAAATGCCGGCGCAGCAATTCACCTATGACAGGATCGCTGCGTCAGGCGTGACGGTCGCGGCGCAGCCCGCCGCCAAGGTCGATCCGCAGGCGCGCACGGTCACCCTGGCCGATGGACGTTCGATCGCCTATGACCGCCTGGTGCTGTCGCCCGGCATCGACCTGCGCTTCGACGCGCTGCCCGGCTATGACGAGGCGGCCTCCGCCAAAATGCCCCATGCCTGGAAGGCCGGCGAACAGACGTTGCTGCTGCGCCGGCAGCTCGAAGCCATGGAAGATGGCGGCACGGTCGTGATCGCGGTGCCTGCGGCGCCGCTGCGCTGCCCGCCCGCGCCCTACGAGCGCGCCAGCCTGATTGCGCATTATCTCAAAGCCAAAAAGCCGCGCTCGAAGGTTTTGATCCTCGACGCCAAGGACGGCTTTTCGCAGCAACGACTGTTCGAGGCGGCCTGGAAGGAGCTCTATCCTGGCATGATCGAGCGGATCGCGCTGTCGCAAGGCGGAAGGGTGACCTCGGTCGATCTCGCCACCAGCACCATCGTCACCGACTTCGGCAATTACACAGCAAACGTCGCGAGCGTGATCCCGCCGCAGAAGGCCGGACGCATCGCCGAGATCGCCGGCGCCGCCGACAAGACCGGCTGGTGCCCGATCGACCCGGTGAACTTCACATCCAGGCTCGTGCCCAACATTCACGTCATCGGCGACGCCTGCATTGCCGGCCAAATTCCAAAAGCGGCATCGGCCGCCAGCGCGCAAGGCAAGGCCTGCGCCGCTTCCATCGTGGCCATGCTGTCAGGCAAGACGCCGGACCCGCCGCGGCTCAGCGGCGCCTGCTACAACACGGTCGCGCCGGGTTACGCCTTCTCGCTGTCGGGCATCTACCAGCCGAAGGACGGCCAGTTCGTCGAAGCCGAGGGGACGACGAGCCCGGTCAACGCGCCGCGCGAGGTACGCCAGCGCGAGGCGCAGGCTGCCGAAGACTGGTTCAGGACAATCACGGTGGAAACCTTTGGCTAAAGCGAGGGCTCATATCGCGATGTGGCTTGCCGGCGTGGGGCTCGCCGCGCCCTGGCCGGCCGCCGCGCAGGCGTTGCGGCCCTATGCCGTCACGGGCGATGCCATTCTGGAGCCGCTCACGACTGCGCGAGGCGACGCCGGGCGCGGGCGCGCGCTTGTCGTCGAGCGTTCCAGCACTTGCATCCTCTGCCACAGCGGCCCATTTCCCGAACAGAAATTCCAGGGCGACCTGGCGCCTGACCTCACCGGTTCCGGCAGCCGCGCGTCCGAAGGACAGATCAGGCTCCGCCTGGTGGACGCATCCCGCCTCAACGCCGCGACCATCATGCCGTCCTACTACCGCATCGATGGTTTGAGCCGCGTCAGCACGCCGTGGCGTGGCAAGCCGATCCTGTCGGCGGAACAGATCGAGGATATCGTGGCGTATCTCGTAAGCTTGCGTGAATAGGAAGGCCCGATGCAGCAACCCAGAGATTCATCCCGCCGCCAGTTCCTCGGCCTCGCCGGCGGAGCCGCCGCGCTCGGCGCCCTCCCGACCATCATCGTGCGCCCCGCGGAGGCAACGCCTGCGACGCTGGCGGCCGCGATCAAAAGTGTCACCGGGGGTGCCACGGTGCGCACCGGCAAGGTCAAGCTCGACATTCCGCCGCTGGTCGAGAACGGCAACACCGTACCGATGACGGTCACCGTCGCGCACCCGATGGCGCCAGAGGATCACGTTCGCAGCATCCACGTCTTCAACGAGAAGAATCCGCAGCCCAATATCGGCAATTTCCATCTCGGCCCGCACAACGGCCGCGCCCATGTTTCGACCCGCATCCGCCTTGCCGACAGCCAGAAGATCGTCGCGATCGCAAAACTCTCGGACGGCTCGTTCTGGTCGGCCAGCGTCGACGTCATCGTGACGCTCGCCGCCTGCACCGAGGAGCTGATCTGATGGCTTCAGCGCTGATCAACGTGCCACCGAAAGCCAAACGCGGCGACATCATCGAGATCAAGACGCTGATGTCGCACATCATGGAAACCGGCTATCGCCATACGGCGACAGGCGAAGTCGTCCCGCGCGACATCATCACGAGCTTTGCGTGCCGCTTCAACGGCGCCGAGATCTTTCGCGCCGATTTGTATCCGGCGATCGCCGCCAACCCCTTCATCACCTTCTTCACGACAGCCACCGAGAGCGGCAAGTTCGAGTTCGAATGGATCGGCGACCAGGGATTTTCCGAAACCGCATCGGCCTCGATTACCGTCGAATGAGGTTTCCAGGCGCCATAGCCGTCGCGCTTCTGGTCGCGAACGCGGCCCTCGCCGCCGAGATCCCGCAAGCCGAGCGCCGCTCCGGCTACAGCTTCATGAAGCCAGAGACCAGGGCAATGCAGGACGAGGATACCGCAAATCCCGGCATGCTCTGGGTGCTCGACGGCGAAGCCTTGTGGAAGCGCAAGACGGGCGCCGCCAACAAGGCCTGCGCCGATTGCCATGACAATACGCGCACCAGCATGAAGGGCGTGGCCGCGCGCTACCCTGCCTTCGACAAAGCCGCCGGCCGCCCGATCGACCTGGAGCAGCGCATCAATTCCTGCCGCGGCAACCACCAGCAGGCGACGCCGCTCCCGTTCGAAAGCCGGGAGCTGCTGGCACTCACGGCCCTTGTCGCGCGGCAGTCGCAGGGCGCAGCGATCGAAACCGGCAACGACCCGCAGCTCGCGCCGTTCATCGCCAAGGGACGCGAGCTTTATATGCAGCGGCAGGGCCAGCTCAATCTCGCCTGTGCCAATTGCCACGACGACAACTGGGACAAGCGGCTGGCGGGCTCCGCGATCACGCAAGGACACCCGACCGGCTACCCGCTCTACCGCCTGGAATGGCAGTCGCTGGGATCGTTGCAGCGGCGCTTGCGCGCCTGCATTACCGGCATCCGCGCGCAGGCCTATGATTACGGCGCGCCGGAGCTTGTGGAGCTGGAGCTGTATCTGATGTCGCGGGCGCGCGGCATGGCGATGGAAGCGCCGGCGGTGCGGCCTTAGCTTTGGCACATCATGGCGGGATATGCTTTTTGCGTCGATATCTATCCACGTCATTGCGAGCGGAGCGAAGCAATCCATTGCTATCGGCCGCGCGGAAAGATGGATTGCTTCGTCGCTATCGCTCCTCGCAATGACGCCAAACAGACTGCCAGATCACCGCTCGGCGAACGCCTTCTCGACTACGAACTGGGCCGGTTCGCCGTGATTGCCTTCGACCAGGCCGCGGTCGTTGAGGAGCGCGCGGGTATCGGCGACCAGCGCCGGGCTGCCGCAGATCATGACGCGGTCATGCGCCGCATCGAGCGAGGGCAGACCGATATCGGCAAACAGCTTGCCCGAGGTGATCAGGTCGGTGATGCGGCCGCGATTGCGGAAGGGATCGCGGGTCACGGTCGGATAATAGACGAGCTGGTTGCGGATATAGTCGCCGATCAGTTCGTCATTCGGCAGCTTCTCGGTGATCATCTCGCCATAGGCGAGCTCGGCGACGCGGCGGCAGCCGTGCAGCAGCACGACCTTCTCGAACCGCTCATAGGTTTCGGGATCCTTGATCACGGAAAGAAATGGCGCGAGCCCGGTGCCGGTACCGATCAGATAGAGGTTGCGGCCGTCCTCGAGGTTGTCGATGACCAGCGTGCCGGTCGCCTTGCGGCTGACGATGATCTCGTCGCCCTGCTTGAGGTGCTGAAGCCGCGAGGTCAGCGGGCCGTCCTGCACCTTGATCGAGAAGAATTCGAGCCGGTCCTCGTAATTGGCGCTGGCGACCGAATAGGCGCGGAGCAGCGGCTTCTCGCCGACCTTCAGCCCGATCATGGTGAATTCACCGTTGCGGAAGCGGAACGACGGATCGCGCGTGGTGGTGAAGCTGAACAGCGTGTCGGTCCAGTGATGGACGCTGAGAACGCTCTCCTGGTTGAAATTGCTCATCGCACGCTTTCCTGACCTCAAGCCGATTGACCGGCGATATCATTCGTATACGATCGTTCGTATACAAATGAATAATCCAGCTTGATCCGGCCGTCAAGCCGGGCAGAATGTCTAGCGAAGGCATTGAGGCAAAAGGAAAAACCATGGCCCACGACGCACCCCAGGCGACCGGTCCGAGCAAGCTGGTGATCCGCAATATCGGGCTGATCCTGTCGGGGACGCTGGAGAAGCCGATTCTGGACGGCGATACGATCGTGGCCGAGAACGGCAGGATCACAGCGATCGGGCGCTTCAAGGACGTCAACATCGAGGGCGCCACCACGATCGTCGACGCCAACGGCACCACGGTCGCGCCGGGCCTGATCGACAGCCACGTCCATCCCGTCGCCGGCGACTGGACGCCGCGGCAGAACCAGAGCAACTGGATCGACAGCTATCTGCATGGCGGCGTCACCACCATGATCTCGGCCGGCGAGGTCCACATGCCCGGCCGCCCCCGCGACGTCGTCGGGGTGAAGGCGATGGCGATCTTTGCGCAGCGCGCGTTCTGGACGCTGCGGCCCGGCGGTGTGAAGGTTCATGCCGGCGCGCCGGTGATCGAATGCGAAATGGTCGAGGACGATTTCAAGGAAATGGCGGCGGCCGGCGTCAAGCTGCTCGGCGAAGTCGGCCTCGGCGGCGTCAAGGACGGCCCGACCGCGCGCAAGATGGTCGGCTGGGCGCGCAAATACGGCATCCAGAGCACCATCCATACCGGCGGGCCCTCGATTCCCGGCTCCGGCCTGATCGACAAGGACGTGGTGCTGGAAGCCGATACCGACGTGGTCGGCCACATCAATGGCGGCCACACCGCGCTGCCCGACGACCAGATCCGCTGCATCTGCGAGGGCTGCAAGCGCGGGCTCGAGCTGGTGCACAACGGCAACGAGCGCTCGGCGCTGTTCACGCTGCGCACCGCGCGCGAGATGGGCGATCTGCACCGCGTCATCCTCGGCACCGACGCACCGGCCGGTTCCGGCGTGCAGCCGCTCGGCATTTTGCGGATGGTCTCGATGCTGTCCTCGCTTGGCGACCTGCCGGCCGAACTCGCCTTCTGCCTTGCCACCGGCAACACCGCGCGAATGCGCGAGCTCGATTGCGGCCTCATCGAGGTCGGCCGCTCCGCCGATTTCGTCCTGATGGACAAGGCCCAGCATTCGCCCGGCAGGAACATCCTCGAGAGCGTGCAACTCGGCGACCTGCCCGGCATCGGCATGACCATCATCGACGGCATCGTCCGCACCCAGCGCAGCCGCAACACGCCGCCCGCGGGGAAAGTGCCTGAAATCGTCAGCGGGCATTGACGCCACCATCACGTGTGCGTGGGCGCGTGTGAAAAAATCACATTAAGTCCGGAAAGCGTTGAACGATTTGCGGGTCAGCGTCGTCTTACGCGGGCTGGCCTGATGGCCCGCTCATCCAGACCTTCGAGGAACAATTGAAGAATTCGCTGCAAGTCGCCGGCGGGGTCGTCGGCGCTGTAACCGGCTTTGTCGCGACATTGCTGCTGCTTGAACTGACAGGATTCGGAAACCGGGCCGATCCGATCACATCAGGCATGCTGGCGCTGCTGCTGCTTGCGCCGTGCGGCGCCATCGGCGGCCTCGTGCTCGGGACGGCGTCGGCGAGGCGGCTCGGCGGCCGAGAGAGCAGCGACGGGCTCCTGCGCACCAGCCTGAAGGCGTTTGCGGTCCTGATCGCTCTCTGCGCTGTGGCCGGCACCTTCTATTATGTCTATGCCGTCACGGCCGCGACGCCCTGGCTCAATCCGAACGCCCCCAACCCGCTTCTCGTGTTCGAGGTTCGCCTCCCTGCCGGAGCGGCGTTGCCGGGTTCGGTCCGCGATGTAGCCGCCGAATTGCAGACCGACCTGAACACCATGCCCGGCGAAATCCAGCCCGACCAGTTCCGCCGCGATGACGACCGTGCCGTGATTGCCGGCTATGTCGAACTCGCCTTCCGCACCGCGCACCGGCAGTTGGAAATCAAGATCAAGGGCCAGCCTGACCGGCTCTACCTCATCGGCCTGCCGGCCAAGGCACCCCATTCACGGGAGTTCGGCCCATGGCAGGCCAATGGCGACGGCACCGAAATCCGCTATCGCGCCAGATGGCCGGGACAAAGCTGACGATCGCCTGCCGCGCGAGGAAACCAGGTATCTTCGTCTCTCGCGGCTGCCGCGCCAGCGCTTGATCTCACATTTGTGATCGTGAGCAGCTTGCGAACCCGAGTCAGTGGAACCCGGACCCGAGCAAGGCAGCTTTGCGGCAGAAAGCTGACGTGATACGCTTCAATCGCTGGAAAGATTGTTTGCCTAACGCTGAAATTGCGGCAGCTCAAGGAATCAATCCCAACCATGGCGGAAATTCGCGATATCAAGTCGGGCCGCGCTGGTGAGCCCCCACGCGAACCAATGCCGCGGCGGCTTGCGGCCATCGTTGCTGGCGACATCTCCGGCTACAGCCGCCTGATGCAGATCGACGAGGAAGGGACGCATAACCGCGTCAAGCGCATCGAACGCGACCTCGTCGAACCCAGCATCAGGGAACACCACGGCAGGCTCATCAAGACCACGGGCGACGGCTTCCTCGCCATCTTCGACAGCCCCGTCGAGGCGGTGCGCGCCAGCATCGTGATCCAGCAAAATCTGGTGGGCCGCAATGCATCGCTGCCCAAGCATCATTGGATCGAATACCGGATTGGCGTCAATCTCGGCGACGTCATCATCGAAACCGACGACGTCTATGGCGACGGCGTCAACATTGCGACGCGGCTCGAAGGCATTGCCGAGCCCGGCGAAGTCTACATTTCCGGCGGCATCTACGAACAGATCAAGCACAAGCTGGTTTGCGGGTACGAGTCGCTCGGCGACCGGAAGGTCAAGAACATCACCGAACCCGTCCGGGTCTATCGTGTCCTTCCCGACCCCGCCGCACTTCAGAAAAGTCGGAACCGGCGCGAGCGTGTTCTGATCCTCCTGCTCTGCCTTGCGATCCTGACCATTGCGAGCGGCGCTTTCTGGTACATGTTTTCCCAATATCGCAAGGCGACCGAACAGGCGTCAGCGCCCGTCTCAACTCCTGCGGAAGTACCGAAGGCGCCTGCCCCTGCTCTGAAGCAGGTTGCGCCGGCGCCGCAGCCCTCTCCGTCCACGGCACCCATGCAGCAACAGGCAGCGCCTCAGCCGGAGACGTCTCCGGCGGTGACCCAAGCGACGCCGCTTGCGCCGCCCGCATCTCCCGTTGCTCCCGAAGCTTCACCGACGACGCAAGCCGCCGCGCCGGTTCGAGAGCCCGAGACGATTTCCCTCCGGGGTGGCAGCTTTACGATGGGCAGCAACGAAGACATCTCGGAAAAGCCGGTCCGTCAGATCACGATCAAGCCGTTCGCAATGGGGAAATTTCCGGTCTCCGTGGCAGAGTGGAACGCATGCGCCGCGGCGAAGGCGTGTAGTTTCACGGCAAGCGGAAAGGACGAAGCGCCCGTTGCAAATGTGAGCTGGAGCGACGCCAAGGCGTATGTCGCATGGCTCGCACAGTCCACCCGAAAGCCATATCGCCTGCCGAGCGAAGCCGAATGGGAATACGCCGCGCGCGGCGGCACGCAAACCAGATACTGGTGGGGGGATCAGTTTCAGCACGGCATGGTCAATTGCAGGAACTGCAGCGACATCCCGGCCAACGAGCAGCCAGCCAGGGTCGGCAGCCTCAAGCCGAATCCGTTTGGACTGTTCGATATGGGCGGCAGCGTCGACCAATGGGTCGAAGACTGCTGGCACAAGAACTACCAGGGCGCGCCGGCGGACGGATCGGCGTGGAGCGAGAGCGATTGTTCCTCGCACGTCATCCGTTCCGGCTCCTGGAGGAACGACTCGAATTACGCCCGGCCGTCAAACCGCGGCAGCTATGACACCAACGTCCGATATCCCACCCATGGATTCCGCGTTGCGCTATCTCCCTGAGGCATTTGCGAGGCAGTCATGAAGGTCATGCGTTGGATCGCCCTGTTGATCGCGCTCACCTGCCTGCCTTTCGCCGCCTGCGCCCAAGGCAAGCCCGCGGGGAAGGACGCGCTGCTTTATTTCGTATGGCCGCAGAACGGAGCCGTCATCAAGGGTGGGTTCTGGGCCCGCTTTGGCCTGCGCAACATGGGCGTAACCCACGCCGGCGACAATTACGCGAACAGCGGACACCATCATCTGTTCATCGACGTGAATGAACCGCTCAATCCCAATGAGCCGATACCGCAGGATAAATCGCATCTGCATTTCGGGGCGGGTCAGACCGAAGCACGCATCGAGCTGCCGCCCGGCAAGCACACGCTGCAACTCGTGTTGGGAGATGCCGACCACTTTCCATTCAAGCCGCCCGTGGTCTCGCAGAAAATCACCATCACGGTCAGATAGAGCGGAGCGTTCTACGTTAGTGGGACGCGCGGCGATCGGTAGCGGGGTCGTTATTTTCGGCGGGTCATATTGCGTGTATTGTCGATCGGCGAACCCCGGCCGGCGGCACTCGCGAGAGGAATTCAACGCGCCGGATTATTTCTCGCTGCTGCATGCCGCTGAGCCGTGTTGCTTACCAATTTGAGGCAAACAGGGAGGCAGTACGATGAATATTCGGCCCGACCCCACGTTTCACGCGTCGCCGAAGCTTGCCATGGAAGCCCCGCCGGAGAACTTCGCCTATACCGTGCTGCTGAGCCCTGACGCTTCGAAGCCGGACGCGCTGGCCGTGATCGACGTCAAGCCGGGTTCCTCGACATACAGCAAAGTCGTTCACACCGTGACGATGCCCAACAAGGGCGACGAGTTTCACCATTTCGGCTGGAACGCATGCTCATCGTCGCTGTCGCCGCTCACCGGACACGCCTTCCTCGAGCGCCGCTATCTCATCGTCCCCGGCATGCGCTCGTCCCGCATCTACATCATCGATACCAAGCCCGACCCGACCAAGGCCGCGATTCACAAGATCATCGAGCCCGAGGAAATCTTCCGGAAGACCGGATATTCGCGGCCGCATACCGTGCATTGCGGGCCGGAAGGCATCTACATCTCCACGCTCGGCGGCGGCGGAAAGAACGGCACCGATGGACCTCCCGGCGTCTTCATCATGGATTGCGAGACGTTCGAGGTGCTCGGTCGCTGGGAGATCGATCGCGGCCCGCAGGCATTGCATTATGACTTCTGGTGGAACCTGCCGCGCGATTACATGGTGACGAGCGAATGGGCGCTGCCGCCGCAATTCGAGAACGGCATCGTGGCGGAAGATCTGCTTTCCAACAAATACGGCCACCGCATTCATTTCTGGGACCTGCGCGCCCGCCGCAATGTCCAGACCATCGATCTCGGCGCCAACCATCAGATGGCGCTGGAAGTGCGTCCCGCGCACGATCCGGCGCGCGAATACGGCTTCCTCGGCGTCGTGGTCGACACCACCAACCTCGAAGGCTCGATCTGGACCTGGTGGCGCGAGGGCGGCAAGTTTCACATCGAGAAGACCGCGACGATCCCGCCCGAGCCCGCGGCAAAGGAGCAACTGCCGCCGCTGCTGCAGGGCTTTGGCGCCGTGCCGCCATTGGTAACGGACATCGATCTGTCGATGGACGACAAGTTCCTCTACGTCGCCTGCTGGGCCACCGGCGAGATGCGCCAATATGATGTCCGCGAGCCGCGAAAGCCGAAGCTTGCCGGCTCGGTACACATCGGCGGCATCGCCCGCCGCACGCCGCACCCGAACGGCAAGGCGTTTGCGGGCGGCCCGCAGATGGTCGAGATCAGCCGCGACGGCAAGCGGGTGTACTGGACCAACTCGCTCTATTCGACCTGGGACGATCAGTTCTATCCGGACGGGGTTCCCGGCGCGCAGGTGATGGCCCACGCGAGTGCGGACGGCGGCCTCGAACTGGCGAAAGACTACTGCGTGAATTTCCCCGACGGTTACCGCGCGCATCAGATCCGGCTCGACGGCGGCGACTGCTCGACGGATTCATTCTGCTATCCGTCGGTCTGAATTTGAGCACAGCCGACTGGACACCGGCCTGGCTCTGGCTGGCCGTGATTGCGAGCGGCCTCTATCACGGCGTCAACCCGGGCATGGGCTGGCCGCTCGCCGTATCGGCCGGATTGATGGAAAGGAGTTCGCGGGCGCTGCTATCGGCGCTGTGGCCGCTCGCGATCGGTCATCTCATCGCGATGCTGCTCGTGCTGCTGCCCTTCGTGTTGCTGATCGCCATCGTCGAATGGCAGCGCGCGATCCAGATCGGCGCCAGCCTGCTCGTCATCTCTTTCGGCCTGTTCCGGCTCGCCAACCGCCGGCATCCCCGCGTGCTGGCGCGGATCTCACCGGCGCAACTGGGGCTGTGGTCGTTCGCGGTGGCGCTGGCGCATGGCGCGGCGCTGATGCTGGTGCCGATCTATCTCGGGCTCTGCCGCGAGGCTGATCTCGACCGCGGCCATGCGGCGGCCGGTACGCTGATCAACGCCAATCTCGGCACGGCCGTGCTGGTCGCCATCATCCACGCCGCCGCGATGATCACCGCCGGCGGCTGTTGCGCCTGGCTCGCCTACCGCTATCTCGGCGTCAAATTCATCTCGCAGAGCTGGTTCAATCTGGATACGGTCTGGGCAGCCAGCCTTGTTCTGGTCGGCGCGATCGCGCTGGCGCTTGCGCTGATTTAGCGCAGACCTTCACCGCAGCCTGTCGAGCAGCGCGATCAGCGTCTCGCGCTCCCTGGCGTCGAGCGGCGCCAGCGTCTCCCGCGAGATCGCAATCGCATTCGGCGCGGCCTTCTCCGCCAGTTGCTGGCCGGCGCGGGTGAGACTGACCAGCAGGCGGCGGCCGTCCTCGGGGTCCGGGCTGGTCTCGGTCAGCCCGCGCGCGGTAAGGCGGTCGATCACGCCCTTGATGGTGGCGACGTCCATCGCCGTGTGTCGCCCGAGCAGGTTCTGCGAGCACGGCCCGGTCTCGGCAAGCTTCGAGACAGCCGCCCATTGCGTCGGCGTCAGGTTGATGCCGATCTCGCGGGCGAAGATCGTGGCATGGCGCTGCCAGACCTGGCGCAGGATGAAGCCGATCTGGTCGTCGAGAATGTAGGACGGCCGCGCCGGCTTGACCGCTCGTTTCGGCGAAACACTCCTTGCCATCGATCCGCCCCCCTTGCGCCGGCTACAGCGACAGATGCGCGTCGCGGATATCCGGCCGCGCGTCGAGCTCAGTCATCGTGCCGCCGAAGCAGATCTTGCCACGCTCGATGATGTAGGCGCGGTCCGAGATCAGCCGCGCGAAATGCAGGTTCTGCTCTGACACCACGATGCTGACGCCTTCCTGCTTCATCGCCAGGATGGCGTCGACCATCTGCTCGACGATCTTGGGCGACAGCCCTTCGGAGGGTTCGTCGAGCAGCACCAGCGACGGATTGCCCATCAGCGTCCGCGCGATGGTCAGCATCTGCTGCTCGCCGCCACTCATGCGCCCGCCGGGACGGTTGCGCATCTCGCCGAGATTGGGAAACAGCGTGAACAGCTTTTCGCGGGTCCAGTGCGGCGCGTTCGGCCGCTTCGGCTGGCGGCCGACCTCCAGATTCTCCTCGACCGTCAGGTCGGTGAAGATGCGCCGCTCCTCCGGCACGTAGCCGAGCCCGCCACGCACGATCGCATGCGTCGGCTCGCGCGAAACGTCCCTGCCCTCGAACACGATCCGCCCCGAGCGGTTCTCGACCAGGCCGACGATGGAACGGAAGGTGGTCGACTTGCCGGCGCCGTTGCGGCCGAGCAGCGCCACCACCTCGCCCTCGCCGACTTCGAGCGCGATATCGAACAGGATATGCGCCGGGCCGTAAAAGCTGTTGAGATCGGCGACCTGCAGCTTCATGCGCCGGCTTCCTCGCGATGCCGCGCGTCGTAGACCAGGCCTTCGCCGAGATAGATCGCACGCACCTCGCGGTTGCCGCGCACTTCCTCCGGCGAGCCTTCCGCGATCAGGGTGCCGCGGTTCAGCACCAGAATGCGGTCGGCATGTTCGAACACCACGTCCATGTCGTGCTCGGTGAAGAGCACGCCGATCGACTGTTCGCGGGCGATGCGCGCGGTGAGCCGCATCAGCTCGATCCGCTCGCGCGGCGCCATGCCCGCGGTCGGCTCGTCCATCAGCAGCAGCCTCGGCTGGTTGGCGAGCGCGATGGCGAGTTCAAGACGCTTGAGGTCGCCATAGGCGAGTTCGCCGCACGGACGCTCGGCATAGGCGCCCATCCCGACGAGGTCGAGCAGCCTCCCCGCCTCGCCGCGCGCGTAAGCCGCCGTCGAGCCCCAGAGATTGAACAACTGCCTGCCATACGACACCAGCGCGACCTGCACGTTCTCGCGCACCGTCATGGTCGGGAATGTCGCGGTGATCTGGAAGGTGCGTCCGACGCCGAGTCGCCAGATCGCGCGCGGCTTTCGTCCCACCGTATCCTCGCCGAGCAGCGTGATGCGGCCGCTATCCGGCACGTTCTGGCCGTTGAGCATGTCGAAGCAGGTGCTCTTGCCGGCACCATTGGGCCCGATCAGCGCCAGGATTTCGCCGGCGCGCAACTCGAACGACACGCCGCGCACCGCATGGACACCGCCGTAGGATTTGCTCAGGTTCTGGACCGACAGCAATGTGGGCGCCGTGCTCATTCGGCGACCTCCACGCGGGAGGTGGCAAGTGATGACTTCGTGCTGGACGCCCGCCAGCGGTTGCGAAGCGTCTCCAGCGTGCCGACGATGCCCATCGGGAAGGCCACCACCATCAGCACGATGAAGCCGCCCAAGACCAGCTTCGACAGATCGGTCTGGCTGACGAGCCAGATGTTGGCTGCCTTGAACACGATGGCGCCGATCACGGCGCCCGAAACCGTCTCGACGCCGCCGAGCAGCACCATGACCAGCGCATCGACCGACAGCGAGATGCCGAGGTTGTCAGGGAATACGCTACCCTTCAGATAGGCGAACAATGCGCCGCCGACCCCTGCCGCCGTGCCTGATATCACGAACGCCGTCCACTGCACGCGCTTGCCGTTGATGCCGATCGCTTCGCTGCGCAGCGGCGAGTCCCGCGTCGCGCGCAGCGCGAAGCCGAACGGCGAGAACACGATCACCCTGAGCACGGTCACCACCAACGCCGCAATGCCGAGCGACAGCCAGTAGAAACTCGCCGGACCCGAGGCCCATTTATCCGGCCAGACGCCGAGGATGCCGTTGTCGCCGCCGGTTACACTCACCCACTGGAATGCGATCGACCAGACGATCTGCGCAAAGGCCAGCGTCAGCATCGCAAAGTAGACGCCGGACAATTGCACGGCGAAGAAGCCGAACACCGCCGCGCCCAACAGGCCCAGCAGCGGACCGAGCAGCAGCGAGACGATCATCGGCAGCCCTGCCATCTTGGCGAGGAACGCGACGCCATAGGCGCCGAGCCCGAAATAGGCGGCGTGGCCGAACGAGGCGAGCCCGCCGACCGACATCAGGAAATGCAGGCTGGCGGCGAAGATCACGAAGATTGCGATTTCCGATCCGACGGTGAGCGCGTAGTTGCCGGCGAACAGCGGCAGCATCGCCGCAATCACCAGCGCGCCGACCGACATCAACCGCTCCCCTGAAGTGAGCGGCCGCCAAGGGGTGACGGTCAGGCCCGGCGTGCGGCGCGCGGCGGCTTCCGGCTTGCCGAACAGGCCCCAAGGCCGCACGATCAGCACGACAGCCATCACCAGGAATACCAGGATGATGGAGATCTTCGGGAAAATCAGGATGCCGAAGGCGTTGAGTTCGGAGACCAGCACGGCGGCCACGAAAGCGCCGATGATGCTGCCGAGCCCGCCGATCACGACGACCACGAACACCTCGACGATGATGCGCAGATCCAGCGCGTGGTGCACGGCATCGCGCGGGATCTGCAGCGCGCCGCCGAGCGCCGCCAGGAAGACGCCGAGCGCGAACACGCTGGTGAACAGCCATTTCTGATTGACGCCGAGCGCCGCCACCATGTCACGGTCCTGCGTTGCCGCGCGCACCAGCACACCCCAGCGCGTACGCTGGAACAGCAGCCAGAGAACGCCGAGCACGACCGGGCTGAGCCCGATCAGGAACAAATCATAGCTTGGAATATTCTGCCCGAAGAAATCGACCGCGCCCCTGAAGCCCGGCGCACGGCGGCCGAGCAGATCGTCGGGCCCCCAGATCAGCACCACGATATCCTGAACCATCAGCGTGAGGCCGAAGGTCGCCAGCAATTGGAACAGCTCCGGCGCGTGGTAGATCCGCCGCAGCAGCACCATCTCGACCAGCACGCCGACGGCGGCGACGACGAGCGCCGCAACGACGATGCCGCCCCAGAATCCGAAGGCGCCGGAGAAGCGCTCGGTCAGCGTGAATGCGACATAGGCGCCGAGCATGTAGAACGCGCCATGGGCGAAATTCACGATCCGCGTCACGCCGAAGATGATCGACAGCCCCGACGCGACCAGGAACAGCGACGCCGCGCTGGCGAGACCGGTCAGGAACTGAACGAAGTAAAAGGCCATTGGCGGTCCGGTCGCTTTACCTCGCCCCGCCTGCGGGGAGAGGTCGGATCGCCCTTGCGATCCGGGTGAGGGGGTACAGGTCTATCGATAGTGCACAACGCGCGGAGAGAGCCCCTCACCCCGACCCTCTAAGAGCGAGCTTCGCTCGTCTCGACCCCGCAAGAACGGGGAGAGGGAGAGGACGAGTGCCTCAATCCTTCGGCCGGAGCTTTTCGACTTCGGCATCACCAGGCAGATAATCCGAACCCTTGCGATAGACCGAGTTCACCATCACACCCTTGCCGTCCTTCAGCGCGGTCTTGCCGACATAGGCGCCGAGCGTCGACTGGTGATCGATCTTGCGGAAGGTGATCTCGCCGAACGGCGACGGCATCGAGAGGCCTTCGGCCGCGGCGATCAGCTTCTCCGGATCGGTGGAGTTGGCCTTGGCCAGGATCGCAGCGGCCGCCTTGATGGTCTGGTAGCCGACGATCGAGCCGAGGCGCGGATAGTCATTATACTTGGCCTGATACGCCTTCAGGAACTTGTCGTGGTCCGGCGTCTTGATGTCGTACCAGGGATAGCCGGTGACGATCCAGCCTTCTGGCGTCTCGTCCTTCAGGGGATCGAGATATTCCGGCTCGCCGGTGAGGAACGACACCACGGCGCGGTTCTTGAACAGGCCGCGGGTATTGCCCTCGCGCACGAGCTTGACGAGATCGGCGCCGAAGGTGACGTTGAGGATCGCCTCGGGATTGGCGGCGGCAACCGCCTGCACCACCGGGCCAGCGTCGATCTTGCCCTGCGGCGGCCACTGCTCGTCGACCCACTGAATGTCGGGCCGCTTCTCCGACATCAGCTTCTTGAACACTGAAACCGCCGACTGGCCGTACTCGTAGTTCGGCGCAATCGTCGCCCAGCGCTTGGCCGGCAGCTTGGCGGCCTCCTCCACCAGCATCGCCGCCTGCATGTAGTTGGAAGGACGCAGGCGGAAGGTGTAGCGGTTGCCCTTCGACCAGGTGATGGCGTCGGTCAGCGGCTCCGCCGCCAGGAAGAACACTTTCTTCTGGTTGGCGAAGTCGGATACGGCGAGCCCGATATTGGACAGGAACGTGCCGGTCAGCATCGCGACGTTCTCGCTCGACACCAGTTCGTTCGCGGCGGTCTGCGCGTCCGCCGGCTTGCCGCCGTCGTCCTTGGAGATGACGACGAGCTTCTTGCCGTTGATGCCTCCAGCCGCGTTGATCTCCTCGACCGCGAGCTGCCAGCCCTTGCGGTAGGGCTCGGTGAAAGCGGGCAGCAGCGAATAGCTGTTGATCTCGCCGATCTTGATCTCGCCGCCCTGCGCCATGGCATTGCCCGCCATGCCGGCCACTACGATCGCCAGCCCCGCACCCAGTAAGTGTCTCCGTCGCATCCCTACCTCCAACTATTGTGAACTATCTCAAACCGTCTTCGCCTTTGACTTCCGAAACCGTCAAACCGCCAACGCGCGGCAACGGCCTGCCGCTGTCGGTGACGGCGACCGCGACCATGATCTCGTTGGCGCGCGGCGCGTCATTGATCTGCACTTCCATGCCGTCGAAATGGCTGCGCACGAAGGCCGCGTCCTTGTGGCCGAGCGGAATGTCCAGCGTCGTCCCCGGGCCGCTGCGCTTCTTCGACGACGGAATCAATGCCGCGCCCTTGCCCAGGACCTTGCGCACCGGCGCGCCCATCTTCGGGTGCAGGATCGCAGCCGCATGCTCGAGTTCACCGTTTTCGCCGACGGCCGCGGCCTTGCCGTAGCTGTGCGCCCTGGCGCCCTCGATGCCGAGCGCAGCGACCGCCCTCTTCGAGAGGAGATCGCCGAGTTCCTCGCCGATTTCGATCAGGGGCGAGAGATCTTCGACGTAGCGGCCGGCAAACGGATTTTCGATCACGGCAATCGCCGCCGCCCGCCGGGTCGGCGGCGCAACCTTCTGTCCCATCTCGAGATGGGTTTCCTCGACCACCGTGACGATCTTGCGAATGATCGCGCCCATGTTACTCGCCTCGCTTCCGATCAGACATGCGCTGTTCTTTCTATCGCGGTTCCGCGAAACGCCGGCAACACCCCTGCCCCGATCCCTGTTGATCCCACCAGCGCCGTCTCGCCTAGTAGACGCAAGGCCGCACCTTCGATCAATCCTGCCGCAAGCAATTGCTGTGCCCGGATCACCCCTGTCCTCAAGGCGTCGTCGATCTCGCCTTCACCGAGCACGCCGACGTCCTGGGTGACAAGGCGCGCGCCGAGGTCACTGTCGGGCTGCAGTTCGTTGGCCGGGCAGCGGACGATGGCGGGATGGCCAGGCAGGTCGACCGCATTGGCAATGATGGTGGCAGCGGCGTCGGCCTGCGAAGCCGTTCGCGCCAGCACGGTGACGGCGTCGGCGATCCCGAGCGAAAAGCTGCGGCCGTGCCGTCCGCTGGTCGCGATGCCGCGCGCCGGATCGTCGGTTTCGATGCTGATGGTTTGCATCACACCAAGATGGTCCGGCCGGTCCATCAGGCCGATGGTGAACTGCTCGCCGCGCGACAGATGCAGCGCGATGTCGCCGCCATTGTTGACGTAGGCCCGATCGAGCCGCGCTACGCCCAGCATCGCGCCAAGAATTTCTTCCGCGACGCTTCCCGCCACGGCCGCCATCGGCGTAATGAAGTGCTCGGCCGCAAACGGCGTCACGGCCGCATGCATGCGCCGCGCGACGACGCCGTTCAGCGCATTTCGCAAGGGATCAGCGACCTTCCGAAGTTCGATCAACTCGTTGCAGAGTTCATCGAGCAGGCCGGAGAAGCGCCGCGCCGCGGCCTGGTACGCGGCGCGCACGTCCCCCTCGCTTCCCTTCGCCTCGATGACCAGATCGATCGGGCCATCCTGCAAATGCAGCCGCTTGCCGTCGGGAAGGAGCGCCATTTGCGGGAACCGTTTCATGCGCGGCGTCCGGGCATATGGGGCATCGGGCGGAATTCGCTGTTTTCGCGCAACGACGCCAGCGGGCGGACATGATCCATATGGCCGCCGAGCGCGGCATAATCAGACAGCTTCAGCGTGAACTCGATCGGCGCCACCAGCGCCGGCGTCGGCACGTAACCGAACGCGCCGGCCGGCATCTGCGTGACGTCGACCATGAAGGTGATGCCGCCGCCGGGCCAGACATAAACAGGCGCGCCGCCGCTGGTCACCCGCGTCAGCGCGTCTTTCACCGAGCGCGTCAGCCGCACCGGATTGTCGGTGACGCCGGCACGCAGCGATCCGCCGGCGCCGCCCATGAACAGCACCGTGCACAGCGCCGGCTCGCAATTTTCCTGGATGCGCTCGACCGAGAACTGGAGATCAGGCGGCATCGGCCTCTCGACCGGCCGCAGCGCATCGTCGAGTTCATAATAGGCGGCGTGCTCGCCGGTGGTCGAAACCATCAGCATGGTCAGGCCGGGCCGCGCCTCCCTGGCGTTGAACGGTCCCAGCACCGACAGCGGGTCGGAAATATTGGTACCGCCCCACCCCGTGCCGGGATCGGCGACCTGGAAATAGCGGCCCGGCGTCGAGCGCCGGCCCTTCATCTTGATCCCGGTATCGGGAATATCGAGCAGCTTGCCGGCCTGATGTTCCGAGAGCACGCCGGTGATGTGGTCGTCCACGACCACGACCTCGTCGACCTTGCCGTGCCATTGCTTGGCGAACATGCCGATCGTCGCCGAGCCGCAGCCCACCCGCATGCGCTCTTCCGCGACACCATTGACAACAGGCGGACGGCCGGCCTGCACCACCACCGTGGCGCCGCCATCGATGGTGAGTTCCACGGCCTTGCAATTGGAGAGGTCCATCAGCGCGTCGCAGGTGACGCGCCCCTCTTTCTTGGATCCTCCGGTCAGATGATGCACACCGCCAAGCGACAGCATCTGCGAGCCGTATTCGCTGGTCGTTACATGCCCAATCGCCTCGCCTTCCGCACGCACCGTCCCCGTCTCCGGGCCGAGATAGCGGTCGGTGTCGATCTTCACCTTGACGCCGCAATAGCTGAAAATGCCTTCGGTCACGACCGTGACCATGTCAACGCCATCGACCTCCGACGACACGATGAAGGGCGCGGGCTTGTAGTCGGGATAGGTGGTGCCGGCGCCGATCGCGGTGACGAACACGCTGGGTTCATGGACGAGCTTGCCGTCCCAGTCGCCGCCGGCCTGGAACGGCACCAGCCGTCCGCCATGCGATACCGTCCGCTCCAGCACGATATGCGGATCGACGCGCACCAGTTCGCCATTGTGATTGGCATAGCGATCGCACGCGCCCGCCGCGCCCGGCTTGATGTAGCACATCACCGGACAGGCATCGCAGCGGATCTTGTCGCCACCGGCGGCGGCCGTCGTATCGGTCATGAACAAGCCTGCGATCGAGAAGTCGCCGATCGTATCCCCGCCTCCCCGCGGGTCCGACCATTTGTTCGTATACGAATGATGTTGCGCGCGGACGGAAATCCTGTCAAGCGGCCCGGCGGGCGAAAATCCCGGCTTGCCGCATAATACCTCATTTGCCTCGCCGCTTGTCTACAAAGCGGGCAACGCACTGCAGCGAGACGCCGCGGCTTGCACGTTTGTACACAAACGGTATCCTCCGCGAAGTGTGCAGCGCAGGATTTTTGCAGCGCAACGAGGACTCGCTGATAGCATGACGCAAAGCACGATGCGCCTGATCGTCAACGGCAAGACTCATGACGTCGAGGCCGCACCCGATACCGCATTGCTCTATGTGCTGCGTAACGACCTCGCGCTGAACGGACCGAAATACGGTTGCGGGCTCGGCGAATGCGGCGCCTGCGCCGTGCTGATCGACAATGTCGCCGCGCGCTCCTGCGTGATCCCGATCGAAGGCTGTGTTGGCCGCGACATCGTGACGCTCGAAGGCCTCGGCACGCGCGGGCATCCCGATCCCGTGCAGCAGGCCTTCATTCACGAGCAAGCCGCGCAATGCGGCTATTGCCTGAACGGAATGATCATCACGACGAAGGCGCTGTTGCTGCGCTCCCCTCACCCGTCGGAGGATGAGGTGCTGGAAGCGTTGCGACATCATCTCTGCCGTTGCGGCGCCCATGTCGAGATCATGCGCGCAGCGATGCGTGCTGCCGGCCATGTCGTTGAGGCGCAGGCGTGATGGCTGCGCCTCCCGCGTCCGAGCGTCTGCAAGGCACGCTATCAGTCGTTCGCGCCGCCTCGCCGGTAGAGGCCGTCAGGTTCGAGACCTTCATCAAGATCACCGCTGACGGATCTGTCACAGCCTATAACGGCCACGTCGATCTCGGCACCGGCATCCGCACCGCGCTCGCCCAGATCGTCGCCGAGGAACTCGACGTGTCCTTTGCGCGCGTCGTGGTCGTGCTGGGCGATACCGCGGTCGTTCCCAACCAGGGCGCGACGATCGCGAGCGAGACGATCCAGATCACCGCGGTGCCGCTGCGCAAGGCCGCGGCGCAGGCGCGGCATTTCCTTGTCGCACGCGCAGCCGATCGAATGGAGCTTCCGGTCGAACAGCTCGTCATCGAAGACGGCCTGATCCGCGGCAAGGACAATCGCAGCGTCAGCTATGGCGAGCTGATAGCAGGCGAAACCATCCAGCTTGAACTGGCGGACGATGTTCCGGTGAAGTCCGTCGATGCCTACAGCATCGTCGGGCGGTCGGTGCCGCGTGTCGACCTGCCCGCAAAGGCCACGGGCGAACTGGTCTACGTGCACGACGTGCGTATTCCCGGCATGCTGCACGGCCGTGTCGTCCGCCCGCCCTATGCCGGCGTCGATGTCGGCGACTTCATCGGCAACAGCCTGATCGCCGTCGACGAGAGCTCGGTTAGCGATATTCCCGGGCTCGTTGCCGTCGTAAGGCACGGCGACTTCGTCGGCGTCATCGCCGAGCGCGAGGAGAACGCGATCAAGGCCGCCGCGCAGCTCAGGGTGAGCTGGAAACCGACGCCGACACTGCCCGACCTCAAGGATATCGAGACTGCGCTGCGTGCCAATCCGTCGACGCCGCGCAAGCTGATCGACAAGGGCGACGTCGATGCGGCGATTGCCGGCGCGGCCAGGCCAATGCCGCGCACCTACATCTGGCCCTACCAGATGCATGCTTCGATCGGCCCATCCTGCGCGGTTGCGGACTATCAGGAGGATCTGACGCGGGTCTGGTCCGGCACCCAAAATCCGCATCATCTGCGCACCGATCTGGCACGGCTGATCCACCGCCGCGAGGCCGAGATCGAGGTTATCAGGCTGGAAGCCGCCGGCTGCTACGGCCGCAATTGCGCCGATGACGTTTCCGCCGACGCGGTCCTGCTGTCGCGCGCTGTCGGTCGTCCCGTGCGCGTGCAGTTGACGCGCGAGCAGGAGCACGCGTGGGAGCCCAAGGGTACCGCGCAGTTGATGGACGTCAACGGCGGCCTGAACGCCGACGGCAGTGTCGCCGGTTATGATTTCGCGACGCGCTATCCATCCAACGGAGCGCCGACGCTGGCGCTGCTGCTCACCGGCGCCGTCCCGCACACGCCGGCCATCTTCGAGATGGGCGATCGCACCGCAATCCCGCCCTACGATTACGAGAATCTGCGCGTGGTGGCGAACGACATGCCGCCGATCGTGCGCGCGTCGTGGCTGCGCGGCGTCTCGGCGCTGCCGAACACCTTTGCGCATGAATCCTGGATCGATGAATGCGCATCTGAAGCCGGCGTCGATCCGATCGAGTATCGCCTGCGTTATCTGAAGGATTCGCGCGCCGTCGACCTCGTCAATGCCGTCGCCGAGCGCGCCGGCTGGAAGCCGCGGCCGGTTCGCGAGGACAGGCACGCCGAAGGTGACATCGTACGCGGACGCGGCTTTGCCTACGCGCTCTATGTGCACAGCAAGTTTCCCGGCTATGGCGCGG
>OEIU01000485.1_pt1 | contig 36491 bp, 45 predicted proteins | sample 1539221 | NCBI WGS metagenome assembly OEIU01 (sample SAMN03792071, study PRJEB22550) | activated sludge metagenome | feature: wastewater treatment plant; material: activated sludge; isolation source: Wastewater treatment plant of a petroleum refinery complex | place: Argentina: Zarate | collected...
CGGCGCCGGCGTCGTGGCGAAGATCCTGAAGTAATCAATTCGTGATGAGGCGATGAGTGAATCTCATCGCCCGCACAACTAGGTAGCGAAGAGACAGACATGGCGAACCAGAACATCCGCATCAACCTGAAGGCCTTCGACCACAGGCTGATCGACAATTCCGCGCGCGAAATCGTGGAAACGGCCAAGCGCACGGGTGCCACGGTTCGTGGTCCGGTGCCGCTGCCGACCAAGATGGAGCGCTTCACGGTCCTGGCTGCTCCGCACGGCGACAAGGACGCCCGGGATCAGTACGAACTGCGCACCCACAAGCGCCTCATGGACATCCTGAATCCCACGGACAAGACCGTGGATGCGCTGATGAAGCTCGAACTGCCCGCCGGCGTGGACGTGCAGATCAAGCTGAATTGAGCGTAATGCCCGCTGCAGGCGGGCATCCAGGAATCCAGCTTCGTAGATATCGGAAATATGTTGTGTCCCCGCCGTCGCGGGGACACGTCGAGCTTGCAAAGCCGCTCGACGTGACTATAATTCGCGCCTCTTTTGCGCCGAGGCCTGGCCCTGACGGGGTACCGCTCGAGCGGCATGACCGGAACTCCGGTCGGCCTCTCCGTGGAAACCTTATCTAAATCAAGTGCCTGGATCCCTATGGGATGGCGCTGACCGGTTTGTTTGGCGTTGGCAACGTTCAACGCCGCGGTCAGAGAGACGTTTTTGAGTTTGCCGCCCCGGCCAATCGCAGCCGGAGCGCACAGGAACAAGAGGACATTACGATGAGCGCTACCAGAACCGTAGGTCTGGTCGGTCGTAAGGCCGGTATGACTCGCGTTTTCAATGACGCGGGTGAAGCCGTACCGGTGACCGTGATCGAGGCTCTGCCGAACCGCGTGACGCAGGTTCGCACGCCCGAAGTCGATGGCTATCGCGCCGTCCAGGTCGCTTTCGGCAACCGCAAGGCGTCCCATCTGAGCAAGGCTCAGGCGGGTCACTACGCCAAGGTCAAAGTTGCTCCGGGCAGCTCCCTCGTCGAATTCCGCCTCTCCGAAGGTCAGGGTGCTGACCTCGTTGCGGGTTCGGAAGTGAAAGTCGATCTCTTCCAGGTCGGCCAGATCGTCGACGTCACGGGCACCACGATCGGCAAGGGCTTTGCCGGCACGATGAAGCGTCACAACTTCGGCGGTCTGCCTGCGACCCACGGCGTGTCCGTGTCGCACCGTTCGCCGGGCTCCATCGGCCAGCGTCAGACCCCGGGCCGCGTGTTCAAGGGCAAGCGCATGTCCGGCCATATGGGCGTGCAGCGTCGCACCATCGAGAACCTCCAGGTCGTTCGCGTCGATGCGGAGCGCAACCTGCTCCTGATCCGCGGTGCCGTTCCGGGCGCTCCGGGCGGTGAGGTCATCGTCCGTCCGTCCGTGAAGGCTGCGTCGCAGGCCAATCGCAAGCGTAAGCCTGTCAATCCGAAGGCAGCCGCTCCGGCCAAGAAGTAATCCGCCATGAAACTCAAGCTCGTCAGCAAGGGTGCGCAGTCGGAAGTCCAGGTGTCGGACGAGACGTTTGCGCGTGAATACAACGAGTCGCTCGTTCATCAGGTCGTCGTGGCCTACATGAACGCCGGCCGTGCCGGCACGAAGCGCCAGAAGTCGCGCGCCGAAGTCAGCGGCGGCGGCAAGAAGCCGTGGGGCCAGAAGGGCACGGGCCAGGCCCGCGCCGGCTCGATCCGCAGCCCGATCTGGGTCGGCGGCGGCAAGGCATTCGCTGCCCGTCCACGCGACTACTCGCAGAAGGTCAATCGCAAGATGTACCGCGCTGCGCTGCAGGTCATGCTGTCGGAGCTCGCCCGCCAGGAACGCCTGTCGGTCGTGAACGGCCTCGAACTCGAAGCGCCGAAGACCAAGTTGCTCGTGTCGCAGTTGAAGGATCTCGGCGTGGGCGATGACGTGCTGGTACTGGTCGAAGCGCATGACGAGAAGCTGGATCTCGCGTCGCGCAACCTGCCGTACGTCAACGTGCTGCCGGTGAGCGCGGTCGATCCGGTCAGCCTGGCGCGCCACAAGAACGTCGTTGCTACCGTCGGTGCGGTACGTCTGCTCGAAGAGAGGCTCGCATGAGTCAGGAAAGATTGATGTCCGTGCTGCTCGGGCCGCACGTGTCTGAAAAGAGCGCCCGCGTTGCCGAGGCGAATCAGTTCGTTTTCCGTGTGCGCCGCGATGCGAGCGCGCCGGAAGTGAAGGCCGCTGTCGAGCTGATGTTCGAAGTGAAGGTAGCGAACGTCAACGTCGTGAACGTTGCGGGCAAGAAGAAGCGCTTCGGTCAGCGTCTCGGCCAGCGTCAGGACTTCAAGAAGGCTTACGTCCGGCTCGCTCCGGGACAGAGCATCGATCTCTCCGGCGCCGACGCCTGAGCTGAGTAGTAAGGATCAGTCATCATGGCTTTGATCAAAGCAAAACCAACGTCGCCGGGCCGGCGTTTCCAGGTTTCGATTTCGCGCTCGCACCTGCACAAGGGCGGCCCGGAAGAGTCGCTGGTCGTCAGCAAGAATCGCACGGGTGCGCGTAACCACTTCGGTCGCCAGACCGTCCGTCACCAGGGCGGCGGCCACAAGCAGAAGTACCGTCTGGTCGACTTCCTGCGCAACAAGGACGGCGTGCCGGGCAAGGTCGAACGGATCGAATACGATCCGAACCGCACCGCGCATCTTGCGCTGGTTCTGTATGCCGATGGCGAACGTCGCTACATCGTGGCGCCGAAGGGCGTCGTTGCCGGCGACACGATCCTTTCGGGTCCCGAAGCGCCGATCAAGCCGGGCAACACGCTGCAGCTTCGCAACATTCCGATCGGCACGACGATTCACTGCGTCGAGCTGAAGCCCGGCAAGGGTGCGCAGATTGCGCGTAGCGCCGGCGGCTCTGCGCAACTCGCTGCCCGCGAAGGGTCGTATGCGACCCTGCGCCTGCGTTCGACGGAAATGCGCAAAGTGCACATCGACTGCCGTGCCACCATCGGTGAAGTCGCGAACGACGAGCACAACCTGCGCAGCTACGGCAAGGCCGGTGCGATCCGCTGGCGCGGTATCCGCCCGACGGTGCGTGGCGTGGTCATGAACCCGGTCGATCACCCGCACGGTGGTGGTGAAGGTAAGTCCGGCCAGGGTAATCCGCACCCGGTGAGCCCGTGGGGCTGGAATACCAAGGGCAAGAAGACGCGCCGTAATAAGCGCACGGCCAGCATGATTCTGCGCCGCCGCAACTAATTGAGGATCTGACAGTGCCTCGTTCAGTCAAGAAGGGTCCGTTCGTCGACCTGCACCTCGCCAAGAAGGTGCGTGTTGCCGCCGAGAAGAACGATCGTCGTCCGATCAAGACCTGGTCGCGCCGCTCGATGATTCTGCCGGACATGGTGGGTTTGACGATTGCCGTCCACAACGGTCGGCAGCACATCCCGGTGCTCGTTTCGGAAAACATGGTCGGCCACAAGCTGGGCGAATTTGCGCCGACGCGCACGTTCAAGTCCCACTCCGGCGACAAGAAGGGCTGATTATGCAAGTCGCAGCCAAACTGAAGTACGCGCGCATTTCGCCGCAGAAGTGCCGTCTGATTGCGGACATGGTCCGCGGTGAGCCGGTGGGCAAGGCGCTCAACACGCTGCGCTTCACGCCGAAGAAGGGCGCGGAGCTGGTGCTCAAGGTTCTCGAGTCCGCCATCGCGAACGCCGAGAACAACCTGAGCGCGGATGTGGACGAACTGAAGGTGCAGACGATCACCATCGACGCCGCACCGGTGCTGAAGCGGTTCGCTGCCCGCGCCAAGGGCCGCGGCACGCGGATCTGGAAGCGCAACAGTCACATCATCGTGACCGTTGGCGACGGCAAAGCGGAATAACGGCAGGCGAGCTCACTATGGGTCAGAAAGTCAATCCGATCGGTTTTCGCCTCGGCATCACGCGCGACTGGAGTTCGAAGTGGTATGCGAATACCAAGAACTTCCCCTCGCACGTGTACACCGACCATCTGGTGCGCGAGTTCCTGAAGAAGAAGCTGGTCGAAGCTTCTGTCAGCCGCGTTCAGATCGAGCGCGCGGCGCGCAAGGTCAACATCACGATCCACACGGCACGTCCGGGCATCGTGATCGGCAAGAAGGGCGAGGACATCGAGAAGCTGCGCGGCGAAGTCGCGAAGATCATGAAGATGCCGACGGTCGACGTCCGCATCAACATTGCCGAGATCCGCAAGCCGGAACTTGATGCGCAGCTCGTCGCCGACGGCATTGCGCAGCAGCTCGAGCGTCGCGTGATGTTCCGTCGCGCCATGAAGCGCGCCGTGACCAACACGATGCGTATCGGCGCCTTGGGCGTGAAGGTGCGCGCTTCGGGCCGTCTCAACGGGTCGGAAATTGCGCGTACCGAGTCGTATCGTGAAGGCCGCGTGCCGCTGCACACGCTGCGTGCGGAGATCGATTACGGCTTCGCCGAAGCGAGGACGACGTACGGCATCATCGGCGTGAAGGTATGGATCTTCAAGGGCGAAGTGTTCAGCCAGCACGAAGCGCCTGCGGAAGCCGGCGACGCCCAGGCAGCAGCACCGACGGAAGCGACGGCCTGAGAAGGTCCGTCAGCCGAGTAAACGATCATGATGCAACCAAAACGAACCAAGTACCGCAAGGCGTTCAAGGGCCGCAATGCCGGCCTCGCGCAGGGCGGCAACTACGTGGCCTTCGGTGATTTCGGCCTGAAGGCGACCAGCCGTGCCCGCATGACTGCGCGCGAACTCGAAGCGGCGCGTCGTGCGATGACCCGTTACGTGAAGCGTGGCGGCCAGATCTGGGTGCGCGTGTTCCCCGACCTGCCGATCTCGAAGAAGCCTCTCGAAGTCCGAATGGGCAGCGGCAAGGGCAACGTCGAGTACTACGTTGCGAAAGTGAAACCCGGCAAGGTGCTGTTCGAGATGGAAGGCGTGACCGAAGCGATCGCCCGCGAAGCATTCCGCCTCGCTGCGTCGAAGCTGTCGGTCGATACCCAGTTCGTCACGCGCCAGGTGCGTTGATCAGGAATCGATATGAGCGCGAAAGAACTCCGTACCAAGTCGGCCACAGAACTGCAGAAAGAGCTGCTGGATCTGCGCCGCGAACAATTCAATCTGCGCATGGCCCGGGCAACCGGCCAGACCGCGAAGCCGGACCAGTTCAGCAAGGTTCGTCGCAACATCGCGCGCCTGAAGACGGTCCAGGCCGAGCAGCGTCGCGCTGCGAAGGGTAAGTGAGCATGAGCAAGCAAACGAAGCCGGCGGAAGCGCCTGCCGCCGAGAAGGTCGCAAAGACCATCACGGGCAAGGTCGTCAGCAACAAGATGCAGAAGACCATTGCGGTGGTCGTCGAACGTTTCGAGCCGCATCCCCGCTACGGCAAGTACATCCGCCGCAGCACCAAGTTGCTGGCTCACGACGAGAACAACGAAAGCCGCGAAGGCGATGTCGTTGCGATCCAGGAGTGCCGGCCGCTGTCGCGCCGCAAGAGTTTCCGCCTGGTGCGCGTCATCAGCCGTGCGAACCAGACCGCAGGAGAAGCAACGCCATGATCCAGATGCAAACGTTGCTCAATGCCGCCGACAACAGCGGCGCCCGCAGCCTGATGTGCATCAAGGTGCTGGGTGGTTCGAAGCGTCGCTATGCGACGGTCGGCGATGTCATCAAGGTCAGCGTCCGCGATGCGATTCCGCGCGGCAAGGTGAAGAAGGGCGAGGTCTACGACGCCGTCGTCGTGCGTACCAGGTTCGGCGTGCGCCGTCCCGATGGTTCGATGATCCGCTTCGACGGCAACGCCGCCGTGCTGCTGAACCCGAAGCTGGAGCCGATCGGCACCCGCATCTTCGGGCCGGTGACGCGCGAACTGCGCACGTCGCAGTTCATGAAGATCATTTCGCTCGCGCCCGAAGTGCTGTGAGCTGAGTAAGCCAAGGGTTTACGTATGAACAAGATTCGCAAGGGTGACGAAGTCGTCGTGACGGCAGGCCGTGACAAGGGCCGTCGTGGCACCGTCATCAAGGTTCTCGAAGGCAAGGTTGTCGTCGAGAGCGTGAACATGGTGAAGCGGCACACGAAGCCGAACCCGCAGCGCAACGTGCAGGGCGGCATCGTGGAGAAGGAATCCGCGATCGACATTTCGAACGTGGCGCTGTGGAACCCCGTGACGAAGAAGGGTGATCGCGTCGGCGTGCGTACGCTCGCAGACGGTCGCAAGGTCCGCTTCTTCAAGTCGAACAAGGAAGTAGTCGACGCCTGAGGCGTCGCCCGAGTCGTAACGAACAGTCGGATTTTTTATGGCCAGACTTCAGCAGTATTACCGCGAAAAAGTGGTGCCCGAGCTCCAGAAGAGCCTGGGTGTCGCGAACATCATGCAGGTACCGAAGATCACCAAGATCACGGTCAACATGGGTGTGGGCGAGGCGGTCGCCGACAAGAAGATCATGGACAATGCCGTGGCCGATCTGACCAAGATCACCGGGCAGAAGCCGCTGGTCACGAAGTCGCGCAAGTCCGTTGCGACCTTCAAGCTGCGCGATGGCCTCGCGATCGGCGCCAAGGTCACGCTGCGCGGCGCGCGCATGTATGAGTTCCTGGACCGCCTCGTGAACATCGCGATGCCGCGTATCCGCGACTTCCGCGGCGTGAGCGCGCGTTCCTTCGACGGCCAGGGCAACTACAACTTCGGCGTCAAGGAACAGATCATTTTCCCGGAGATCGCGTACGACCAGATCGACGCCATCCGTGGCATGGACATCACGATCACGACGACGGCGCCCGACGACAAGACCGGTCGCGCGCTGCTCGAAGCGTTCAATTTCCCGTTCCGCAAGTAACTTAGTAGGCGACAGGCGAATCTCATGGCCAAGACATCGATGGTCAATCGCGAAGAGAAGCGTGCGAAGCTCGTGAAGCGCTACGCCGCGAAGCGTGCGCGTCTGAAAGAAATCATTCGCAAACCGACGTCCTCGCCCGCCGAGCGCGAAGCCGCGGTTGCACAGCTGCAGGCGCTGCCGCGCGATTCGAGCAAGTCGCGTCTGCGTAACCGTTGTCAGATCACCGGCCGTCCTCGCGGTTACTACCGCAAGTTCGGTCTTGGCCGTACCAAGCTGCGTGAGGCGACTCTGCGCGGCGAAATTCCGGGCCTCGGGCTGGCCAGCTGGTAACAGCTGGTACCACTGGAGCACCACATGAGCATGACGGATCCCATTGCCGATTTCCTGACCCGCATTCGCAACGGCCAGTCCTCGGGTAAGCCCGAGATCGCCGCGCCGACGTCCAAGCTGAAGCTTGCGATCGCGAAAGTGCTGAAGGACGAAGGCTACATTGAAGACTTCTCTTCGAGCGTGCATGAAGGCAAGCCGACGCTTGCCGTGCAGCTGAAGTATTACCAGGGCCGCCCGGTGATCGACCGCCTCGAGCGTGTCAGCCGTCCCGGCCTGCGCGTCTACAAGGGCAAGGACGAGCTGCCGACGATTCTCGGCGGACTCGGCGTTGCCATCGTGTCGACTTCGCAGGGCGTGATGACGGACGCCCAAGCCCGCGCTGCCGGTCACGGCGGCGAAGTGCTCTGCATCGTTTCCTAAGGTGCGCACATGTCGCGAGTAGCAAAACAGCCGGTTGCCCTGCCGAAGGGCGTGACCGCCACCATCAGCCCCGATTCGATTGCCGTCAAAGGCGCGAAGGGCTCGTTGTCGCTGGCGATCAACAACAAGTACGTGAAGATCGTCCAGGATGCCGACGCGCTGAAGGTCGAAAAGGCCAACGACAGCCGCGAAGCCGACATGGTCGCCGGTTCGACTCGCGCTCACCTTGCCAACATCGTCGAAGGTGTGAGCAAGGGTTACGAGCGCAAGCTGGAACTGGTCGGCGTCGGTTACCGCGCCCAGGCGCAGGGCAAGAACCTGAACCTGACGCTGGGCTTCTCGCACCCCGTGGTTTACGAGTCGCCCGAAGGCATCACGATCGAAACCCCGAGCCAGACCGAGATCCTGATCAAGGGAACGGATGTGCAGAAGGTGGGTCAGGTGGCCGCCGACATTCGCGCGTTCCGCCCGCCGGAACCCTACAAGGGCAAGGGCGTGCGCTATAGCGGCGAGAAGATCGAGCTGAAGGAAGCGAAGAAGAAGTAATCGCTTCACTTCAGGTACACACGAGATACGAGTAACGAGTGATGAACAAGAATGCCCAGCGTTTGCGTCGTGCCGCCCGTGCACGCGCCAAGATCCGCGAGCTGAAGGCGCTGCGTCTGTCTGTGCATCGCACGTCGCAGCACATCTACGCGCAGATCCTCGACGTCGATTCGAAGGTGCTGGCGGTTGCTTCGACGGTCCAGAAGGACCTGCGCAGCGATCTGAAGGGCACCGGCAACGTCACGGCTGCCGCTGCAGTGGGCAAGGCGATCGCCGAGAAAGCGAAGGCCGCCGGCATCAAGCAGGTCGCGTTCGATCGTTCCGGTTACAAGTATCACGGTCGCATCAAGGCATTGGCCGATGCGGCGCGCGAAAACGGGCTTGAGTTCTAAGAGCTCTCCGAGGAATAGCTAATGGCCAGAGTTGAAAAAACAGCTGCAACCGACGAGTACATCGAGAAGCTCGTTGCAGTGAACCGCGTCGCCAAGGTCGTAAAGGGCGGCCGTCAGTTCGGCTTCACGGCCCTGACGGTGGTCGGCGACGGTCGCGGCAAGGTCGGCTTCGGATACGGCAAGGCGCGCGAAGTGCCGGTCGCCATCCAGAAGGCCATGCAGGCAGCCCGCAAGAACCTCGCCAACGTTGCGCTGAAGAATGCGACGCTGCACTACGCGCTGAAGGGTGCTCACGGCACGACCCGCGTGTACATGCAGCCCGCCGCTGACGGTACCGGCCTCATCGCCGGTGGCGGCATGCGCGCCGTGTTCGAGTGCGCCGGCGTTCGCAACGTGCTGGCAAAGAGCTACGGCTCGCGCAACCCGATCAACGTCGTGCGCGCTACGTTCAAGGCACTGACCAGCATTCAGTCGCCGGAAGACATTGCAGCGAAGCGCGGCAAGCGCGTCGAAGACATCCTGGGCGCCTGAGCCCCGAAGTGACCCGACTGGATTGAAGTCATGGCCAACGCGAAACCGAAGTCGATCAAAGTGACGCTGATCAAGAGCGTGTTCGGACAGCTCAAGTCGCACCGCGCCACCGTGCGTGGTCTCGGCCTGCGCAAGATCCGCGACACCGCGATCGTCGCTGACACGCCTGAGACCCGCGGCATGATCCGCGCCTCGGGCCACATGCTGAAAGTGGAAGAAGCGGTCTGAGCCTGGGCTCGATCGCCTGACTGGGATTGAATCTCATGAAACTGAACACCATCTCTCCCGCTCCCGGCAGCAAGAAGACGCGGCTGCGCGTCGGCCGCGGTGCGTCCGCCGGCCAGGGCAAGACCTGCGGTCGTGGCGTCAAGGGTCAGCGCGCTCGCAAGGGCGGCTACCACAAGGTCGGCTTCGAAGGCGGTCAGATGCCCCTGCAGCGCCGTCTGCCGAAGACGGGTTTCCGTTCGAAGATCAAGCCGACCGTCGCTGAAGTGCGTCTGTCGGAACTGGCGAAGCTCGAAGGCACGGTGGTGGACCTCGATGCGCTGAAGGCAGCGAATCTCGTTCATGCACAGGCGCTTCGTGCCCGCATCGTCGCCTCGGGCGAGTTTGCCAAGGCTGTGACCGTCAAGGGCATTCACCTGACCAAGGGCGCGAAGGCTGCGATCGAAGCGGCTGGCGGCAAGGTCGAAGCCTGATCGTTGGTCGATTAGTTACTAACTGAATCACCAGAGAACCAGTGGCCACCAAATCCGCCACCGCATCACCGCTCTCCGCCTTTGGCGAGATGACCCGCTTCGCAGAGTTGCGCCAGCGGTTGTTCTTCTTGCTGGGCGCGCTGATCGTGTACCGCATCGGAACGTTCATTCCGGTGCCGGGCGTCGATCCCGTCGCCCTGGCGCGATTCTTCGAATCGCAGCAGGGCACGATCCTGAGCATGGTGAACATGTTCTCCGGCGGCGCGATCGAGCGTTTGTCGATCTTCGCGCTGGGGGTCATGCCGTACATTTCGGCGTCGATCATCATCCAGATGATGGCTGTCGTTGTGCCGTCGCTGGCTGCGATCAAGAAGGAAGGCGAGTCCGGTCGTCGCAAGCTGACCCAGTACACCCGCTATGGCACCGTGCTGCTGGCGGCGGTGCAGGGTTCGTCTGCGGCGATCGCGCTGCAGAATCAGGGTGTTGTCATTTCTGCAGGCCCGCAGTTCGTGTTCGTGGCCACGATTACCCTGATCGCAGGCACGATGTTCCTCATGTGGCTCGGCGAGCAGATCACCGAGCGTGGCCTGGGCAACGGCATTTCGATGATCATCCTGGCCGGCATCGTCGCGGGATTGCCTGCTGCCGTGGCCGGCACGCTCGAACTGGTGCGCACCGGCGAGTTGAATCCGGCGTTCGCGCTGATCCTGTTCGGCATGGTGATCGCGGTGACGGCGTTCGTCGTGTTCGTGGAGCGCGGCCAGCGTCGCATCCAGGTGAACTATGCGAAGCGCCAGCAGGGACGGAAGCTGTACGCGGGACAGAGCACGCACCTGCCGTTCAAGCTGAACATGTCGGGTGTGATCCCGCCGATTTTCGCGTCGAGCCTGCTGCTGTTTCCCGCGACCATTGCCAGCTGGTCCGGCACGTCGCAGGGATGGACCTGGCTGCAGAATGTTTCGGCGGCCCTGGGCCCTGGCCAGCCGGCGCACATGCTGCTGTACGGTACCCTGATCATTTTCTTCTGCTTCTTCTACACCGCGCTGGTGTTCAACTCGCGCGAGACGGCGGAGAACCTGAAGAAGTCGGGCGCCTTCATTCCGGGGATTCGCCCGGGCCAGCAGACCGGCGAGTACATCGACAAGGTGCTGACGCGGCTGACCGTCTGGGGCGCGCTGTACGTGACGATCGTCTGCTTGCTGCCCGAGTTTCTGATTTCGAAGTTCAGCGTGCCGTTCTACTTCGGTGGTACGTCGCTGCTGATCATGGTGGTGGTGATCATGGATTTTCAGGCCCAGGTGGCGGCCCATCTCATGTCGCACCAGTACGAGGGCCTGATGAAGAAGGCCAACCTGCGTGGCTACGGCCGCCCAGGTCAGACCTGACCGGTCCAGGCCCGATTCCCGTTCGCGGGATCTTGGAGAGTTGTCATGAAGGTTCGCGCTTCCGTCAAAAAGATCTGCAAGAACTGCAAGGTCGTCCGCCGCCGCCGGGTGGTGTACGTGATCTGCTCCGACGCCCGCCACAAGCAGCGTCAGGGCTGATACCTCTTAAAGCATTGAGTTGCAGGGTTTTTTAGTTTAAAGTTCCGCGCTTTTCTTCGCGGAAGAGAGAGTAGGCAATGGCCCGTATCGCCGGTATCAACATACCGATGAACAAGCACGTGTGGGTTGGATTGACTCACATCTATGGCGTCGGCAAGACGCAGGCCCTCAAGGCTTGCGATGCCGCCGGAGTGAAGCGGAACACGCTCGTCAAGGATCTGACGGACGCGGAAGTTGCAGCCCTGCGCTCCCAGGTCGGCAAGCTGACGGTCGAAGGCGACCTGCGCCGCGAAGTCTCCATGAACATCAAGCGATTGATGGACCTCGGCTGCTATCGCGGCATCCGTCATCGCCGCGGTCTGCCGCTGCGCGGTCAGCGCACGCGCACCAACGCCCGTACCCGCAAGGGTCCGCGCAAGGCCGCCGTGAAGATGAACGCGCCTCCGGGCAAGGCGTAACCGGGGCAACTGGCTGCTGGCGACTGGCCGCTGGCCAGAAGGGTTGAGAGCAGCAATTCAGGTTCGATGAGGCAACATGGCTGAGCAGAAGCAACAGGCGGCCGCTGGCGCGAGCAAGGGCCGCAAGAAGGTCAAGAAGCACGTGACCGACGGCATTGCGCACGTGCACGCGTCCTTCAACAACACGATCATCACGATCACCGACCGGCAGGGCAATGCGCTGTCGTGGGCGACGTCGGGTGGCTGCGGATTCCGCGGTTCGCGCAAGAGCACGCCGTATGCCGCGCAGGTTGCCGCCGAGAAGGCTGGCACGGCCGCTCAGGAACATGGTCTCAAGACGGTCGAAGTGCGCGTGACGGGTCCCGGCCCGGGTCGCGAATCCGCCGTCCGCGCGCTGAATGCCTGCGGCCTCAAGGTCACCAACATTTCTGACGTGACGCCGATCCCGCACAACGGGTGCCGTCCGCCGAAGAAGCGTCGCGTCTGATTGCCCGCGAATAGCCGCGGCGAGGAATTTTCATGGCACGTTATCTGGGTCCGAAGTGCAAGTTGTCGCGCCGCGAAGGCACGGACTTGTTCCTGAAGAGCGGCGTCAAGTCGCTCGAGTCGAAGTGCAAGCTCGAAGTGCCGCCGGGCGGCATCAAGGGCGAGCGCAAGTCGCGCCTGTCCGACTACGGCGTGCAGCTGCGCGAGAAGCAGAAGCTGCGTCGCATGTACGGCGTCCTTGAAAGACAGTTCCGCAACTACTACATCAAGGCTTCCGGTCGTCCGGGCGCCACGGGTTCGACGCTCCTGCAGATGCTCGAAGCGCGTCTGGACAACGTCGTCTACCGCATGGGCTTTGCCGCGACCCGTTCCGAAGCGCGTCAGCTGGTCAGCCACAAGGCCGTCAACGTGAACGGCGAAGTGGTCAGTATCGCGTCGTACCAGTGCAAGGCGGGCGATGTGGTTTCGATCCGCGAGAAGGCACAGAAGCAGCTGCGCATCCAGTCGGCGCTGCAGATCAAGTCGCAGGTCGGCTTCCCCGAATGGGTCGAAGTCGACGAGAAGAAGTTCACCGGCACGTTCAAGCAGCTTCCTGACCGGGAAGACATCCTGCCGGAGATCAACGAGAACCTCGTGGTCGAACTGTATTCGAAGTGATGTTGGATTCTTCCGGGGACGAATGTCCCCGGATCGTTTTTTTGGTTGCGCTCACGTCCGAGCGCTAATGCCGTTTCGGCACACAAGCAGGTAAATTTTCCATGCAGGCATCCGTTGGCGAATTCCTGAAGCCTCGTGTCGTCAAAGTCACTCCGACCACCGCCCGCCAGGCGAAGGTCGTGATCGAGCCGTTCGAGCGTGGTTTCGGTCATACGCTGGGCAACGCGCTGCGTCGCGTGCTGCTGTCGTCCATGCCGGGCTGCGCCATCACCGAAGTCGAGATCGATGGCGTGCTGCACGAGTACACCAGCATCGAAGGCGTGCAGGAAGACGTGGTCGACATCCTGCTGAACCTGAAGCAGGTGGCCATCCGTCTGAACGCGCGCGATTCCACCGAGCTGCGTCTGCACAAGAAGGGCCCGGGTCCCGTGACCGCCGGTGACATTCAGCTCGACCACGACGTGGAAGTGCTGAACAGCGACTTGGTGATCGCCAACCTGACCAAGGCGGGCGAACTGAACATGATGCTGAAGGTCGAGCGCGGTCGCGGCTATCGTCCGGCGATCCAGCGTGCAACGTTCGAGGAGTCGTCCGGCCCGATCGGCCGTCTGCAGCTCGATGCGTCTTTCAGCCCGATCCGTCGCGTCACGTACAACGTGGAAAGCGCGCGCGTCGAGCAGCGCACCAACCTGGACAAGCTGATTCTCGACATCGAAACCAATGGCACGATCGACGCGGAAGAAGCCATCCGTCGCGCCGGCTCGATCCTGAAGGATCAGCTGTCGGTGTTCGTCGATCTGCAGGGCCAGGACGAGGGCGCGTCGAAGACGGCCGAACAGCAGTTCGATCCGATCCTGCTGCGTCCGGTGGACGAACTCGAACTCACGGTTCGCAGCGCGAACTGCCTCAAGGCGGAGAACATCCACTACATCGGCGATCTCGTGCAGCGCACCGAAGTCGAGCTGCTGCGCACGCCGAACCTGGGCAAGAAGTCGCTCACCGAGATCAAGGAAGTCCTGGAAAGCCACGGTCTGTCGCTCGGCATGCGGCTCGACAACTGGCCGCCGATCAGCCTCAAGCGCGACGACGAGCGGGATGTGATTTGAAGAAGCTGCCGGCGACGTAAGTCAGTCGCTGGCCTGAGTGCGGCGTAGCCGCAGATCAAACGTTCACGAGCACTGAAGAACAATGCGTCACCAACTTTCCGGCCGGCAGCTCAGCCGCAACGCTTCGCACCGCGCCGCCATGCTTCGCAACATGGCAGCGTCGCTGCTGCGTCATGAAACCATTCGCACGACCCTGCCGAAGGCCAAGGAACTGCGCCGCGTCGTCGAGCCGCTGATCACTCTCGGCAAGGACGACAGCGATGCAAATCGCCGCCGTGCTTTCGCGCAGTTGCGCGACGCCGAAGTCGTCGTGAAGCTGTTCGAGAACCTCGGTCCGCGTTTCAAGACGCGCCCGGGCGGCTATACCCGCATCCTGCGCATGGACGTTCGTGCCGGTGATGCAGCCCCGATGGCGTTGATGCAGCTGCTCGATCAGCCGGAAGCGGTGGCGGAAGAAGCTGCGGCCCCGGCCGGTGAGGAATCGGGCGAGACCGCCAAGAAGGCTGCGCCGAAGAAGGCCGCTGCCAAGAAGACTTCGCTGAAGAAGAAGTCGACGGCATCGGCGGAAGAGAAGGCCGAGAAGAAGGCCAAGGCCGCCAAGAAGGCGGAAGTGAAGGCCAAGAAGGCCGAGACCACCAAGGCTCACAAGAAGGCTGCGGCGCCGAAGAAGAAGGCAGCAGCCAAGAAGAAGTCCGCAAAGTAATCGGGCTTCGATGATCCAATAAAAAGGCCGGGCACATGCCCGGCCTTTTTGTTTCTGGAACCCGCTGTCCGCGTACTGCTAGTGAGGCGTCGCGGGTGCCTCGAGTCCCTTGGTATAGAGCACCTGCCCGTCGGGCTTGACGACGATGGCATCGATGCCTTCGAGCCGGTTGTAGATCTCGATGGCTTTCTCCGCCCCCAGCACGAACGCTGTCTTGGAAAGCCCATCGGTGCGGGTCGCCGTCGGGCCGATGATCGTTGCGCTGCGCACCTTGCTTGCGGACTTTCCCGTGTGCGGGTCGATGATGTGGTGGTAACGCACGCCGTTTTCGTCGAAGTAGCGTTCGTAATCTCCCGATGTTGAGATCGCCGCGTCCTCGAGCGGGATACGCGCGATGACTTCATTCCTGCGATCGGGATGACGGATACCCACCACCCACGGGTTGCCGAAACGGTCGCCGATGATGCGGCTGTCGCCGCCCGCAGTGACCAGCGCGTGCGAGACGCCGCGCTCCTGCAGGATGTGAATGCCGCGATCCACGGCGTGACCCTTGCCGATGCCGCCAAGATCGATGCGCATGCCGTCACGCATGAAACGGACGGTGCGGGCCCTGGCGTCGAGAACCACGTGACGATAGTCGACTCCGGGCAATGCCCTGGCAATCGCGCCGTCATCGGGTTTCACATGATTGCGGAAGTCGTACAGGTAGCCGACGCTGGCGTACGTGATGTCGAAGGCGCCCTCGGTGAGACGCGAGTACTCAAGCGCCTGCGTCAGCAGATCGAACAGTTCGTCGCTGATCTTGACCGGGCCTTTCGCCGCTTCAGCATTGACCTTCGAGACTTCGCTCGTGGGCTTGTAGGTGCTCATGTCCTGATCGACACGGCGCATTTCGGCGATCACGGCATCGATGTCCGCATTCCCCTTGTCGCGGTCGGCGGTCCACAGTTCGACGACGATCCGCGTACCCATGATTCCGTCTTCGATGCGTTCCAGCCATTCGGCGTGAGCCGGAGACGCGAGGAAGCCCAGAAGCAGAGCCAGCGCAGGCACGGATTTCATGGGCCGATGGTAGCGAAGTTGCGCATCAGGACGAAAGAAAAGGGGCGGCCCGTTGCCAGGCCGCCCCATAGCTCATACCGTAACCGTTCGAATCAGAATTTGAAGCGGGCGGTCAGTCCGTACGTGCGCGGTGCTCCCAGAAACGCGTCGTAGCTGCCGGTCTGCAGCGGCGCATCGAACACGACCTGGTAGTACTCCTCGTCGGTCAGGTTCTGGGCCCAGGCTTCGATCATCCAGCGTTCGTCCTCGGCGCCGAAGCCCGTTCGAGCGTTAACCACGGTGTACCCATCCTGCATCTTCTGGGGCGCAAGATTGGAGCCGGTGTTGTATTCCGACATGTACTTCGCGCCGATGTTGGTACGCCACACGAACGCCGAACCGATCGGCTGATCGAAGGTCGCCGACAGGCTTGCCGACCATTCCGGTGCGAACGACAGCCGGTCGTTCTCGCGGGCCTGGCTGAACAGTCCCGGATTCGCAAGAGCGGCCGGATCGTCGATCTCGGTCTTCGCATAGGTGACGCCGCCCTGGAAGCTCAACTGTTCCAGCGGCGTGTACCACACGACATCGAGATCCACGCCTTCGGAGGTGACCGTGTCCAGCGACGTCACGAGGAACTGCACGCCGTCGAAGGTGTTGAGCTGGAAGTCCGTGTAGTCCTGATAGAACACCGTGGCGTTCAACAGCAGCGTGTTGTTGAGCCACTGCGTCTTCAGGCCGACTTCGTAGGAATCCACCAGTTCCTTGTCGAAGGACGTATCGAGGCTCGCACCCACGCCGCCTGCCGCAGTCGGCGGCAGCGCGGCATCGCCGGTACGTACGCGATCCAGATTGAAGCCCCCCGCCTTGTAGCCGCGGGCAAACGAGGCATACGCCATCGCCTCATCGGTGAAGCGATAAGAGAGCTTGGCAGTACCGCTCCATTCGCTTTCGTCGATCGACTGCGAGTTGTCCAGATTGTTGTAGATCGGATCAGCGACGGCCGCGCAGCCAATGCCGACTGCAACGCGATTGATGGCATTGATCGTGTCAGCGGGAACGCCGGCGCCGATGAGCTGAGCGTTGAGGGTCGGCAGGCCAGCGCGCACCGTCGCGCAGCCCGTGCCTGCGTGAGTGTTTCGGTACTGCGTGTCCAGGTCCTTCGATTCATTGGTGTAGCGCAGTCCCAGGGTCAGTTCCAGCGCATCCGTGAAGCGGATGTTGTTGTTGGTGAACAGTGCCCAGGACGTCGAATCCTGCTCGTGGACATCGCGTTGACCGAGTCCCAGCGGATAGCCATTCGCCGGCAGTAGTCCGCTGAGCGGCGACGTGCCCGTGGTCGGACTGGTGGTCAGTGCGATCTGGTAGTTGCGGTACATCGAACCGAACTGCAGCTGCTGCTTCGAATCCAGCTGCTCGTCCGCGTAGAACGCACCCACCATCCAGTTGATGCGATCCGTCTCGCCGGCCAGCCGGAATTCCTGGCTGAGCTGCTTGAATTCGGCGGCATGATTGCCGTCCGATTCGCGGTACCAGATGTCCACCGCCGTGTAGTCCACGTCCTGGCCGTTGACGAAGTCCCAGTCGCGCCAGCCGGTGACGGAGCTGAGTGTGGCGCCGCCGAGGGCGCCCGTGTCCCAGTTGATCTCCATGGAAGCGCCCACGTCCTTCGTATCCTGATGCGTGTTGCGATTCATGAACGCCGTGCGATTGAAGGGGTCCGGCGGATTCTGTGTGCCGGCACCGCCCCCGAGCGCATTGACTGCGGCGACCGTCGCGCCATTGAACGTCGGGACGCCGGCGCAGCAGTTTTCCTCGCGCTGCGTGTAGTCGCCGGTAAAGCGGACTTCGAGATCCTCGGAGGGTTTGAACAGTAGCTGGCCGCGAGCCGTCTTCATGTCACGGTCGTAGTCCTCGTCTTCGGTGCGCGGACCAGCGCCCCTCACGACGTCGAGATAACCGTCGCGTTGGCGCGATGCGACGAACAGTCGTCCCGCCAGCACTTCGTTGAATCCGCCGGTGATCGAAGCGGCTCCTTCCATGATTCCGTAGTTGCCGCCCGTCAGTTCGACGTCCGAACCGAAGTCGAAGGAGGGCTTCCTGGTGACGACGTTGATCACGCCTGCCGACGTGTTCTTGCCGAAGAGCGTGCCTTGCGGGCCTTTGAGGACTTCGATGCGCTCGAGTTCGCCGAGATCGCCGAACGCCACGCCGTTGCGCGGACGGTAGATACCGTCGATCACGACGCCGACGGACGATTCCAGTCCAGGGTTGTCGCCCACGGTGCCGATGCCGCGGATTCGCGCCGTGGTGCTCGCTTCGCTGGAGGTCGACGTCACGGTCAGGCCGGGGGCCACGATGGTGAGGTCCTTGATGTCCTTCACGCCGCTGTCCTGCAGCAGTTGCCCGGAGACGGCCGTAACGACGATGGGAACGTCCTGCAGATTCTGTTCGCGCTTCTGTGCGGTGACGATGATGGTTTCGATACTGCGTCCTTCGCCGCTGCCGGTTTCTTCAGCAGAGACCGGCAGACTGGTCGCCGTGACGGCGGCCGCGAGAGCGACACCGATGGCCCGGCGCAGAGTGACACTTGCTTCTGACATGAATCCCCCTTGCATTGATCGAGGTCTACAAGTTCTGCGTGACGGACGCACCGGTGGAGTTAGGTTACATACCAGTGCGCTCGCAACGTGGCGAGAAGGTTACTGAGTCCTACTAGGAAGAGAAAGGGATTTAGCGAAAAAGCAACACAACTGACGCCGATATGGCCGCCTCGGTTCGGTACGCTTGATTTTGCAACGCAGAAAGCTCGGCGGGCACGGAGCTTCTTTCTTCTGCGATGCGATACAGTGCAGATCCCATGTCGCTGCTGCAGTCCGTCATCGCAAGCAGGTTCAAGAAGCCAGTCATGGAACAGTTCGATGTCGTCGTCATAGGCAGCGGTCCCGCAGGCGAAGGCGCGGCGATGATGGCCGCGAAAAATCACAGGACGGTGGCACTGATCGAGCGGCATTTCGAAGTCGGCGGCGGTTGTACGCACTGGGGCACGATTCCCAGCAAGGCACTGCGCCATGCGGTGAAGATACTGCACGACCTGCGCCGCAATCCGCTATTGAGGGAATTCCACGCCGATACGCCGTTGACGTATCCCCAGTTGCTTGCCACGGCCACCAAGGTGGTGGAGTCGCAGGTCGCGAGCCGCCATCGCTTTTACGAGCGCAACCGGGTGCCGATTTTCGGCGGCGAGGCGTCGTTCATCGACGATCATGCGATCGAGATCCAGCCATCGACAGGCAAGGCGCAGAGGATCTCCGGCCGCCACATCATCATTGCGGCCGGTTCGCGGCCCTACCATCCGCCGGAAGTCGATTTCACCCACGAACACATCCGCGACAGCGATTCGATCCTGCGTTATCCCGCGCATCCTTTCGCAGTGACGATCTACGGTGCCGGCGTCATCGGCTGCGAGTACGCATCGATCTTCATCAACCTCGGTGCCAAGGTCACGCTGGTCAACACGCACGAGCGGCTGCTTTCGTTTCTCGACGACGAGATTGCGGAAGCACTTTCATATCACCTGCGCGAGCAGGGCTGCGTCATCCGTCACAACGAGCAGTTCAAGGCGCTGGAAGCGCGTGAACGCGATGTCGTGCTGCATCTGGAGTCGGGACGCAAGATCAAATCCGACCTGCTGCTGTGGGCCAACGGCCGAACCGGCAACTCCCGGCATCTGCATCTCGATCGCGTCGGGCTCACGGCGAATTCGCGCGGACAGATCGCCGTCAACGCTCACTACCAGACTGCGATACCGCACATCTATGCGGTCGGCGACATCGCCGGTCCGCCGGCGCTCGCGAGCGCCGCCTACGTGCAGGGCTCGCACGCCGTGCAGCACATCCTGGATCCGTCGATTCCCGAACACCGGCTGGAGATGGTGCCGAGCGGGATCTACACCATCCCGGAGATTTCCTCGATCGGAAAAACCGAGCGCGAACTGCAGGAAGGCAAAGTGCCTTACGAAGTCGGTCACTGCGCGTTCAAGAACCTGGCCCGCGCGCAGATGACGGATGAGCGCGTCGGCATGCTCAAGATCATCTTCCATGCCGAGACGCTGGCCGTGCTGGGCGTGCACTGCTTCGGCGACGGTGCATCCGAGATCGTGCACATCGGGCAGACCGTCATGGCCAGCCCCGAACTCAACAACATCCGTTATTTCACGAATACGACATTCAACTATCCGACCATGGCCGAGGCCTATCGCGTCGCGGCCTACAACGGCCTGAACCGGTTGACGTGAGGACGGGCCGCCGGGCTACTAGCCAGACGCGGAGTCATGCGACAGACTCGACCTCGACAGCAGTTTTTTCCTTCAGGAGTCCCTCGCATGAGCGTCTTAAAAGAATTCCGTGAATTCGCCGTCAAGGGCAATGTCGTCGATATGGCCGTCGGTATCATCATCGGCGCGGCCTTCGGCAAGATCGTCAGTTCGCTGGTGAGCGATGTGGTGACGCCGCCCCTGGGTTATCTGATCGGTGGAGTGGACTTCACCAAGCTGGCTGTCACGCTGCCGGCCCTCACCGAGGGCGCCGATGCAGTCACGATCCGTTACGGCGTGTTCCTGCAGGCGGTGTTCGATTTCGCCATCGTGGCCTTCGCGATTTTCCTGCTGGTGAAGCTGATCAATCGTCTGCGTCGCACCGCAGAAGCGGCTCCTGCGGCACCGGCAGCTCCGCCGCGCCAGGAAGTGCTGCTGGAAGAGATCCGGGATCTGTTGAAAGAGAAGCGCTAGGGGATCAGGCGGGCGGCGTTCAGGCGATCTGCCTGAACGCTGCCCTCGTCAGGTTCTCCGGCTCGCCTTGCGTGCAGGCGACATCGTCTTCGATGCGGATGCCGCCACAGGGCTTGAGCCGTTCGACCTGTTTCCAGTTGATGTTGCCTGCGTATGGCGCCTTGCGCGCCGCCGCGAGCAGCGACTCGATGAAGTAAAGGCCCGGCTCGATCGTGACGACGAAGCCGGGTTCGAGCGTGCGAGTCAGCCGCAGATGAGGATGGCCCGGCGGTCGCGCTTTCTGCTTGCCTTCGATGTTGATCGTAAAGCCCGAGACGTCGTGAACCTGCAGGCCCAGCAGGTGGCCGATGCCGTGCGGAAAAAACACCGCTGACAATCCCGAGGCCAGCGCCTCTTCGGCACTCGCGTTGATCACATCCGCATCCCGCAGCAGGCCGGCGATCCGGCGATGCGCGCTCAGGTGGATGTTTGCGTAGTCGGTGCCTGAGCGAACTTCATTGCACAGTTCGAGCTGCAGCCGGTCCATGCCGTCGATCAGCGCCTGGAAATCGTCCCTCCCGGCCGAATACGTGCGCGTAATGTCGCTTGCATAACCGGCGACCTCGCTGCCGGCGTCGATGAGAAACGACCGCCGCGCCGCAGGCGCCTGACGTTCCTGATGCTGGTAGTGCAGCACCGCCGCGTGCTCGTTCAGCGCGATGATGTTGGGGTAGGGCAGGCTCGCTTCGTCGTGCTGCGTGGCCCGCAGATATTCCACGTGAATCCCGAACTCCGACGCGCCAGCGCGAAATGCTGCTTCGGCCGCTTTGTGCCCTCGCGCGCCGCGCAGCGAGGCCTGGCGCATGCATTCGAGTTCGTAAGGCGTCTTGATCGCGCGATGGTAGTGGAGGCGATCGAGCAGCGTGTTCGGATTGCCGGCGGCGATACCCCATTCGGTGTATTCGGCTTGCCACTCGCCGATCAATGCACAGTTCGGCAGGCGCATGAGATGCGCGCGTGCCTCGGTGGCCTCGCGCATCACGATGATCTCGAAACGCGAAGCCCAGTATTCGCGCGGCATCGCCGGCGTCTTGTGCCAGTAGTCGTCCGGCTGCAGGAACAGCAGCCGGATGGGCCTGGCAGGTTCGTAGAGAATCCAGCAGTCCGGCGCATCGAGCAGAGGCACCCAGGATTTGAAATGCGGATTGACCTTGAACGGATACGGCTGATCGTCGAGGAACTGCATCCACAACCGGCCGGAGTGAATCGCGAGCGAATCGAAGCCGCAGGCAGCGAGCGCATCATCCGTGCGCGCGCGCAGGGTCTGCAGATGATCGTCGTAGAGGCTGTCGAGGGTTGTCATGGAAGTCACTCTCACTGAAAGCGACGGCGGCGCGGCAAGAGGCGCAGGGCCGCACGACTACTGCACAACGTGGAAGCCGATTGTGCCCCAGGTGCCGTAGTCGGCGCTGCAGTCGCCGGCCGCCGCGGGAATCATTCGCCCCAGCGCGCCCGTCAGCAGGATCTGACCCGTTTCGATCGGCCATCCCTGCTGCAGCATCGTGTTCACGAGCCAGCGGGCCGCTTCCCATTGATCCCCGAGTGCATCGCGCGCGAGGCCCGAGTTGAGTTCCTTGCCGTTGCAGACGAGCCGCGGCGCCGCGTCGTTCGGATCGCGCGTCGCGGGTGATCTGAAATCGCCGACGATGTAGGCCGCGGCGGCGACGTTGGTCGCGATGATGTCGAGCGCTGCGGGTTGCGCGGTGGAGACGTAGTGAAGGTCGGGCAGTTCGATGGCCGGTGCGACGCCGTCGATGTGTCGCTTCAGTTCAGCGACATCTTTCACGTGTGCGCGGATCGGTGTGCCGATGCGCAAGGCAACTTCGGTTTCGATGTTGAGACCGCGCAGTTCGCTCAGTCGAATCGTCGCATCCGGTTGCAGCAGGCCGTCCGGCGGCAGTACGCCCGCGACCGGTTCGTTCGTACCGAAGCGGGCCTGGGATTGCGGCGACGTGAGTCCTGCCTTGAACCCTCCGGGCTGCGCGCCGTCCAGGCGAGCCTGCGCAACGCGTTTTTGAATCCGGTACGCCCCTGCAATTGTCAACGATTCGTCAATGAGGCGAGGCAGCGGCAGCGGTTCATGACGACGCGTCGCATCGATCACCGCGTTCGCAACGCGATGCTGCGATACGCACGCAGACAGCGTAATACAAGCGCAGAACGCGATTATCGAGTGGTATCCGACCCTGTAATTCAGCATGTTTTTCGAGTCCCCGGATGTTGTCTTCGGTTCGCGACGCGCGCGGCGCGAGCGTTTCAAACACATATGAAAGGCTCTAGAATCCGCCCGCCGCAATCGACGGGAGAATGTCATCTCGCGATCGCTGTGTCGTTATCGACTCGCAATCACATCAACGCAATATCACTGGGGTGATAGATCACATGAACACCAAGATGATTCTCGCTGCTCTCGCGCTGTCCCTGTCGCTGGCTGCTTGCGCGAAGAAGGAAGAGGCTCAGGACGCTGCCGCTGCTGCCGGTGAGGCTGCGCAGGCTGCTGGCGAAGCCGCTGGTGATGCTGCTGCCGCTGCCGGCGATGCCGCTGCTGCCGCCGCCACCGAAGCGGGCGATGCTGCTGCCGCTGCTGCCAGCGACGCTGCTGCCGCTGCCGGCGATGCCGCTGCTGCTGCTGGCGACGCCGCCCAGGCCGCTGGCGAAGCTGCCAAGGAAGCCGTGACCCCCGCTCAGTAATTGAGCTGCGAGCCGGGCAGGCATCGGCCTGCCCGGTTTCGTTCGTCGGGCGACGTTGCCGATCGCGCCGACCATTTCACATCCGTATCGATCCACGCTGGATCGCACCGGCAACAGGGAAGACAATACAGCCTCCATCGACATCCGCTGCGGAGGCGGCACAGGACGAGCCGATCACATCGACGTGCCAGTCAGTATTCGCGACGCCAGGAATTCCGAGGCAGACCGCCAATGGATTCAGCGCTACTACCCCGAGTATCTCGAGGACCTCTCGCAGCACAGCATGAACACGGGCATGTTCCCGGTTCGCGGCGAGTACGGCGAGCGTGAGCCGGAACTGCTGGCCCGCTGGTTCGCCGACGACAGTTCGCACCCGCTCATCCTGCTCAAGAACGAGCGCCCCGCCGGCTTCGCGCTGGTCAGCCGGCCGCTGCGCCATCAGCGCGATGCCATCGACTACCACATGGCCGAATTCTTCGTGGCGCCGGCGCAGCGTCGTCTGGGGATCGGCCGCGACGCGGCGCAGCTGATCTTTGCGCGGTTCGCCGGCACCTGGGAAATCACCGAGTTCCTCTACAACAAGCCGGCCGTCGCGTTCTGGCGTGACATCGTCAGCCATCTCACCGGCGGGCGTTTCCGCGAATCGGTGGCGCACGGCGAAGTGCGCCAGGTTTTCAATTCGAAGGATTTCGTCGGGCAGCGACGCTGAGAAAGAAGCCTCAGGCGGCGGCGAGTCGCGCGAAACGATAACGTACGCCGCCGTACTCCGCGGGCGCGGTGTAGTCGTCGAAGCCATCGACACGGACCGGTACCGGCTCGTTGAAACACGGCCCGTTGTACACGAACGTGTGGAACTCGCCGTTTTCGCCGCAGGCATCGACATCGGCAGGCAGGTCCGCGACGAAGCGCGCATCGTAAGGCCGGCCGCAGAACGAGTCGTCCAGATAGCGCGAATCGGTGCAGACGACGACGGCACGGAAGCCGGCGGCCAGCACTTCGTCGACGAGTTGCAGCCGATCGTTCTGCCACAGCGGCAGCACTGCGCGCATATCGGCTGCGGCGCAGACCTTCTCTTCCCAGTCCCGGTGCGCCTGCAGATCGATGTCGCCGAAGATTGCCGAGCGATGACCGCTCGCATGCAGTTCGCGCAGCGTCGCGATGAAGACGGCTTCGTAGTCTTTCCATGTGGCCGTTCGCACGATGAGTTCGCAGCCGAGCGCGGTGGCCTGCCGTTCCATCAGCGGGCGCGAGATGGCGTGCGAGCGGCTGCGCACGCCCGTTTCCTCGAACATGGTGAGCAGCGTACGTACCTGGTATCCCTGTCGCCGGGCGAGCCACAGCGCCAGGCAAGAATCCTTGCCGCCACTGAAGGAGCACACGGCCGGAGAGGTGCGAGGATCCGTCATGGCGACTGTCCTACGCCCGCTTGCGCGAGCGCTGCTGTGCCTGCGCCAGCACGGGCGCGAGGAATCGGCCGGTGTGGGACTGCGGACTCGCGGCGATCGTTTCCGGCGTTCCCTGGGCCACGATCTGTCCGCCGCCGGAACCGCCTTCGGGCCCCAGGTCGATGATCCAGTCGGCGGTCTTGATCACGTCCAGATTGTGTTCGATCACGACGATCGTGTTGCCTTCGTCGCGCAGGCGCTGCAGTACGGCCAGCAGCTGTTCGATGTCGAAGAAGTGCAGGCCGGTGGTCGGCTCGTCGAGAATGTAGAGCGTGCGGCCGGTGGAGCGCTTCGACAGTTCCTTCGCCAGTTTCACGCGCTGCGCTTCGCCGCCGGACAGCGTCGTGGCGTTCTGGCCGAGACGGATGTAGGACAGCCCGACGTCCATCAGTGTCTGCAGCTTCGGTTCGATGACGGGAACATGCTTGAAAAAGGCGAGTGCATCCTCGACCGTCATCTCCAGCACTTCGTTGATGTTCCTGCCCTTGTAGCGGATCTCCAGCGTTTCGCGGTTGTAGCGCTTGCCCTTGCAGACATCGCACGGCACGTAGATGTCTGGCAGGAAGTGCATTTCGACCTTGATCACGCCGTCGCCCTGGCAGGCTTCGCAGCGACCGCCCTTCACGTTGAAACTGAAGCGCCCTGGTTCGTAGCCGCGCGTGCGCGCTTCGGGCACCTCGGCAAAGATCTCGCGGATCGGCGTGAACAGGCCGGTATACGTCGCGGGGTTGGAGCGCGGCGTGCGGCCGATCGGCGTCTGGTCGATGTCGATGACGCGATCGATCTGGTCGAGTCCTTCGACGCCGTCGTTCGGCGCCGGATCGTTCGAGGCATCGTTCAGCGTGCGTGCGACGACCTGGTACAGCGTGTCGTTGATGAGCGTGGACTTGCCCGATCCCGACACGCCCGTGACGCAGGTCATCACGCCGAGCGGAATGTCGACGGTGACGTTCTTCAGGTTGTTGCCGCGCGCATTGACGATGCGCAGGAAGCGATCGTCCTGTTTCGGCGCGCGCAATGCCGGAATCGCAATCGCGCGCGCGCCCGACAGGTATTGCCCCGTGAGCGATTTCGGATTGGCAGCGACTTCTTCCGGTGAGCCCTTGGCGATGACCTCGCCGCCGTGAATGCCGGCGCCGGGCCCGAGATCGACCACGAAGTCGGCGTGCCGGATCGCGTCTTCATCGTGCTCGACGACGATCACGGTATTGCCGAGGTCACGCAGCCGGTTGAGCGTGAACAGCAGGCGTTCGTTGTCGCGCTGGTGCAGGCCGATCGACGGCTCGTCGAGGATGTACATCACGCCGACCAGGCCCGAACCGATCTGGCTCGCGAGGCGGATGCGCTGTGCTTCGCCGCCGGACAGCGTCTCCGCGCTGCGATCGAGCGTGAGGTAATCGAGCCCGACGTCGCACAGAAAGCGCAGACGCTCGGCGACCTCCTTGATGATCTTGGCCGCGACCTCGCCGCGCCAGCCGTCGAGCGTGAGATCGGCGCTGAAACGCATCGCATTGCCGACGGCCATGCTGGTCAGTTCCGGCAGCGTGCGGCCGGCGACGAATACATTGCGCGCCGCGCGATTCAGGCGCGTGCCCTTGCAGTCGGGACAGGGCTGGTTGCTCAGGTACTTGGCCAGTTCCTCGCGCACCGCTACCGATTCGGTTTCGCGATAGCGCCGTTCGAGATTCGGAATCACGCCTTCCCATTTGTGGGAACGTTTGGTCGTGCCGCCGCGCGCATCGACATAGCGGAATTCGATCTTCTCCTCGCCGCTGCCGTTCAGCACGATCTTCTGATGCTTCGCCGCGAGTTCGTTCCACGGCTTTTCGATATCGAACTTGTACTGCCGCGCCAGCGACTGGATCAGCGCGAAGTAATAGGCATTGCGCCGATCCCAGCCGCGGATTGCACCGCCGGCCAGCGACAGGTGCGGGTGATGGACCACGCGCGCCGGATCGAAGAACTGCTGGACGCCGAGTCCCGAGCAGGTGGGGCAGGCACCGGCGGGATTGTTGAACGAGAACAGCCGCGGTTCGAGTTCGGCGAGGCTGTAGCCGCAGATCGTGCAGGCGAAGCGGTCGGAGAACACGAGTTCCTCCCGCTCCGGCTCGTCCATGAAGGCCACGCGCGCCGTGCCGTCGGACAGGCGCAGTGCAGTTTCGAACGATTCGGCGAGCCGTTGCGCGATGTCGCCGCGCACCTTGAGCCGGTCGACGACGGCTTCGAGGGTGTGCTTGCGTTTGTTGTCGAGCTTCGGCGGCTGGTCCAGTTCGACCACCTTGCCGTCGATGCGCGCGCGCACGAACCCCTGGCCGCGCAGCGCTTCGATCACCTGCAGGTGTTCGCCCTTGCGACCGTCGATCATCGGCGCGAGCAGCATCAGCGGCGTGCCTTCGGGCAGGCGCAGCACCTGATCGACCATCTGGCTGACGGTCTGCGCGGCCAGATCGACGTGATGGTCCGGGCAGCGCGGCACGCCGACGCGCGCGAACAGCAGTCGCAGGTGATCGTAGATCTCGGTGACGGTGCCGACGGTCGAGCGCGGATTGTGCGAAGTCGATTTCTGTTCGATGGCGATCGCCGGCGACAGCCCGTCGATGGAATCGACGTCGGGCTTTTCCATCATCGACAGGAACTGGCGCGCATACGCCGACAGCGACTCGACGTAGCGGCGCTGGCCTTCGGCATAGATCGTGTCGAAGGCGAGCGAGGACTTGCCGGAGCCCGACAGCCCGGTGAACACGATGAGCCGATCGCGAGGCAGCTCGAGATGGACGTTACGCAGGTTGTGTGTGCGTGCGCCGCGGATGACGATGGACGAGGACATGGCTGGGCGTCGGCGAAAGCGGGACCGGTCACTATACGGGGACGGTCGAGGTGGGGGCAAAGCCGGGCAGGGCAAGCGCCGGCCCGTCAGGATCTGTCAGGGTTTCGTGTGTTTCTCCCCTTCTTGCCCAATTAATTGTCTGACCGTCGCCGCGGGGCGCGTCTAGAATGTGCGCCCTCGTTTACCGGATTGGGGCGATCGTCATGGCGCGCGGCATCAATAAAGTCATTCTCGTGGGCAATCTCGGCAAGGACCCGGAAGTCCGCTACATGCCGAGCGGCAAGGCCGTCACCAGCTTCAGCATCGCCACGTCCGAATCGTGGACCGACAAGTCCACCGGCGACAAACAGGAGCGCACCGAGTGGCACAACATCGTGCTGTTCGACAAGCTGGGCGAAATCGCCGGCGAATACCTGCGCAAGGGTTCGCAGGTCTACATCGAAGGCAGCCTGCGCACCCGCAAGTGGCAGGACAAGGAAGGCAAGGACCGTTACACCACCGAAATCGTCGGTCGCGACATGCAGATGCTCGGCAGCCGCGGCGGCGCGGGCGGCGGATCGGGCGGTGGTGGCGGATTCGAATCGCGCGGCAGCGGCGAAGCCCGTCAGTCGCGGCCGGCAGCGGTCGAGGATCGGGGTGCGCCGGCTGGAGACGAGGGTGGGTTCGACGACGATATTCCGTTCTGACGACCTGGCCGGCCCCGGCCGGCCTCCGCTGTAGGTCAGGCTTTAGCCTGACTTTGGCCGGCTAAAGCCGGCCCCACAGCAAGAGGGTTGCTGCCCACGGGCAGCCGCTGGCGGCTGGCAGCCCATGGCCCTCCCCAGTATCCTAGCCGCCCCGTTTCCGCCCCCGTCCCATGCCCTTCCTCTACATCCGCACCAACGGCTGCCAGATGAACGAATACGACTCCGCCAAGATGGTGGATGTCCTTCGCGAATCAGGCGGTTACGAGCTGACGGAGGATCCGGCACAGGCCGACGTCATCCTGCTGAATACCTGCTCGATCCGCGAGAAGGCGCAGGAGAAGGTCTTTTCCCAGCTCGGCACCTGGAAGCACCTCAAACAGGCCAGGCCGGACTTGATCATCGGCGTGGGCGGCTGCGTCGCGAGCCAGGAAGGCGAGGGCATCACGAAGCGGGCTGGCTATGTCGACCTCGTGTTTGGCCCGCAGACCCTGCACCGGCTGCCCGACATGATCAGCGAGCTGCGCTCGACGGGCCGTCCGGTCGTCGACGTCAGCTTTCCCGAGATCGAAAAGTTCGATCACCTGCCGCAGCCGCGGGCCGAAGGACCGACGGCCTTCGTGTCCATCATGGAAGGCTGCAGCAAGTACTGCTCGTTCTGCGTCGTGCCGTACACGCGCGGCGAGGAAGTCAGCCGTCCCTTTGAACCGGTGATGACGGAGATCCGCGAACTCGCCGCGCAGGGCGTGCGCGAGATCAACCTGCTGGGACAGAACGTCAATGCCTACCGCGGTCCGATGGATGACGGCACGCTCTGCGATCTGGCGACGCTCATCTACTTCATCGCCGAGATCGACGGCATCGAGCGCATCCGCTTCACCACCTCGCATCCGCTCGAATTCAGCGATGCACTGATCGAGGCGTACCGAGATGTGCCGAAGCTTTGCAATTACCTGCACCTGCCGGTGCAGTCCGGCTCGGACCGCATCCTGATGGCCATGAAGCGCGGTTACACGGCGCTCGAGTTCAAGCAGAAGATCCGCAAGCTGCGCGCGGTCCGTCCCGACATCAGCATCACTTCGGATTTCATCGTCGGCTTCCCCGGCGAAACCGAACGCGATTTCCAGGCGACCATGAACCTGATCGCCGACGTCGGCTTCGATCAGTCCTTCAGCTTCATCTACAGCCGCCGGCCCGGCACGCCGGCTGCGTCGCTGCCGGACGATGTAACCGCGGACGAGAAGCAGCAGCGTCTCGCCCTCCTGCAGGCGCGCATCAATACCAGAGCCCAGGAGATCAGCCGGTCGATGGTCGGCAGCGTCCAGCGCGTACTGGTCGAGCGTCCTTCAAAAAAGGATCCGCACCAGGTCGCCGGCCGCACCGAGAACATGCGCTGGGTGAACTTCGACGCGCCCCGGGCGTTGATCGGTCAGTTCGCCGATGTTGTCATCACCGAGGCGATGAGCAATTCCCTGCGCGGCCGGCTGGTCGACACGAAGAGCGAAACATTTCACACGGAGATCACGGAGGCCACGGAGACAAGACGGGCGACTGCATGAAGTCTTTCTTCATGACTCCGTGATCTCCGTGAACTCCGTGTGAAATCCCATTCCTGATTCCTTGTGAGTACTCCCGTCGAAACCCGCGATCTCGCCCTCGAACCAGTCGACAACCATCGACTGGCGAACTTCGTCGGACCCATGGACGAAAACCTGCGCCACGTGGAGCAGCGGCTCGGCGTGCAGGTCAGTCGCCGCGGCGCCCAGATTGCAGTGACCGGACCGGCGGAGGCGGCTGCCATGGCGCAGTCGGTGTTGCAGAAGCTGTTCGAGCTGTCGGCGCGGGAATCGCTGACGCCGGATCGCGTGCACCTCGCCTTGCAGGAAGCGGGGATGGAAACTGCGGGTGCGGCCGCTCCTGCACGTGCGGACGATCTGTCGATCCACACGCAACGGGGCGGCATTCGCGGTCGCGGCCCGAACCAGCGGCAATACCTGCACAACATCCACACCTGCGATCTGACGTTCGGCATCGGCCCCGCCGGGACGGGCAAGACGTTCCTCGCGGTGGCCTGCGCAGTCGAAGCACTGCAATCCGAACGCGTGCGACGCATCGTGCTCGTGCGGCCCGCCGTCGAAGCCGGCGAGCGGCTGGGCTTTCTGCCGGGCGATCTCGCGCAGAAAGTCGATCCCTATCTGCGCCCGATGTACGACGCGCTTTACGAAATGATGGGCTTCGATCGTGTCGCCCGCGCCGTCGAGCGTCAGGTGATCGAGATTGCACCGCTGGCATTCATGCGCGGCCGTTCGCTCAACGACTCCTTCATCATTCTCGACGAGGCGCAGAACACCACGGTCGAACAGATGAAGATGTTCCTGACGCGCCTGGGCTTCGGTTCGAAGGCCGTCGTCACCGGCGACATCACCCAGACCGATCTGCCGAAGCAGCAGATGTCCGGACTGCGCAATGCGATGCGTGTGCTGCCGGGCGTGGCGGGCGTCGCGTTCACTCACTTCACGTCGCGCGACGTCGTGCGTCATCCGCTGGTACAGCGCATCGTCGAAGCATACGAGCGTGTGCAGCCTCCGCCCGGCGCGGGCGGTCCTGGCACGGAAGGCCCCGAACAGTAATGCCGCGATCTGTTCGTGAGCACTCGAAGAGTCGCAAGCGGGGCGCAGGCGGCAACGACGTCGAACTCGAAGTACCGGTCCAGTTTGCTGCTTCCAGGAAGGGCGTACCTCACCCGGGCGCGATGCGACGCTGGGCGGTGGCCGCATTCATCGGCGGACTGCCCGGAGCGAAGACGATCCCGGGCGCCGAACGGATTTCGATCGTCATCCGCATCGTCGGCGCCGCCGAAAGCCGTCGGCTCAACGTGGCTTGGCGCGGCAAGGACAAACCCACCAACGTCCTGTCCTTCCCCTCCGGTCTGGCCAGCAGCCAGCAGCCAGCAGCCAGCGGCCCGGCACCGCTGGGCGACCTCGTCATCTGCGCCCCTGTCGTGGCCCGCGAGGCACGGGAACAGGGCAAAACGCCCCCGGCCCACTGGGCCCACATGGTCATCCATGGCACGTTGCATCTGTTAGGTTACGATCACGAGATCGACCGCGATGCCGAGTTGATGGAAGCGCGCGAAATGAATCTGTTGGCGACATTCGGATACCCCAATCCCTATGCCTGAGGAACCTGGACCGACCGGTCGCTGGCTGCGGCGTATCACCGACAGCTTCAGCAGCGAACCTCGCGATGTCGAGGATCTCACCGGCCTGCTGGCGAATGCCAAGTCGCGCGGCGTCATCAGCGGTGATGCCTTCGAAATGCTCGAAGGCGTGCTCGAAGTGGTCGAGATGCAGGTGCGCGACATCATGGTGCCGCGCTCGCAGATGGTGATCGTGAACCGCGACGATCCACCGGCAGACATCCTGCCGGCCGTGATCGAAGCCGGCCACTCGCGCTATCCCGTGATCGGCGAGGATCGCGACCAGGTGGTCGGCATCCTGCTGGCCAAGGATCTGCTGCGTTACTTCGTCGACGGCGGTCGCGAAAATTTCGACATCAAGGAATGCCTGCGTCCCGTCGCCTTCATTCCCGAGAGCAAGCGCCTCTCCGAACTGCTCAAGGAATTCCGCGCCAGCCACCATCACATGGCGATCGTCGTCGACGAGTACGGCGGCGTGTCGGGCCTCGTCACCATCGAAGACGTGCTCGAACAGATCGTCGGCGACATCGGCGATGAATACGACGTCGACGACGATCTCGACATCCGCAAGGAAGCGGAGCGCCAGTTCAGCGTCAAGGGCACGACGCGCATCGACGAGTTCAACCAGTACTTCGGCACCTCGTTCAGCGACGAAGACTTCGACACCATCGGTGGACTGGTGATCAATTTCCTCAGCCGCCTGCCGCGTCGCGGCGAAACCTTCACGCTCGACGGACTGGAATTCCGCGTCATGCGCGCCGACCGGCGCCGGCTCGATCTGCTGCGCGTCACGACGAATCGCGACATCGTGCCGAGAGAAGAATAGGGATGGCTCCTGCGAAGTGCGGAGTCAGTGGTCTGCCTGTGGGGCCGGCTTTGGCTGGCCTTCTGAAGAGTCAGGCTAAAGCCTGACCTACAAGCCTGTGAGACTCCCTTCGCTTCAGGCTTTCTTCGAAACCCCGCACGCGCAGTGGCTCGCGCTGCCCGTGGGTGCCGCGCTGTCGCTGGCGTTCGCGCCGCTGGAGTGGTGGCCGCTGGCGATCCTGTGTCCTGCATACCTGTTCCTGAGCTGGTATTTCGCGCCGTCGCCGCGTCAGGCCGCAAAGTCGGGATTCCTGTTCACCGTCGGCCTGTTTCTCGCAGGCACTTACTGGCTCTACAACACCATTCACGAGATCGGGCATGCGCCCGCGTGGCTCGCGATCTTCCTGATGGCAGCGATGGTGGCGATTCTCGGCGGCTACACAGCGGCGCTGGGCTACGCGCTGACTCGCTGGGCTCCCTCCTCCGCGAAGCGGGGGAGGGTTGGGGTGGGGGCGCTCTCGTTGCTGCTCTATCCCGCCACCTACACCCTGCTCGAATGGTTTCGCGGCTGGTTCCTCAGCGGCTTTCCCTGGTTCGCACTCGGCTATTCGCAGACCGACTCGCCGCTCGCAGGATTCGCGCCAGTCTGGGGTGTGTACGGCATCAGCCTGCTCACCGCGATCTCTGCCGGCGCGCTGACGGTATTCCTCGTCGGCACGAAGCGCGAGCGTGTTGCTGCGCTGGCCGCGGTCGCAGTCATCTGGATTGCGGGCGCTGCGCTGTGGCAACGCGAATGGACCCGCCCGATCGGACGCCCCCTGACGGTCGCCATCGTGCAGGGCGCCGTGCCGCAGGACATGAAATGGAGCATCGAGTACCGCGACTCGACCATCGATCTGTATCGCGATCTCACGCTGCCGCATCTCGGCAAGGACATCGTGCTGTGGCCGGAGTCCGCACTGCCCGACATGCCCGATCAGTTGCGCGACTTCATGTCGTGGATCTGGAGCCGCGCACGCGCGAAGGGTACCGTCCTGATCACGGGCATGCTGCGCTATGGCAAGGGTGGCGAGGACGATATCCGCAACGCCCTGCTGGTGCTCGACGAGGACGCACAGTGGTACGACAAGCGCCGGCTCGTCCCCTTCGGCGAGTTCTTTCCCGTGCCCTCGTTCATTCGCGAATGGATGCGTCTGCAAAGCCTGCCGTATGCCGACATCACGGCAGGCGAGCGGCATCAGCCCGCGTTGCGCGCCGGCGGGAATCGCATCGGCGCGACGATCTGTTACGAGGATGCCTACGGTTCCGAACAGCTCGACGTGCTGAAGGACGCGACGCTGCTGGTCAACGTCACCAACGATGCCTGGTTCGGCGATACCACGGCAGCACCGCAGCATCTGCAGATCAGCCGCATGCGCGTGATGGAAGCGCAGCGTCCGCTGCTGCGCGCCGCGAACGACGGCATCTCGGCGCTCATTCTGGCCAATGGCGACGTCGAGAAGGCGTTGCCGCGCTTCAAGCCCGACGTGCTGACGGGCGTGGTGCAGCCTCGCACGGGACTGACGCCGTACGCGCACGTAGGCAACTGGCCAGTGATTCTGCTGTGTGCCGCCGTAGTGGCTGGGACGTGGACCCCGTTGCGTCGTCGACCTGCTGCTCGCGCGGACGCCGTTCAATCGCAACACTGAGAGTTCGCTGGGACTTGGCGGTTTCGGTATCTTTTCCCGGTTCCTCGGCCTCTCATTTTTGACAAATTGCTTCGTGCTGGCAGAATCGATCGCGGGCGGATGAGAGCATCGAAAACCCGTTCACGAAGAACGGACGTAAGGAACAAGTTAACGGATCAACGTTCTGGGAGGATTCCATGCGATCACTGCCGTGCTCCGATGTTCTGATCCCTTTGCGCTGATCCAGCTGCATGAGCATGGATGCAGCACGTGTCACGGGCACGAGTCCGCTGAAGGATTCCAGGTCAGTAGGTAGGACAGACCCGGCATCGATTCGCATATCATCGCCAGACGCGATCTGGATACTGTCGACGTTCTGCGCTCTGCATCAGAAGTCCTGCGATGCGGCGGCGATAAGGCGCGAATGTGTCGCTCCCCTGCAGGTTTCCGATTTCACTCGCCTGGCGCACGCTGTCGGGTTCGATGTTTCGTGCGATGAATCGCTCACAACCATCGCCGCCGATCGACTGCCGCTCGTAGTCCTCGCGGATGCCGACCCATCGGCAAGCCGTGGTTCGCAACCGTCTGGGCCCGCCTCAGGCGCAGACCCGGACGATTCGATTCCAGGTGCCCCCAGCGCCAGCTGGCTGCTCTTGCTGGGTGCAGATGGCGAGCACGTCCTTGTCGCAGAAAGGAACGATCCTCAGCCCCGGCGTATCCCCATCGCCGAACTCCAGCGGCGACTGACGGGTTTTGCGCTCCAGTTGAGAGTTCGTGCCGAACCGGCGGCGGATCCGGACATTTCCGTGTCGTCGCGCGAACGGTTCGGCTTTCGCTGGTTCGTGCCGGAGCTGCTGCGTCACAAGCGGATATGGCATGAAGTACTGCTGGCATCGCTGACGTTGCAGTTGCTGGCGTTGGCATTTCCCCTGTTCACCCAGGCGATCATCGACAAGGTTGTCGTGCATCGCACCGAGAGCACGTTGATTGCGCTCGGGGTCGGCATGGCCGTCTTCATCGTCTTCACGGCGGTTCTAACCTGGGTGCGCCAGTATCTGATCCTGCACACCGGGAATCGCGTCGATGCCGTTCTGGGGTCTCACGTTTTCGAGCATCTGTTCCGGCTGCCCGTGCGTTACTTCCAGCATCGGCCGACCGGCGTCATCGCGGCGCGCCTGCAGGGAATCGAGACCATTCGCGAGTTCGTCAGCTCGGCGGCAGTCACGCTGATGCTCGACCTGCCGTTCCTGCTCATCTTCGTCGCCATCATGTTCTGGTACAGCATCAAGCTGACGCTGGTGGTGCTCGCCATTCTTGCGCTGGTCGTCGGCATCAGTGCGCTGGTGGCGCCTCTGTTCCAGCGCCGGCTCAACGAGCAGTTTCTGCGAGGCGCGGCGAATCAGGCATTCCTGACCGAATACGTGGCAGGTATCGAGACGGTGAAGTCCCTGCAGATGGAGCCGCAGCTCAACCACCGGTATCGGGATCTTCTGGCGGCTTTTCTCGGCGCCTCGTTCAGGACTCGCCAGTTGGGGAACACTTACTCGACAATGGCTTCCGGACTCGAACAGGTCATGAGCCTGCTGATTCTCGCGCTGGGCGCGCATCTGGTGATGACGTCAGCAAGCTTCACCGTAGGAATGCTGGTTGCATTTCAGATGTTTGCAGCACGCGTATCGCAGCCGATGTTGCGGCTGGTGGGATTGTGGCAACAGTTCCAGCAGGCTCGTATCGCAGTCCTGCGTCTTGGCGATGTGATGGACGCTCCTGCCGAACCGTATCGCCTCACGCAAGCGCGCATGCGTTCGGGTGGCGGAGCGATCGAAATCGAGGCGCTGGCATTTCGTCATGCCGAGAATCTTCCGCTGCTGTACGACGACTTCAGTCTCTCGGTGCCCGCAGGGCAGCTCGTTGCCATCATGGGCCCATCCGGCGCCGGCAAGAGCACGCTCGCCCGTCTGCTGCAGGGTTTTTATCAGCCCACGCGCGGCACGATCCGTGTCGACGGCATCGACATCCGCGGTCTGGCGGCAAATGAGCTGCGAAGCAGCTTCGGCGTCGTACCGCAGGAAACCAGCCTGTTCTCCGGGACCATTCTCGAGAACCTCCGGACCGGAAATCCGTTCGCATCCTTCGATCAGGTCGTCGCGGCTTGCAGGATGGCCGAGATCCATGCAGCGATCGAAGCACTACCCGAGGGCTATCAGACCGGGATCGGTGAGCGCGGTGTCGGCTTGTCCGGAGGTCAGCGCCAGCGGATTGCGATCGCCCGGGCGCTGATAAAAGGCCCAAAAGTTCTGGTGTTCGACGAGGCAACCAGCAGCGTCGACTTGCCGACTGCTGAACAGCTCGGTCGCACCATCAATGCGCTGAAGGGGCGCGTGACCATTCTGTTCATCGCGCACGCGTTGCCCAGAACCCTGCAACCGGATCAGACAGTCCGGATCGGCGAGAAATTGAGCGTCGTTCCGCATCCCCATCCTCTTTCCCATCCGGCGGGAGAAGGCGAGGGCAAACCCGCATGAACAGCAGCGAAGAGAAAGCACCGCCGCTCCCCATCCGTATCGCCTCCGCACTCTTCGCAAT
>OEIU01000486.1_pt1 | contig 36484 bp, 28 predicted proteins | sample 1539221 | NCBI WGS metagenome assembly OEIU01 (sample SAMN03792071, study PRJEB22550) | activated sludge metagenome | feature: wastewater treatment plant; material: activated sludge; isolation source: Wastewater treatment plant of a petroleum refinery complex | place: Argentina: Zarate | collected...
GGCCCTCTCAAGGCTGAAACAGGGGTTCGATTCCCCTAGGGAGCGCCAGCAAACTCAAGCACTTAGGTAGCCATCAGCCGCGTTCGTTGAATAATGGTTGAATAAGACGCTGGTGAACAGCGGCGAACGCTTGCGGACTTTGCTGCCGATATTCGCCAAATTGCCTCGGCGCGATGCCTCATTGTGGCTGGCGCATTCGCGAAAAATTTCTCGCCGCCCCTGGTATCCGAAAATATTCAGATCGCCGCTGACGCGCGCCGTTGTACGCGAGCGCCCTCGGGTGTTCGCATTGACGTTGCTCATCGCACAATCAACTCTCGTCCTGTCGAGCTTTGTGCGAATAGGAGAGCCACGTGAGATACAACCGACGAGAGAAAATTGGCGGACAACAGTCGCAAGTCAGTCTATCCGCTCCGAAAGCAGCAGAACCGAGCACGATGCCATTCGCCCAGCGACCCACCTGCACGATTGACGATGCATGCGAAGTGACCGGCTTGGGACGCACGAAGCTTTACGAGTTGATAGGAGCTGGGCGTATCGTCACGACAACGATCGGACGTCGGCGACTAGTAGTGGTGCGCTCTCTTCTGGCGCTCGTTGATACCAACATGTCGAATTAATGGACGTGCGACCTCAGGGAGCAACCCCACTTTGAACGCGCTCTTCCTCAGCCACTCATTTTAATGACACGACCTTGCGCCGGCGATGTCGATCACCGGGATTCACGGCCACATGCTCGACGAAGAGCCAAGAATGTTCTCCATCCACTTTTGGGCTAATGACGACGGGCAAAGGGCGTGCGCGCCGCGCTGCGTGAGACCGAAGTCGCGCAGCGCAGACGGCCCCCAATCGAAAGGCAAGGACCATTTCGCATTTCCCTTGCGATGCGTCAGCCCGCAACCCGGCGGCCGTACTCACGCTGCTTGCCGCCGCCTTTGATCGCCATTCCCGGAAGGCCGCGCTTGCGCGCTTCCTCCGCAAGGCCGCCGGCGTATCAGCTACGGAGATCGATGTAGAGTCGTGTCTAGCGGCCTGAGGTTCAACCGACCGAACAACCGCCGCAGGCATACCTGCGGCGGTTGTTTGAGTCATCAGGCCGCGTCGGCGATTGCGCTCGCCATCGCGTCGACTGTGAGAGCGAATAGCGCCGGCTTCGCGATCGTTGCCTTCAGTCTATCGGGCCAATCCGGATTGTGGGAGGCCCACGACACGATCTTGGATGCATTGAGACGCCGATGGCCGGCGAGATATCGTGACGAAATCTTCGCCGGGACAGACTCACGCACGAAGTCGGCGTTCATCGGCCGAACCGTAGCGAACAGTCCATACGCTTTGGCGAAGGTTTCGAGTTCGCCCTCTTCGGCAAGCGCCGACAGCAACTCTAGGACCGGCCCGGAGGGCGTGATATAGGCGTCCGAGCCGAGACGGGAGATAGCATCCGCAACGCGCCGGGCGTCGCGGACGCCGATCGCGGCGAGCGCGTCGTGCAGCGCACGTGCCGCTTCGCCGCCACCTTCTTTGGCCCAATATTCGGCCTTTCCGACCCTGTTATCGGCAACATATGTGGCAACTGTGTCGGCATCGGGTGAGAGCACCCTCACTCGATCCTCCTGAACATCCAGAATGCCGGCTGCGATCAAGGTTTGCAGTTCGATCTTGAATCTCGGATGTTGAACATCGTCGCGGAATATCGACGCCAGGTCCCCTTTGAATACGAAGGCCAGCGTGTCGGGCTCGAACCAGGGGACGGCGCGGACTCCGCCATAGATGTTGAGCAGAGGACCGAGAACGAGCTTTTCCCTCAGCCGCTGGCCGGGTCCGGAACCAGGTCGCAGAAGAGGAGTCCGACTGCGATGCAGTACAGAAGCCGCCATGAGATACGGGAAAACGTCGCGATACCAACGGGGAGGCGTTTCGGTGTCAGGCGCCAACTCGGCCGGATCGTCGTCGAGCCACGCGATCACAGGCGGATGGCAGGGCTCTGGCAGTGCGGCCTGCAGCCGCTTGCGAAAGGCGGCCGGCTCGAGCGGTCGCGCGGAGCTGCCAAGAGCAGCCTCAAGATCGTGCCAGTCGCGGAAACCGCCGCCACGTGCAACGGCTGACTGGCATTTGTTCAACGGGAAAATGAAACCACTGCTATCGAACAGCCGCTTCAGTTCTTTTGCACACTTCTTCGCGCCATCAGGTGTGGAGTACACGCGAGCATCCTTCATCTCGGCCTCGTCGAGACGCGCTGCTCGTCTCTAGCGGCCGGAATGAGGGTTCGGTCGCGAGAGTTCAAACTCGTTGGACGACGGTCCTTCGCCAGGGCAGCGGCCGCGCCGACGATGACGGCGCTTGAAGCCAAATATATAACTTCAGCGCGAAGTTTCAATCGTATCTCAGCGTCCGGGTGGCCGAATTTGTGCCGATTCGCACAAGCTGGGGAGGCCCCTCAACACGTGATCTTGGAGTCGTGCTTCAGATACCGACTCGATCTCTTCACCGGCAGCAGCTCAATGCGTCGCTGGCGTCATCGATAGTAAACGCCTCTGGCGGCTCGTTCCATCCGATTCGCGTCCACACGTCGGCACAATCCGGACAGGGTCACTTGCTAGGAAGCCTCAAGGCTTTAATTTTGTTCGAAGATCTCTCAAGCTTCGCCTGATGAATAGCTTCGGCGCGGGTTCGGATCGCAGTCGCGTCGGCCTGCGTTTGAACGCAAAATTGGCTGTTGATCTGCACGGCCGTGATGTTCAGCTCATCGGCGGCGCTCCGCAGGCTTGAACCCCAAGCGGAATCCCAGTGGGACCAACCCCCAACCGGTTTCGCCGCCTGGTTGGAATCGTGAATTTGAAGCGCTCAAGGAACTGCCGCGTCTCCTCAGCGAGGCGCTGGCGGGCGGCGTCATCTGCAGGGTTGTCGCCAAATAAAAGGCGCTTTGACATGCTCATAACTGGCCCCTCATGGAAGGCTGGCGCTTAAGATAATGGAATTCTCGATTCGATGTCAGCCGCTTTGCAGGTCCACAAACCATTAGCGCCGCCCCGAATTCGAAGAATCAGCACTATGTCTGGCGTCATTACCTAGACGCCTGGGCGAAAGCCGGTACGTTCTGCTGCTTCCGGCACAAGGATCAAAAGCTGTTCCCGACGCAGCCAAAGGCCGTTGCCAGCGAAACCTATTTCTACGAGGCCCAGCAGCTTACAACTGCGGACAAGGCATTTCTGGAGAGCTTTATCAGCAGCACGCCCGATGAGAGGCTGCGTGAGCTCAACCGAGATTACATCAGGTTGAACCAGCGCAGCTTCTAGTTGCGGGAGGCCTTGAAGCGGACCGACCTTATTGAGCCGGTGCGTGCGGCAATGGAAGAACAGCTGCGTTGGGCTGAACGAAATCTCGGCGAGCGATACCATGCGGGTATTGAAAACAAGTGTCAGGATCTACTGAATTCTCTTCGCGCGGAGAATGATGATTTCTATCAGGACATGATCCGTGCCGGCGACTTTATCTATTTTCTATGCCTCCAATATTTTCGGACGGCCAAGATGCACGAAGGCTTCGGAAGGTTGATAAGCCCGGTGCCAGGACACGACCCGCGCCGAACGGCCGGCGCACTGCTTCATATCTGTGCGACGTCCGTCAGTGTATCGCTCTTCAAGGAAAAAAGAGCTTACGGCATCGCTTTCCTCAAAAACGAAACGGCCGTTCCATTCATTGCGGGAGATCAGCCGGTTATCAACATGCTTGACCCCAAGAAGTCCGATGACCTTGCCCTTTATTATCCGCTCTCGCCACGACTCGCGATGTTGCTGACCAAGGACGCGGTGAAATACCAGAAGACACGGTCGATTAGCCAGCTCGAGGTCGAGAGCTACAATTACGCCATCTACAGCAAGTCGGAAGATCAAGTTTATTCGGACGATGCGACCTATCTTCGCTCGCTAGTAGCGATGGGAAAACATCTACTTTCCGCGTAGGCGGGGCTCCCATCAATCGGTCCTGCTGTGCGCCGTATCGCAGATACCCATGTTTCGCTTCAGCTCGGGCGTCCTAGCGAGATGACGGATTAAGAAACGCAGAAGCCGACGTCCCAAAGCGCTCGCGAAGCGGCCAAGCATTCGCGGCCTGGTCGGCCTTCTCAAATGAACCCCTGTTGGGGCGACCAGTGGCGCACACTGGCGATGGGTGATCGAGGTAGCTTACGGAGGAGTGCCAATCCGTCCCGAAACTGGATAACGGGGTAACGGGCGTCTTCATCGCGATGCTCGCGATCCAGTCCAAAGGAAAGTCCGAATGGTTCGACGCTTGGCAAATCGAGCGCTGGGGGGACTTGCTCCCTACCGCCGCGTATCATCTCCGATAAACCGAGAAGGAAGGACTTAGCCGCCCATTCATCCATCGCGAACACGTTCGCCGTACCACTCCGAATCCCGCGGCGCCAGCGCTCAAATTCCTCCCAGTGCAACGGTCCACCGCGAAACTCCAGCTCATCGAGGAGAAAGCGGCCGCGGAAATAAGGAAAGAAGTGTTCCGCAGCCACCAGGAAGCTTCGACCCGCGAGTTCGATCTTGAAGAAAGTAGTCATGGAATCATCGGCGGGTCGTTCCCCCGCGCCACGCAGCCAATCGATCCAAGCCACGATTTGCGCTGCGCCCATTAGCAGGAAGTTCGATCGATGCGACGTAAACGCGACTGATGTCGGAACGGGGCCAGGCCCTCGTGGACTCGGTTGGGGGGTAGGAGGCCTCGGCTGTCCCTTACTTTTCGAGATTTTCGTTTCCGCGACGTGGAGATAGGTTTCGAGGCTCGACGGGTTAGAGCCGAACGCGACTGAATAGCCATGAACAACGTCGCCATGTACGCAATGGTTCGCGATATGAGGTTTCACCTGTCTTAAGTACTTGCGCTTCGCCTCGCCGGTTATGCGGCTTTCATTGACGCTCTGCGCAAACGAGCCGTGCGCTTCCGCCAACACCACGCCATGCCCCTCCACAGAACCGCCGGCATAAACAAAGTCAGCATGGGGATCGAGACTGGATGACAGGCAGATTGCGTTGTCGCGCCAGACGTAGCCAAGAGCGTTCATCAAAAGATCAGTTATCCCAGCACCTACTCGTCCAGCGAATCCCGATCGTTCCGCATCTGCCAGTGCGGTGATGAATGGCGATAATTCGAAACTGGCGCCGTCAGTCACCAGGAATTCTACTTGCGTCAGTTGCGACCTGGCCCATTGAGCGAGCAAGACATCGGGCGCGGCGCGTAACGTAAGCGTGCGTGCCATGGACGCGGCTAGCGCATCCGGACGGAAGCTGATTTGCGAGGCCAAGATTGGCGCGACAAAGCCTTCCGATACAGGGCTGGGCGTCTGCGGATGCAGGCTATGCCCCGAAACAAGAATCGTCTTTTCACCGAGCCAACGTGTCGGCGCTGTCGCAATAAATGTCATTATCGCCCCCGGCAGAATAATATAGGCGAGAATCACCCCATATTGTCCAGATGGCAATGCCATGGGTCCTTTGACTGCCGTTTCCAAGATTGGCCACGCCTTCTTCGCGCGAGATGGCGTAAGGCTTGCCTTCGGTAAGCGCTGGGACGGTGCGGTCATCCACATTTCGCAGGCTGACCGCGGCGCGGCATGTGGATGTCAGTGCCCTGCCGAGAATTGCGGGCGGAAGCTGGTCGCTAGGAAGCCCGAGAGCGATATCGCTCATCACTTCGCGCATGCGCGGCTTACCGCGGCAGAGCGAGCGGATGGCGTCGCTCCGAGCTGTAAGCATGGAAACATGACAGCTCTTCATCACTACGCCGAGCAGTTGCTCAATGATCGCAAAAGCCTCGTGCTCCCCCCGGTGAAAGCCGCGTACGGAACGCGGGTCAAGACAATTCGCGAAGCCAAGAGATTCGATTTCGACTCCGCCAAACTGGAGACCATGGACGGCGAGACGATTCCGGACGTGATTCTCGAGAAAGGTAGTGATCGAATGCAAGTCGAGATCTATGTGACGCATCGCTGTGGTTCGGAGAAGCGAGCCAAGATCGCGGCGGCGGGGATATCATCCGTCGAGATTGACCTGTCCGCGCTGCCCCGGGACACGACGATTGCGGGTCTCGATGAGGCAATTCTGACATCGGCTCCTCGCGAATGGATTTACAACCGCAAAGCTGCGCAACTCCGAGATGAGCTGGAGCGGATCGCTAAGCAGGACGCTGCGGTGGCAGAACAGAAGCGACTCAGCCAAGTCGAGAAACTCAAGGCGGCTTATGCTTCCGCACGACAGCGGGCGTTGGCTTCCAATTGGAAGGACTCGGCTGAGGTGAAGGATGTATCCAGTGCGGGAGATAGCGCCCTTCTCGAAGGGCCTGCGGTTGGAGCGGGATACTTTTCGATACATCCCAAGGTGTGGAGAGCAGCGATCCTCCGCGACATGGTGCCGGGCTACGGAGGCGTCATGCCTTTTTCCGTCATCGCGGAGTTCCGCAAGCGTGACTGGATCACGAAGCAGTTTGGGATCAACTCTCAGGAACATCACTCTGTTTTGGCCGATGCGCTCCTTCCCGAAGGTGGCGCGGAACAAGCTGTCCTCGGCTTCCTCCGTTTTCTTGCTGCAAAGGGGATTGTCGAAAATCTCGGCTGGGCCTGGAAACAGACACAGCGACGTTCTAATCAGTTGCGACAACGTCAGATCGATCGGGATCGCGCCGACCGAGACGCGGCAGAGAGGGTAGCGCGGTTAAAGGCACTCAAGAATCTCGGCAACAGCATCGCTCTCCTTGGTTTCGATATCGAACGGCAGGGCTTCGACGTCGAATCCTGGATGGAGCACTGTCCGGATGGCGGGCAATCGTTTAAGATGATCGCCATCGAGGGTGATGCCGCGTGGCGATCGTTGAAGAAAACCTTAACGACCACGCTTGCTGTTCTCAAAGATGAATGTGAGGAAGGCGCCGAAGATCTTGGCCTGCCTGTCCGGGGGGCAATTAGGGCAATCCGTGCCGTTCACGAAGCGCGGGTCGCTCAGCGCAAGGTGGAAGCAGAAGAAGCCGAACGGCAGGAGCGTCTGGGGCGGTTGAACGCCATCACGGCACTGTCAAGTGCAGCAATCGGCGACGCTCATTCGAATTGGATGCGCACGCCGCATTTGGGCCTCAATGGAATGACCCCCGGCGATGCCGCGGCACAATCCGTCGAACTTCTCGAAAAGGCAACACGTCTACTGCGCAATCTAGCGGCGGAGTTGGTACGAAAAGTGAAGTGGACCGATGAGTTGGAGCGGGAGGCGTCCAGACTGCTTCCACGCTCTGACATGCTCCGACTGTATTTAACAACGGGCGATCCCGACTTGCCCGGACGGGCCTCGCCAAGCGAGTACACCATGGATGGGCAAACTATGCAGCGATGTCTTACGCTTTTGAAACGCCGCCTTGGCAAACGCTAGTGCGGTTCATGGCGCAGCACGATTATAGATCTAAGAATCCGAGATATGCTTTCCCACGATCATCGAGCGGTTGGTCATGGTGACCACGGAATTTGTCGTCTATCGACCTATCGATGGCCGGCTGGCGCTAATCGAGGTCGATATCCGTCGTGCTATCAATGCGCGGCCCGGCCCGATGGCTCCGCGATAGCGCACGGGTTGATAGCAGCGCCAAAGCTACTTTTCCTTTTGCCTGCGCCGCTCCAAGGTCGAGTTGGCGTGTCGTTCGTACGCGCTTGGTATGCTATCCACCAAGATTCTACCAAGCCAGAATTCATCTTCGCTGTCCGTGTACAAGTACGGATCACCCGCATCGAGTATGGCGATCAGCAAGCTCCACCGCCGCTCGGGCGTCGCCGATGCAAACGCCGCCAACAATGTCCGGACGTTGGCGAGCTCGCGCTGGAAGCTGAGGGCATCGAAAGCGGCGTACCTGACCTCCCGAGAGCTGTCGTGCTCCGCCAACGAACCCAGAGCTTGGGTGATATCGGTTCTGGTGATGTATCGCGCAAGTTCGCAGATCGCCTCGCGTTCGGAAGCCGAGCCGCGCATGCGCTCGACGAGGACACGCGCAACTATCTCCGGATCGAGCCGGCGCAATGTCCGACCGGCAGCGCGCCGCAGCGAGGCGCGGTCGACCACGAGCGCAGCGTCAACAAGCTTCTCAGCCGCGGTCTTCGGCGTAATGCGTACCAGGAGTCTGCACAGCTGGCGCTCGATCGCTGGTTGAGAACGAAGCCCGACTTCGATTGCCTCAACCGCTCGCATCGCATCAAACGTCGCCAAGCCTTCGATGGCTCGAAGGGACTGTGTCGTAGCAATAGGACGAGCCGCAAAAGCCTTGTCGAGAATCTGCTCCCGAATTGCAGGGTCCTCCGATTCAGCTGCGATGTCGTACGGGCCGTCTAGCAGGAAGTGGCCGCGAAGGCAGCGATCGGCCGCGGCGCGGACACTCAGCGCTCTGGTTGTGGGGTGACTGTACAAGATGCGGATGGCGACATCGTCGCTGTTGGTGCGCTTGGCAGCGTTCCGCCCCTGCAGCCAGCGTCCAATCAATTCAATTCCTCGCTCGCCGATGCCAATCAAGGCATTCAAGCCCCAGCTCGTATTCTTTTCAGTGTGAAGTAGACCTTGGGCAAGGTGCGCAAATTCGTCAGAAGAATCGCCCAGCGCGTGAAGCGCCAAGCACGCATGCGCGGCAACGCGACCCTCCGGATCTGAACGCTTTAGCACGGCGCGGGTTTCCGGTATCAGATCCGAGTCATCGCTGAGCCAGGCGATCGTCAGCGCCGGTAGAAGGACATCCTCAGTCGATCCGCCATCGCGCAATACCCTCACCGCTTGCTCGGTAAGAGATTTCGAAACCTTACCCTGGTGAGCCCGAAGCTCAGCGAGATAGACCGACACCGCCACAACGCCAGTGCTCTGAATCGCGTCGACCAAAGCGGAGTCGGCGCCAAGCGCGGCGAGTGCGAACGTAGCTTCGTAGAACTCTCTGTACAGTTCTGATTCAAAGTTGCCGTTGCCATCCCGCGGTATCGGCCGGCACGCAATCTCGGCGAGGCCTTCAACGATGCCGGGGCGGTTACGTACGAACGCCCAATTCAGCCCGCCGTGGCGAACCCAGAAATGCTCAGACTCCAGTTCTCGCGTGATCAGGGTCGAAATACCGTCTCCACCCATGAGAATCAAAAGGCGACGCGCGCCTTCTCGAATTCCGTCGCGGTAGTTGCTGTTCGTGCGCAGGCGGCTGCATGCGACAGCCACAATCATATGCTCAAGTTCGCACCCGGCTTCAGTCTGCAGGATTGCGAGAAGATCGGGATGCGTGAGGCCGCCAAGCAGCTCCAACGAATGAAAAAGCCAGCTCGGCTCTCCTGTGACTGCTTCGTCAAGACGCTCGCGCAACTCCCGCTCGAGCATGCGAAGCAGAAGGCGAAGCGTCGCCTCGTCCATATCGTCCGGTCGGTCCGCGAGGAGAAGTTCGATCACGCGGCGGCCCTTGGGGCCGGATTCGGCCAGGCTGCGGATACGTTTGAGCGTCAACTCCGGCTGCGCACGCATGAGCACCGGAAACCATTCATTCCGGGTCATGTATCGCTCGGCCTCATCGACATCGACGAGGCGCTCAATTGCGGCTTGCGGGTCAAGGATCGAGAGCGCCGCCAGCGCCGCGCCGTTTGCGAAATCCTGCGCGCGTGCCAAATTCTGAACAACGAAGTCTAACTTTGTCAGGTCAACGAAACGCGCAATGCAATAGAGCAGGCTGCGAGGCTTGCTGACCGGCACTTTCGCCATCAGTGCATCCCCGACCGCCTTCCACATCGCGGGTGCATTATGGTGGTCCAAACCATTGAGAAGGTAAGCGAGCTCGGAAACGCGCTCTTTTTCTGAATCGGCTGCAAGAATGCGCTTGCGAAGCCAATCTGGATTTCGCTCCACTCCGGAACGAAGCGCGGCAAAGCTGGCCTGATAGTCGCCGTGCCGTGAAGCATCGGTCTTATCATCCAGCGCGTCCACGCGCTGTTGGTGAATCGTCCACAGGCGATCTAGAAGTCGGAGGTCGGGTGCGGCCGTCAGCGCTGCGATGGCGACGCCCTGTCGTTGTTTGGTCGGCGTGTTCAACAGAAGCTCTATCGTCGTCGTCAGATCGACATTTTCCTGCAAGGCGAGATTAGCGAAAGCCTTACCGATGAGACCGATCTGATACTGAGCATCGGATTCCGAGGTGAGCGCATTCAATCGCTCCAGGAGGATCGGGACAGCCCGTTGACCGAGCGTGGGCAGGTGATGGGCGTAAAGATCTTCGCCATAACTGCCGAATTCACGACTGTCTTCCAGCGTCGCGACAATCTGACTGGGGGCGTCAGGCTTGTGCGGGTCGGCAGCCAGGAGCCACAGCGTGTCCATCGGGACATAACCGAGGCGTCTGCGAATGCTTCGATTGTCCGCGTCATCTTGACGGGCGAGGAATGTTCCAAGAGCGTCAAGTGACAACTGACTACGCTCAAATCGATGCGTCAGCGATTTTGCGACGGCCCAATTGAACAGGCGGTCGTGGGCAAACATGACTTCGCCATTCTCCGTGCTACGCAGCCAGCCGGCAGCGGCCAGTCGAGCTAATGCATCGTCGCTGTCGAGTCCGATCTCACGCCATTGCGGTCTAGGTAGTGGGTAAGGTCCCGCCTCGATCGCGTGGAGCGCGAGTGCCATCACAATCCCTTCATCGCCGGGACGTCCTTTCGCGGCGATCCGCTGCCAGAAGCCTTCAAAAATCTCGTATTCGCTGCGCGGTGCGCTCTGAATGGAGGAATAGGGAAGTTCAATAAAGAGGCCCGCCAGGATCGGATTGCGTAGGAGCCGCTTGAGATCTGGTGGAAGGTCGACCCACCGCCGCCCTTTTTGCTTCAGAAGTGCGTCAAGTTCGTCGACCGAAAAGTCAGAAGCGAGGTGAACATGAATGGCGTCGCCGTCTGTTACCGAAAGAGACCGTGCTACCGTATCGGGAACGGCCAAGACGAGCCCCATATCCCAATCGGTCCAGTCCTGTCGGACGAGATCACGGGCAAGGTCGACGTCCTGAACATCATCCACGGCGACGATCAGGCGAGATCCGCACACATCCGGTGCGATCTCGCGCAGGAAGCACGATACGGCAATGAGCGTCTTATCGGATGTCTCGCCGAGGCCTGCTTGCCATAGGTCGCGAGCTGCCCGCGCCAGCACATCTTCGGTTGTAGTGGCAGTAGATACCAGTGTGGCCGGTTGGCCTTCTTGGGAAAATGCCTCCAGTAGCCGGCCGAGTTGCCAGGACTTGCCTGCGCCGCTTTGTCCCGCGATCACCAGGACTGGTTTGTCTTGGGGCCAGTATGGCGCGGCTCTTACATCTCGGCCTGGTTGGTAAGTCAGGCGCGCGAGGCGACGGCGCGTCAATGCGCTCATCGTTTCTCCAATAACCGCCACTTTCCGCAGCCTCTCTGGATTGAGGCCGAGATGTCGGAGCATGGCATCGATCGCGTTGGTATCGAGGCGTGCTTCGCCCTTGCTCAACTGCTCGATCAGGACGCCGACCAGATGCTCACGAACTTTCCGTTCATCTCCAAGATTGTTCGCGTAGCGGCGTAAGAGCCTTTCGATTGCCTCCGCGCGTTGGGTGGAATCGATGCTGAATTCCATATCGAAGTGGGACAAGAGATGAAAAACGAGATCTGCTTCATCGACTGTCGATGGTGCGCCGACGCTTCGGGTCACCGCCGCGATGTGGTCAAAGAATCCGCGATGGGTGCCGACAAAATCAGTTCCAAAATCCCTCCGCTCGACATCATCGAGTTCGCTAGGTGCTGCAGCACCTTTCACGGTGGCAAGAAAGGAAGTCAATTCTTCCAACCGCCCGGCACGACCATCAGTCACGAAGCGGTAGCGGGCCATCGCCGGGCGTGAATGTGGTATCGCCTTCCGAAGATCACGAAGGACCGATTGTATGTCCGAGGCGGCCCATGTACCGCCGCGCCGCGTCTTGTACTGCTCTACGAGATAGATCCCCGAACCTTCCGCGCGCGCATCGCCTCCGCTGCGAGGCTCTAGTACAAGACACGCTTCCTCGATCTCCCTACCGTCCAATCTGCCCGACAGAGCAACGTCCGCCAGCCAGCCGAGATGGTGGATGATCTGATAGAGAAAGCCGTTAATTGCGGCCGGGCCGCCCGCTTGCGTCATCCCATGTCTTCTACAAATTTTGCGGCACCCTCGTAGAGACGGTGTTCGCGCTCGCCATCGGACCGTCCGATGCGGTTCGGCGGCGGCTTCAAAGGCGTGATGAGATACTCGCCATCCACAAGCTGCCTCCTCTCGATCGCGAACGGCCTAGCGCAAGGCCGCCTTGCGCCTGCCATTGACAAGCGCTTATAACCGGTCTTATTTGCCCGGTAAAGGAGGGCCGGTCATGTTTGCCTATAATCCCGAGAAGTTCGCATCTCTCTATAGGTCCGAGATCGGCCAGCGCCTCTGGGCATTTCTGATCCGACCCGAAATAATCGCCCGGCTGGAAACAGCCACCGAATTGGGAAAGCCGGCCGTCGAAGGCATTGAGGAACAGCTCCTCCGGGAATTCCGTGAGGAGGTGCTGGCCGATCGCGTCAAACAGATGATCGGTCATATGGTTCGGCAAATCCTGGAGCGGCGCGATTGGGTGCTCGACCAGGGCGACGTTAAGGTGCAATCGGTGCCGTTCATCAAGGCGAGCCGCTACCGGCGGCCGGACTGGTTCACCTTCCACGCCTTCCGCAATACGAGCGACCCGCGTGACGTCGCCATCACCGATAGACGGCAGAACCCAATGCTTCCGGCCGGTGCGCGCTGGACCTATTACGCGACCTTCGCAAGTCCCCTGAAGGCTTCCGTGGCATTCGGCGTCAACGATCTCGGACAACTTGCTTTGGACGTGCGTAGCGCGGGCTACAAGCGCATCCGTGTGGAACGCATGCTTCGGCGCGTCTGATGTCATTGAATGTATGGCTCCCAAGAACGCTAGGAACAGCGAGAAAGCTGGCCGATGATAAACCCGCCACCACGATGGCAGGCGCACACCTCTAAGGACTACGATGCTAAGCTGGGCGCGCAATGCGCCGCGCTTTCATTGGAGATTGTCGCCAATTCTGCGCGACGTCAGGGCATCATCGCAGATCCGCGAAGGCTGCATGCGGAGCTCTTTTCGCAATTTACTCCCTCCGATCACCCGGAATATGCCGGCACGTACAGAGGCACGCCTGGCACCGCGCTCGCTGAGAGAAGGATGTCGGCCGAGAGTCAGCTCGAGCCTGGAACAGAGTTTGAGTTCGTTCCTCCGGCCGAAGTTGCTCCTCGCATGACCGCCATGTTGGCGAACACAAGCGCCATGCTCGCCGAAAACAGCGCGAATGATTTCGGCAGGTTGATCGCGCTTGCCTTTACATTCTGTTGGTTCGGCAAGATTCATCCATTCCTGGACGGGAATGGACATGTGCAGCGCGCGCTCTTTGCGGCGATGGCAACCGAATTCGGCTTTCCGCTCTCCAATCGCTTCGCCATCCACCCGCGCCCCTACGACCGGCTGCTGGCCATGGCGCTCGAGACATTCACACGCTCCCCCAACGGCAAAGAGAACGAGGAGGTCGGATTGGTAGCCGAGTATCTTGCGTTTTTTCTCGAAGGGCCTTTCGGCGCGCCGCGTATGCAGCTTGGGACGTCGTCGCCCTACGCGTGACAGCGATGCCGGAAGCGGAACCGTGTCAAACACGTGGGCTTCAGAGCATGATGATTTACGGCCCGATTGGGGACTTCGATACATGACGTCGAAGGCGACAGCGGCGCAAAAAGGGGATTTGATCGAACGGAGTGGAACGGTGGTGAAGAGAGAGGAAGACAAGCCGGATTTCGAGGCCTTGTCTGCCGAGCAGGCGGACACGGATCGCTTGGTGCGCCGGCTCTTCGGTACGGCGATCGCTGACCGCTATGTCGACTTCTGCCGCCTCTGCACCGGCCGTCTTCCGTTGAAGGTTTCGCGTCCACTCGCCGGGCACGCGTTGCGAGAGCTGGATTCTTCCATTCGAAGCGTCCTAGCTGCGCCGATGGACGCGCTGCTGCAGGAGGATGAACAACAGGCTAAAAGACGCGCGGACGGCTTGCGTGCGCTCAAGGACATGAAGTTTGATGAGGAGACGCTGCAACGGGCGGATAGCGCGCTCAAGCCAAGGCTAAACCATCGCACGCAGATCGAAAGGATCGTCAAACAGCTTGGCCTCGCCCCCGACGGCGACGTGGCAAAGCTATGGATCGAGCTTACAAGGGCTACAGGACGCGTGCATGAACGTTCATTCCATGAGCGTCTCGAAGCCGATGAGGCGTTTCGCGTGGAATTTGCCCGAAAGTTCGACACCGTCATCCGTGCTGTCGTCACCCAGTTGCAGGATCGCTACGCGGCGTTGACGCGGCGGGCCAAGGAAATCGCCGGCATGCGTCCGGCTGAAGGTGTAAAAATCTTCCGGCGTGAAATTCCAGGAGCGATACCGCTTCAGCGGTATTTCTATCAAAACCTCAACGAGGATTGGCTGCCCTTCCTCGAAAAGGAAGGCCTCTTGGGCGAGCCGCTGCCAGATGAGCAAATGGCCGATTTGTCGCGGCTGCGGGCTTGGCCGGCCGGTCAGTTTCTTGTCCGCATGGCGTCTTCGAGCCGTGAGGAAACCCGGAAGATCGTGGCGCGAGCACTGCGGGCCGTGGGATCGTCCACTCATCCCGACGTTCAGCACGAGGGGCTGGAGGTTGTGGCCGCCTTGCCGGCAGCGGAGGCGGCGGAACTGGTTGATCTCGTGGAAAACTGGCTGACGCCGGAATCTGCGTCGGCCTCGGCGTCGCCGCACGCGCTGATCAAAAAGCTCGCTGACGGCTATATGGATGCCGCGCTGCGGGTGACGGCGACCGTCTTCCAGGTCAGCCGCCATGATGGAGAGGCGACATCGTTTTTCGATCCGACGATGTATGATCATTATCTCATGAATGCGGTCGGCGCGTTGGAGAAGGCCGAGCCACTTCTGGCGCTCCCCCGGTTTTGCGACTTTCTCATGGAGGCCTCGCGCCTGGATCGTCACTTGGCGGAAGTCAGGGAAGAAGATTACTCCTACTATATGGTGATGTCGCTGGAGCCGAGCCCGACGGATGGCGGCGATGTTCTCTCCGCAATCATTCGGGCAATCGTGCGATTCTCCGAAGCGGCTATTGAGCGCGACCCTTCCGCTGTTCGGCGTGTGCTTGAGATCCTTGGAAGTTATTCTCCGAGTATCTTTCGTCGGGTCGCGCTTCACAGCATCGCGCGTTGCCCGGAGGCCGCGCCTGATCTTGCCGAGCACTTCTTGACCGACAAAGAACTCATTGTCGAAGATTGGTGCCGGGAAGAGTATGGCAGGCTCGCGCGAGCCTGGTTCGCGCGGCTTTCGGCCGAGCGGCAGCGGGAGATCTTCGATTTTATCGAGTCCAGTTCCGAAGAACTTATCGAGGCATGGCATCCAAACTTCGAGGCGCATTACAAGCGCAAAGCCGGGCCCGAAGACGACCGGGCCTTCCGTGAAGCGTCGTTCCGCGACGTGGTCTGGGAATGGCAGGACGTCTTGCCCCCCGACCGGAAAGCGGCTTTCGAAAAAACGGTATCGGAGTTTGGAGGGCGCGATGCCTGGAAGGCGCGTCATTTCCAACAAGAGCAGCTGACGCTCACGCGGTCTGACATGCAACAGCAGCCCGTGGACGACACCGTTGCTCATCTGGCGGGTTGGAGTCCGGCTCCGGACGCGCAGGGCCGGACTGTTCCGGGGCTTGCGTTTGAGTTGCGCGAATCCGTCGCCGCTTCGCCCCTCGTCTTCTCCGCTGGGGCGGCCAAGTTTGCGGGCCTGCGGCCGGTCTTCATTCGGCATTTGCTCGACGGGCTGCGCCAGCCGGCCGCCAACGGTGTCGCGCTCGATTGGGGTACGTGCTTCGACCTCCTCGATGCGGTCGTTGTCCGGCTCAAGAATGATGCGAAGGTTACGCTTGCAGCAGGTGACGACACGGATTGGTCATGGACGGTACGGAGCGCGATCGACTTGCTGGCCGCGTCTCTGCGACGTGGTGCGGAAGGGATTCCCTTCGCCCATGCCGGTCGCGTTCGTTCGCTTGTTCTTGCGCTGTACGACGCCATCAAGCGCATGCCCGGTGGAGAGCATGACAACCGGACCGATCTTAAGCACCACTACTTGTCTGCCATCCAGACCGGGCGAGGCGCGGCCGTCGATCTTTGCGTGCTTTTCATCTTCTGGCAGAGCAAGGACGAAAAGAGCGTGATCGGCCAGGCGCCGAGTGACGCGATTGCGATCTCGCCGGATATTCGAGGTATCCTGGATGTAGAGCTGGCGGATACATCAGCCGCGGGATGGATTTCGCGTGTCGTGCTAGGTCGCTACATAAACTGGTTGGCTTATTATGGCGAAGAGTGGCTGAGGGAGCGCTTTAGCGCATTGTTCCCAGCGGATCATCCTGAACTCGCGGCGGCGGCTTGGTTGGGTTACATTGAGCACAGTCGGCCGGTCGGCCCGCTGTTCGATCTTCTCCGTCCCTACTACGTTCTTCATGCGCAGAGCCTCGGTCAAGTCGATGTGGCGCCTGGTTTTGCGGAAACGGCAAACCGCTTGGCTGACTACCTCATGGCCCATTTCCTTTGGGAAAAGTTGCCCGACGATTTGTTGCAGCTCTTCTTGCGGACCGCGTCCGTCGAGGTTCGCCGCCATGCCATGTGGTTCATGGGGCGCGAGATGGGGGCTGGCAAAGAATATCGGTTACGCGCCATGGCATATTTTGAACAGAGGCTTCGAAGCGCGATCGAATCCAATGATCTCGAACCGTACCGCCGGGAGCTCGGCACGATCTCTCAATTCTTCCGGATGGACGTCGATCATATTTGGCTGCTCGACCAGCTTTTTAAGATGCTGCAAGCGGGCTTTGCGCCGAATGATCCGTTCAGTGTTGTGGACAGTCTGGCCAAGCTGCTGCCGGAGCACGTTGACAAGATTGTCGAGGTAACAGACTCGCTGGTGAGGCAGCCTAAAGTCGATGGATGGATTTTTGCGGCGCAGGATCATGCGCTGCGTCAGATACTCATCGCGGGCAAAAACAGCGACGATCCCAAAACCGCGGTGGCCGTGAAGGATATCGTGAGCTATCTGGCCTCGCGCGGGAATACGGGGTTCCTCGATCTCGCTGAATGATTCGGCCGCGTCCTCGGGAGAGCCCCCATGAGCGCGGGTAAGATGGTTGGAGCGCACCATGACGGATTTTATCCGGATACAGCAAGTTCGAAGCCCGATCAGGCGGCACTATTCGCAACGGCTTACGCTGACAGGCTTGGGACTAAACAAAATTGGGCGCACCGTGGCGGTCCGGTTCAACGGGCCGATGTGGGGAATGATCCAGAAGGTGAGACATTTGATCCGGTTTCCGGATCAGGAATTGTTCGAGGAGCACCGGTTGGTCTTGCCGCAGCCGGAGGACGAAGAAGCCGATAGAGCGCTCATGCTCGAACTCCTCTTCAAGGGGCATGACGTAGAAGCGGTGCGCTTGCCAGAGGGGAAAAAGAAGAGCCCTGATTTCAGGGTAGTAAAGAATGGCGAGGTGAAGGGCTATTGCGAGCTTAAATCACCACGCGACGATTGGATTTTTGCCGTTCCGAAAGACCTTAAAGCCGGAGAGATCCGGGAGGAAAGCCGGGAGGACCCTACGGCCCATGCGATCGCCCGGGTGATCGGCAAAGCGGCCGCGCAATTCGACGCCGTAAACCCGGATCACGCGCAGCCCAATATCCTGGTGATCATGAGCCACGCGCGGTTACGGGGGCCGACTGACCTGCACTTGGCGATCGGGGGCTTGCCGATGCCCGATGGCGGCCGCCGGTTTTTGCTGGTCGATCCGAACGAGAAGAATTTCAAGAAGGCCTTCGAAAAACAGCAAAAGATCTGGGATGACGCGCGGAAGATCGATCTCTTTTACTGGATCGATGCTCATACCAAGACGGTCCGCCACGTCGTCAACAAAGACGGGCTGAGGCACCGCGAAGCCTGTGATCTCATGAGCATAGCAGCGTGAGCGGGTGGCGGGCCATTTTTTCTGATACAATGTCGGCGCAACAGCCCTCAATCGTACACTTATGACCGGAACGCTGCCCAATCCCGCCGAGATCGATGCGGAATTCACGCCAGAGCGCCTTAATGCCATGAGCCCGGAAGAGCGCGTCTCCGAGCCAATGAAGGCCTTCGCGCGCCGGCGGCACGATGACGGCGCGGCCCATGTCACGTGGTGGTTGTGGCGCACACAGGAGAGAAACGAACTGACCTCGCTCAAGCCTTCGCAAGGTTCGATGTTTTTCCTCGATTGCGGGCGGGGCGCTTTCGCGGTGACGGCTGACCACGTCTACGACGGTTTCTTGGAAGACCTCGACGACCGCCGAGTCCGCGGCTGCCAGATCGGCAATGTTGCCTTCGACAACCCAGAAGATCGCCTCATCGCCCGTGGCAAGCATCTCGGTATCGACATTGCGACGTTTCGGGTGACGCCCGAGGAGATTGCCGCCACGGGCAAGCGGACTGTTAAGGGCACGGATGGCGTGTGGCCCTCGCCACCGAATGACGGGGAGGCCGTATTCTTCGGCGGATTCCCAGGGGGAGATCGCATCCAGCTCGCGGCTCATGAAATTTCCTTTGGCCTGCACAGCGCCATGGTCCCGCTGACCAGCCAAACCGACTATCAACTTTGCTGCCAGCTAGACCGGGATTCACGCGTTGACGTGCGTGGGCTTGGCCTGCCACCAGAAGGTTATGACCTTGGTGGCGTCTCAGGCGGTCCGATGCTCCAACCTGTCCACGGTGATAGGGTGTGGGGTTGGCGCCTGGCGGGCGTTTTGTCGGAAGCCGTCGCGGCTGGTTCTTTCGAGCGGGTTACGGCCGTACGCGCCCATTTTATATTGCCGGATGGGCGGATCAGCCGCTAGCAGGAACAGCCAATGGCCGTGCGTTCGCCTAAGGCTGAAGCGCCCACCATCGGCTAAGGTGCTCACTCCCGGGTCGTGCGAACCGTTCCGCTCTCATGATCCCATTCATCACGTGCTGTGGTTCGTGTCGCTTTTCTCGCGTAGCACCTCGGCCATATCTGCTCCCGCGGTTCGCAGATTGCGAACAATGCCTACGTTTCCTATCTTTGCCTAACCTGTGGAATCGCGCCATGTTTAAGTACAAGCTTCGCCAACCGACGCAGGTTTTGCTGCGTCTTCTCGAGTACGAGATCAAGAATGATGTGCATGCGGAAGTGCTGGATGTTCTAGGACGCGGCATCAAGGCGGCTTCGGCGCGAATCGATCGTGCCGCAAAGTCGGGCCCAGATGAATACGAAGATGCAGTTACCGATACCGAGGTCGAGGTAATTGAAGGGCTCCTTGGGACCGCGTATGTGGTCTGCCAGACCCGAATCACGGCAATCGCTCAAGCAGCGCTCCGCTGTCGCACTCGGCTAGTCTCAGATGGTCGTTCGTTTACCGCCTTTGGCGACAGCGATCACGAAGTCCGACATATAGGGCCGCGATTTGATGCTCAGTCGAGCAAGGTCGAATTGCTTTGGGCGCTTGCAAACTATTTCAAGCATCGTGATGAATGGTCATCCGCTTCATGGATCAATCCGCAAAGGCTGGAACGGCATACCGTTCCTGTTATCCTTTCAGCTGGTCTTGAGCCAGGCTCCAACGGAAATCTGCGGTCCGGAGCTAAAGCCCTTGGCAGTCAGAACTACGCGGGGATCTCTGTATTGCAAACGGTCGTGCGTGAATGGGCTGATCAGGTTCGCGAGGAAATTCGGAAAACCGCTGGTCTCTGATTTGTCGGTTACAGCTTTTCAGGCGCTCATCAAGACATTGCCGTATAGAACGGCGGCTTGATATCGAATACTATCTCAAGCCCAGGCACCGCGGCGCTCGCGATGTATCGGTCGATATTGGTTCGATACCTGTCGGCATACTCGTGCAAACTATCGTCAAAGTTGACGATGACGTAAGCGATAAGTTTGGTCCTACTATCCGCGCCGTACGCCATCATTTGGCCTTTGGCTTTTCTAAGATCAGACGACAATTTTCTGAAGAAGCCTTCGTCCAAGCTGTCTGTACTCGTTCCGACGCCCCCGCTATCCCTGCGATCCGCTTCGATTTCGGAAATATTGATCGTCTTGACCTCGCAGAGCGCGCCGTCAGCTTGCAAGTCGGGCGTTTGCTGGCCTCTGATCGCAGACGGCGGTACGAAGCGGATATTTGGATATCCGGCAAGCTTCAGATAATTGTACGCCTTGGCCTGGTTGAGCTTGTCGAATAACGACTGCCAGCCGCGCTTTGAATCTCTTATCGTAAGCAATGGCGCGACTTCGCCCTTCAAGAAAGCCCACGCATTCGCATCCAGGCCTCGCAAATCTCCTTCGATGTCGCGGAACTGTTTCAGTTTTTGAGGTATCTCCAACAGAGATTGTTCAAAATTCTGAAAATACGCGCTTGGCGACGACGAATGTTTGACGAGATCACGAAGTTCGTAGACTCGTGGAAGTTCGATCCGATACACGTTCCTCCTCCGCCAAAATCAAAAAGAGCGTGGCGACTGCAGCAACATCTGCGACGCCTAGAGGCAATCCTACATGAAATTCCGAAAGTCGAAGACGTCATCGACCATATTGGGATTTTGCTGAATAATCCGCGCGAAGCGTTGGGAATATTCCAGTGTCACCGGCAATTTTTTGTAGAGCGTGTTGTTATTCCAATCCATTTTTGTAAGTCCAAGAATTCCGGCGCAGGTATCGTGCCATCCTCCAGCACCCGTAAATCGTTTCAGCAACAGCGGAGACGGAATTGGCTTGAGATTGCCTTCCTTATAAACCGGCTTGGATGCCGTCATATGAACTCCATCCACGCTTCCCTGGGACCAGAAAAAAGCCGAATCAGAGGTCAGGGGCAAGTGAGTCCCGCGGAGAAGGGGGTAGGCTGAGGCACGTTTATTATCGCCATATGCCAGAGCCATCCAGTTCGACGATTTTACAATCTGGACAAGTTCAACATCGGTCCGATCGCTGAAGGCATCGAGCGTTCCTAAGATTTCCTCTTCCTTGAAGGGCGTATTCTTGTGCACGGTTACCTTCTTGGGCGGACGGCCTGAATGGCCGCTCTGATAGATCTCGAGGCTACGCGATATCACGGCCAGCATTTCGTTATAATCGAGGTAGGGGTTGCCGCGCCGATCCTGCGTGAAACTCTTCGTATCGTAGGCAACAAACTGAAAGCCGGTGCCATCCGGGTCAAACACCTGACTACAGCAGGTGGTGTAATCGGTCCCATCGCTGCCCGTCTTCATTGCATAGCTGATGCCGATGTAGGCCTCGTCGGGGTTGAGGCCGGCGAGCTTCCAGGGAATTCCGCCAGCTTTTGCGTACAACGCGACGCTAAGACCCCACATCACATTTGCGCGGCATCTGCGCAGGAGCGCGCCTTCCAAGACGATTTGAATCGGAATCCGGGTTGGCGCGCAGAAAGCTTTGAGGAAGTCGTGCAGATCGAAGCCGGGCGACTCGAAGCACGCTTCCCAGGAATTCGGCAAATACATCAGCAAAACGTCGAACTCGGCGCGATGCAGGGTGAGCTTACCGATCGCGTCGAATATCTGACGCGCAAGTTCGTTGCGATTGCCCTCAAGCGCAAGGCGGTTGAGATCTTCCGACATTTCGAACCGGCGCGTTTTCTCGGCAATAAGCGGGGTTCGGAACAGCCGTTCGAAACCCGGATACTCCGGATAGTAGTTGAGCGCCTCGCGCGGCCGGGCGGAGCCTCCCAGTTCGCGTAGGATACTGTCCAGCTTCGGAAGCAACCCCTTGGGCGCCAGCAAGGCCAGACGAACCCGCGCCGGGATTCCGAGCGGCAGGCTATAGGGCCCATGCCGAATGAGGCCGCGCAGGGGATGCTTGTCCAAGCCACCACCAGCAAAAACAAGGTCTGGCTCAGGGATCGTCGCGTAGCCCTCCATTTCCGAAGGTGATGCTGTCATGCCATCATCCTCCGGCTAAAGGCCGTACGCGCATTGACGACGATCTTTGGTGAACCGGCGCCCTCCTGGCCTTCGAATGGCTGCAAGACGTGATCGGCCGCCCGCCCGGTGCTTGGAAGCAGGAGGCTGATCCATGCCGAGAGCAATGCATCGCCCCGGTTGTTGAACCGGTTTCCCAGCCGCTCGTCCAAAAAGCCGATAGCTTGCTGCCGTGCGTGCTTGGGCCATATCCAAACGTCAGGCTTCAGGACGAGCCAGAATCGTCCGTCAATTTCATCCACGTCGAGCCGGACCGCCTCTGCCCACCACACTTCTTCGGATTTGGGATGTTCCGGCGTTATCGCGGAGACCATCCCCTCGATCTGACCGTGCAAACTGCCGACGCATTGAGAAATATCCTTCGTCAGGGGGAGATTGGGACGTTGTCGATCAAGAATAAGGACCGACCCTCCGCGCCAATCCCGCATGAGCAGTGGCTTACCTCGTATAAGAGAAAGGCCTATCGCGCGTTCGATGAAGCCCTTGAGGTAGAGATTGTTAGCGTAATCCTGGAGGCGATCCTTAATGGAGTACGGAGACAAGGACGTGAGATCCTTGCCAAACGCTCGCCGTAGGATCTGTTCGTCGCCCCACGCCAGGATCGAACTGCCTTTGGTCGCGACAATCTGATTGCGTGCTTGTTTCTCCGCCGCGTGGATATCATCCCAGTCCTTGAGAGCCGCGAAACCGAGCTCAAGACAGGTGTCCGGCATTTCAAGCAACGGAAGTGCGTTAAGGCGCAAAATTGGATCGCCGCTGCCTGCGCCCTTGCGTGGAATAGAAACCGCCTGAGAACCGGTTCGGTCGATCTTCTCGATGAGCTCTTTGGGCTTATCCGGGAATTGCTTCCAGATCCGCGACATCAAGGAATCGAAGGTTTCGATTTCGATAAGCTCGGCGCGCACGCCCTTGGCGCGCGCCGCTTCCAACAACGCGGTCACGGCCGGGAGCGGATTCCGTCCCTTAAGCGTTGTCCAGTAAAGGCCATGTGGGAAAGGATTAGGGCCGTCGAGGACACGGTGAAGGAGCTGCATCACACTTTCGTCGCGGCCGCTGTATCCCGCCACGATCATGCCAAACCGATTGCAGGCGCTTACGAGGCAATCGCCCATCTCGGCATTCTGGGTTTTCAGATCCTCTGTAAGATTTTTGATGCTCGTATAGCGAAAGTCACCGTGAAGCTTGCAGTAAATTGGGAAAGCGTCGTTGTTCAGCGCTTGCTTTGCGGCGTAGCTGCCTTCCAGATGAAATGCAGCAAGGCTCTTGCCGGTAACCTCGGCAACGGCGCGCTCGACGACGGTGTCGAAATTGGTCGTAAACACGACCTTGATCGCCCCCGTGCTGAACAGGCCGCCGAAGATCCTGTGACCGAGGGTGAGGGATGACGCTTTCTCGGAAAGCTTTGCTTGCAGATACCGGCTCTGCCGTTCGAGGTCGGTGCCAAAAATCAACTCGAAACTTCGGCTATAGGCCGTGGGATCGCTCGTCGCGGGAAAGCCGCGCGACATCAGATAGGATTCAATCTTCTCGCGGACCGCACCGTTCTGAAGGTCGTTCGACGAAACTTCCTGGTGCTCTTCGGAACAGTAATAGCGGCGCTTTAGATCCCAAATGATATCCCACGCTGTGGGCAAGCCGGCGCTTTGGGACGAGCCAGCACCCAACATCCAGGCAAACATGCCTGACGCTTCCGTTACGATGCGGATGAACTCGGCTTGCTCCATTGGTTCAGGCTAGCTTTGCTTGGCGCATACAACCACTGATAAATATGAGTTACATAATCGCCTTTTGGTTGGGGTGCGCTGAGAAGGTCGATCTGCGGGGCGCGTGAGACGTCGCAATTCGCGTCGGGGCGGAATGCCTCGCAGAAATCGCCTTCCAAATCGTGCGTGATTTGTTCTTTCGCGTGAATGGAGGTGTTTTCGCTGTCCACAGCTTTCGTGCGGCCGATAAGGTAGCATGATCTATCTATGAAGGCGGCCGCTAGAGCGATTTAAGATATTGAAAATACTAGTATAAATATGATTTGATTGACATCTGTCAGAAACTTGACTATATTTCTGACACAGGAGCAAGACCATGCAGCCCGTTGCAGAGCGAATAGTGACCCAAGCCCGATCATTGCCCGAAGGCGCTTTGATTAGCGCCAAGGAATTTCTGCATCTTGGCAGCAGGGCAGCGGTCGATCAGGCCTTGAAGCGTCTTCATGAGCGCAATGAACTGATGCGTCTCGGCCAGGGGATTTATGTCCTGCCTGTCAAAACGCGGTTTGGGACGCGTGCGCCTGCGGCTGAAAAGGTCATCGAGCGATTTGCCGCGACACGTGCAGAAACGATCGTCCCGCACGGTGCGGCTGCTGCGAACATACTGGGCCTTACGACGCAAGTACCCACGAAACTTGTCTATCTGACGTCAGGCCCAAATCGCCAGTTTAAACTCGGGGCGCAAGTTGTTGAGATGAAGAGTGCCCCTCAATGGATGCTGCTTCCTACCCAACCTAAAGCAGGGGAGGCGGTTCGTGCGCTTGCTTGGCTGGGTAGGCCGCATGCCATGGAGGCGCTAACGAAGCTCAAGCAAAAGCTTCCGCCGTCGGTCTTGCAGGATTTGATCGCGCTCAGGCCTGCTTTACCTGCGTGGATGTCCAAATCCATCAGTCAGGCTCTGGTCGCCCATGGCTGAATCCTATCTAGCCCTCTCTCGTGACGAGCGGATTGAGGCCCTCGGAGTTGTCGCCACGGCCTCAGGCCGTCCGGTCCATTTGCTGGAAAAGGACATCTGGGTCGTCTGGGCCCTTCAAGGGCTCTTCACGTCCCCGTTCGGCGACCATCTCGTTTTCAAAGGCGGCACGTCGCTTTCGAAGGGCTACAACATTATTCAGCGCTTCTCCGAAGATATCGATCTCACCTATGACATCCGCCAGATTATCCCCGAGCTTGCGGTCGGCGATCCCCCAATCCCACCCACAAACAGTCAGGCCGACAAATGGAGCAAAGCCGCTCGCGCCAAGCTCGCCGAATGGGTGAAGGACAAGGCGCTCCCGGTTCTTCAGGGGCACGCCAAGGCAACTGGCGTTGACGTGACCTTCCGCGTCGATGATGCGACCATCTATGTGGACTATGACCCCCTTGCGAAAGGGAGCGGGTATGTCCCGCCCCAGGTGAAGCTTGAATTCGGCGCGCGATCAACCGGCGAACCGGCCGAAATCCGTCCGGTTAACTGTGATGCCGCCAGCCACTTGCCCGAGATCGAGTTTCCGACGGCGAAACCAAGGATCATGTTGCCCAAGAGGACGTTCTGGGAGAAGGCAACCGCCATCCACGTCTTTTGTGCACAGGGGATCGACGGTGATCGCATTTCCCGCCACTGGCATGATCTTGTGCGGCTCGACGACAAGGGCTTTGCCCAGGCTGCATTTGATGACAAGCCTCTTGCCAAAGAAGTCGCTGACTGGAAGGCGAAGTTCTTCCGTGAGAAAGACAGCAACGGCAATCCAATCGACTATGTTGCGGCCGTCTCCGGCAAGCTCCAGCTTGTTCCTGATGAGAGCATCCGCAAAGAACTGGAAGCGGATTATAAAAAAATGGCTGACGATGGGGTTCTACTGGGAGACGTCGAGCCCTTTGAAGAGATCATGAAGCGCTGCACAGCGTTGCAAGAAAGGGCTAGCGCAGGCTAGCGCGCTCGCTTTAGAAATGCCGGCAATCTCCTTCGTCTGTGCCACGGACTCTCGGAGAGCGTCCGAACTCATGTCTCCGCCAAACGTGTCTGTACCTCGGTGACAAAGGCTGACGGGCTGTAAGCAGAGTACATCATGTGAATTTCGGCTTTCGCGCGTGTGAAGCCCACGTAGAACAAGCGGCGCCACTCCCGCAAGCGATCCGCGGTGGCGTTGTTCCAAGGAATTCGGCCCTGGTCCATGGCAAACAGGATCACCACCGAAAATTCGCGTCCCTTGGCACTATGTAAACTGGACAGATTGATGCGGTCCGAGCTGATACCTTCACCCGAGAACTGTGAAAGGGTCATCTCGGCATGGTCACCGCTACCGTCAATCCGGGCCAGGAAGTTTGATAAAGTATCCGCTTCGTCGGACAAGGTGCGGCTTGTCGCCAAGAACGGATCGATAATTTCAGATCGAATCTCGACCAGCCAGCTATTGGCTAGCTCTGTTTCATCCTTCCGGCTCCAAAGTGCGTCCATCAGGTTTCGCTGGAAGGCGAGGCGATCGTCCTCAGTTTGGACCGCCTCGGCAAAAAGGCGACATCCGTCGCTGACGAGTTTGCCGAACCGTGGTTCACCGTCACGCCAGCCACCGCAACACCAAGCTGCGCACATTTCTAACCATCGCATGAGGCGGCTTGATCGCGGATAGAGAGCGTTGCTGTCAGTCCTGATCGTTTCATATCCATGCTCAGTCGCAGCCTTCCGAACGACGTCGCCAACGGCTGCTGAGGGATAGAGGACCGCTACATCTCCCATCCTCAGATTGGGTATCCGAGCTCGGACCTCCGGCAGGACCGTGGAAAATAAATGATCGGCCTGTTGCTTCAGCGATACTTTGAGTGGATGGAAGAATACCGTTCCCTGATGCGCGCCGTCAGGCGCAGAGTAGCCTCGATCTTCGCCCAGAGCGTAACCTGATGCCGTCACGATCCGCGAGCCGCATCTATAGTTGAGCTTCAGTTTGACAACCTCGACGTCATCGCGAAGCGAAAGACGTTCGAGAAGTGATGGATCGGCACCGTTGAATCCATAGATGGATTGGTCGGCATCGCCGACGGCGAACAACCTGATCCCCGTGCTAAAGCACAGTCCCATCACCATACGGTGGAGGGCGCTCCCAAGATCCTGGTACTCGTCAACCGCGAGCACGGGATACTTTGCCAAGATCGCACGCTGTAGCCAGGCATTTTCGCGGAGCGCTTTCACGGCCAGCAGGGGCATATCGTCGAAATCGATTACGTTGCGCGCGCGCAATCGCCGTTCGTAGGCCTCGACGAGACGTGCGAGCTGTTCATCTCGGCCGAGCCATTCAGCTGACGATCGATCAAGAATCGACCGGCGGTACATCCCCATTCTGTCTCGCCAGTTTTGGGGATTCTCGGGGCCGCGGATGACCTCACGATAGGCATCTTCCAATGCCCCGCGTTGATCCTGGCGGTTCGCGACCTTGAATTCGTCGGGCAGGCCGAGATTCGCGGCCTTTGCATATGGCAAGACAATCTGGGTGAGCGAGAAGGAATGCACAGTGCCGATGAACACGCGGTTGCCTGGTTCGATTCCAAGCTTATCCAAGCGTCCATCGAGCTCGCGAGCCGTTTCGTTGTTGTAGGTTATGCAGGCGACGCCGCGCGGGGCCTCGACATCTTCGGCCAACATACGGGCGAGCTTCAGCGTAAGCGTCTTTGTCTTTCCGCTTCCCGGACCAGCGAGCACAACACAGTGCCCTTTGGACTCGTACGCGGCCCACTGTCCTTCGTTTTTGCGAAGGTCTCCCGCAGCGGTGAGATAGAGTTTCCGGTCAAACACGGCTGGCTAAGAACTTTATCGCGCGCTCGATGTAAGCTGGCGGCTCCAAACCTGAAGCGCGGCTGGCGAGGCGTTGCGCAAACCGACCCTTGCCGATGGTCTCCACCATCTTGAGATATTCATCATTGTCGAGTTCTTTTGGTCTCTTGCTCCAGGTCTCGATCAGCGCCTTTCGCTCCTTGCCAAACGACGTTTCTCCCAGGGTCTCAATTATCGGAGTGACAAAATCACCCGCGAAAAGATCGACTTCCAACGTCTTGACGTTCGAGAAAATGCCAAACTCCTCGCAGCGGTCACAAAACTCATTCGGGTCCTCGATCGCGTCGATCTCCTTGATCAGGTCCTTGGCGGACTTGCCGGTAGTCGCAACATGAACAATTTCGACAAGCCCTAGCGACCGGTTCCATCCAAGGGGGGCCTTGTCGTCACCCTGGGGGTCCCAATCCGTGATGACGGCGAACGGAATGCCGAGCCCAGCAAGCAATTTGGCGTAAGGCTGAAAATTCGTGCCGGCCACGGAGCAAACCGAGATTCCGAGGTGGTCAAGTGGCGTTGTGAGCGTCTCAGCAAAGACGGGTACAAGAAATCGCTCAGCGTCACCCTCCACAAGCAACACGCCACGTGCAAAGAGCAGCTCGGCGCGGGTTACGTCGAGATAACGCGCCAGATCGTCGACCTCGTCGTTGGATAGGCCGATGGATGCCGTTGACCGACCGACGGTGCCGTCTAGGTCGGTGTCCTTCAGCAAAAGGATAGAGCGCAAGGGAGCGACGCTTGCGATGTGGGGCGAGTGCGTCGTCAGGAATACGGAAAGCTCGCCGTCCCCTGAATCATCAACCTTTTCGAACAGATGTCGATAGACCGAACGCTGCAAATGAGGATGGAGGTGCGCTTCAGGCTCTTCTATAGCCAGGAAACTATGATCGCGCCTGTTCTTGTCTATAAGAGCCTTCAATTCGAGCGTTTTCAGAGTGAGGAATATCAAGTTGGCCGAGCCGAGACTGGCCTCGGCGATGCTCCGTCGGCCATCGTCGGTCAGCAGCCTGATGCTGCGGTAGAGCCGCGTGGCGTCGGCTGGCGTAAAGCCCAGTCGCGGCTGAATGTCGTGTCGCGGTCCGCTCATGGCTTTAAACAGGTTGGCGATTTCGGTTTCCAGATCTTTGACCTCCGGAAACTCGGCGACTTTCTCGGTCGCGGCCGACACTGCCTCTCCGATTTCGTCGAGCTTTGCGCGGTCGATGTCTGCAAAAGCGGCTTCAACGAGAGGGCGCAATGGCGAGCGCCGCCAGACCGAAAGATCGCCTTCCGCGTCGCGCAGAGCCGGCAAGACGTCCAACGCTATTCGACGGCGGAGCTCGTGACCGAAACGCTTGGACTCATTATCACCGCCGTAGCAGATGAATTCATAGTCAGATTCGGAAGATGGCTCACCTTCCAATCCTGCCATGGGCCGAAACTCATATGTCAGGCGGACAGTTGCCGGGTCAGCATCCAGCCTGTAGTCCGTAAGAAGCGCGAGAACATCAAGATCGTCCTCAAACTCCTTGATCTCGGCCGAGACACGAATGATGTCGAGTGAGTCAGGGGTCCCCAGGCCGTCCCAAAAATCGGAAAGCCCAAGTTGACGTGCGCTGTCGGGAAGCGACGCATCGAAAACAAGCCGAAGGGCGTAGAGAAGATTACTTTTGCCAACCCTGTTTTCGCCGACGACAACAACGTTTCCGGACAGCGCCACATCAAGTTCAGAAAAATTGCGGAAGTTCAAAATTCTTATCCGAGACAGATACATAGCGCCCTCAGAATCTCCTTCAACGTCGATCGAGCGTTATCGACGTTACGTTGAGAAGCGTAGTCCCGCAACCACTGTTGGAGCGAATCTCACCGGCTTGCTCAAGCTGACGGATGGTTCCGGACAATGCAGGTCCCATCCACCCACGCATCGGTTTGTGCAACAACTATCACCAGCCACGTTGCCGGGACCAATGTGGGATTCTGAAAAAGGTTGCGGTGCAGCCGACGGTCGTCGAGTTTTGCGGCGAGACCGGCGGGCACGACTATTCGATCGAGGAAACTTTTCGTTTCAATGTCCCGGGGCCCGGGCTCCTTCGTGGAATGAACCTTCACCGTGCCGGTGATGCGATCAACTGATCAAATGGCGCTTCCCGCCGCCCTGGTGCGTCGAGCAAGGCGAAGATGCACTTCGTGTGTTTGACGCAAACGGCATTCCTATAGGCGGTCGCCAATTGCTGCGTACGATCTAACGCAATGGACGTTTGGCCATGCTTGTGTGTACCCTCGCTTCAAGCTGCCCTTTCGATCAGAAAAGCGCCATTTGCGGCGGTATGACGTCTCCATCAATAAAGGCGGAAATCGAAACTCCCAGTAACCTAATGGCTTTCTTCATCGGAAATAGGCCCTTCAACAGTTCGGACGTTACGCCCTCCAACTCGGTGCGGTCGCTGACCGCGCCGGCCACCGTGCGGCTCCGGGTAATCAGTTCAAAATCGGCGAACTTCACCTTGAGAGTCACTGTCCGACCGCACGCGCCTTTGTCTTCGCAATGTTGCCAGACCTTGTCGATCAGCGGCTGCAGTTCAGACAGCATTGCCTCGAACTCGGTAAGGTCGCTGAAGAAGGTGTTTTCAGCACCGACGGATTTGCGGATCCGGTCGGCGCGGACTTCGCGGTTGTCGACACCCCGCGAGATCCAGTAGTAGTAGCTTCCGGCCTTCCCGAAGTTTGTCTGCATGAATTCGAGCGACTGATTGCGCATGTCGAGGCCGGTGTAGAGACCAAGGGCGTTCATCTTGGCGCTGGTCGCCGGCCCGATGCCATGGAATTTGCCGACGGGCAGCGTCTCGACGAATGTCGGACCCATCTCCGGCGTGATCACGTATTGCCCGTTCGGCTTGCGGTGGTCGGAAGCGAGCTTGGCCAGAAACTTGTTGTAGGAGATGCCGGCCGAAGCGTTGAGGCCGGTTAGCTCCTTGATCTTCGCGCGGATCGCCAACGCGACGTCCCGCGCCAACGGAATGTTCTGCAGATTTTCGGTCACGTCGAGGTAGGCCTCGTCAAGCGACAGCGGCTCGATGATCGGGGTGTGCTCGGCGAAGATCTCGCGTATTTGCTGGGAGACCGCCTTGTAGACCTCGAAGCGCGGCTTGACGAAGATCAGATCGGGACATTGTCGTTTTGCTGTGACGGACGGCATGGCCGAGCGCACCCCAAACTCCCTGGCTTCATAGCTGGCTGCCGCTACTACGCCGCGCTCGCGGGATCCTCCGACGGCGACTGGCTTGCCGCGGAGATCCGGATTGTCTCGCTGCTCGACGGACGCATAGAAGGCGTCCATGTCGATGTGGATGATCTTACGCTGGCGGCTCGGGGAAGCTGCCTGGTCGCCATCGTCCTCGATGGTCACGTCGCTAGCCCGGCCGTGTCTTCCTTGACGCCGCGGGCGACGATCCGGAGCGTTCCGTCGGTAAGCGGCCGCTGCAGCTTCAGGGCCTCGTCCAGAGGTGCCGTCATCCAGGTCTCGACTTCGTCTGGCGTCGTCAGGATCACCGGCATCGCCTTGGGGTGGATCGCACCAACCTCGGCATTCGGCTCTGTCGTGAGGAACGCGTAGAGGTCGTTGGTCGTCTCGCCTTCCTTGACCTTCCGAACGGACGTCCAGTTGTTCCAGATGCCGGCGAAGCAGGCGAGGGGACGGGTCTCATTGAGCGCGAACCAGATGTCGCCGCCTTCGCCCTTGTTGAACTCGCTGAAGGAGTTGAACGGTACCACGCAGCGGTTCTCGGCTCCCAGCCACCTCGTCCAGTGCTTGCTCTTCACGTTGCGGATGTTCGTCGTGCCGCCGTCCGGCTCCATCCGTAGCAGCTCCTTGAAATCGACGGTCTTGCCCTTGGCCTGCAGCTTCTCGGCTCGTTTCCTGGTGGCGTCCATCAGCGCTTTTGACGACGACGGCATTCCCCAGCGCGCCGTGGCGAGTTCGCGGCCCTCGGCCCCGTTGCGCACGATCGGTGCCTTGTAGTCGGGAAAAACCCCGGGCATCGGCGCCAGATTGCCGACGTATCGGTTCACGACGCGGAACAACGCGCTGATCGCGGCTTGGTTGGTCGTGATCGAGTAGAGATTGCACATCGGTCAGGCTTCGGTCCGAGGGTGGCGCGGCTGCCAGGCTAGTTGTAGCAGAGTCGCGGAAGGACGCCGGCCCGCCTTGACGCATTTGCGGCAGCGCAGGCGGCTGGCGAGATCGTGCACGAAGGTGGTCGGCGGATGCTTCATCGCCGCGAGGTCAACGTCGCTTGGCGTCTTGCAACGCGCGCACTGGATCTCCAGCCAGGGGAAGCCGCCATTCACCGCTTGGTCGATCGTCGGGGACGGATCAATCGGTTCTCCGTCTGACCACATGCGTTCGTTCCAACTCTCGCATAGCAGCTTGTCGGCCTGCTGGATGAGCGCTTCCCCCTTCGCCCGCGTCTCCGCCGATCGGGTGGCCAGGATGTTGGCCATTGCCCGCGCCTTGCCAAGCTCTTTCGCCAGAGCCTTGCGGTCGCCGCCCGACAGGGGCGTGGGGTGATACTTCGGGGCCATCCCGACATCCAGGCGCAAAGAGATCGGATCGGCGATCGGAGCGGGTTACGGCGTTTCGAACGCCGGCCAGCAGCCGTCTTCCTCATGCCTGCCGGTGCGCTGCTGGCAGGTATTGTCGAGCAGCCGCTGCGCGACGTCCTTCCAGACCGCGTAGCGGCCATACAATCGGACTGCATCGGCAGTCTGGATTTCCACAATTCGCTCGCAGCGGCGGCAGGAGACGCGCAAGACGTGGCGCTGCATTTCCGAAAGCCGTCGCTGCCGCATCTGGGCCTCGGTCGCGCCGGCGCGAGGGTCTTTGAGTACCGATTCCCAGTATTCGGCCGGGAGCGGCGCATCTGGAGCCGCAGCGGGGGAAGCCGGCCTCCGGGCGGCTTCGGCGGCTAGTTTTTCCATCTGCTTTGGGGTCGGCATGCGCCAGCTCGCGGGTCGATCGGTCATACTGAATTAGAACATAAAGTGAACATAAGTCGAGTCCGATCGAGCCCGCTCCCTGAAAAATCCTCCTGTTGGAAAGATCACGATGTCGGAACCAAGCCGGGCCATTCGTCTTGAATCCAGCATCAGTATTGGAGTTCCACCGTCATGGCCCCCCGCGCTAACTGGAAAGGCTTCCTGCGTCTTTCCCTCGTCACCTGTCCGGTCGCGCTTTATCCGGCCACGTCGGAATCCGAAAAGGTCTCTTTCAACCAGCTCAACCGGAAGACCGGCCATCGCATCAAGTACGCCAAGGTCGATGCTGACACAGGTGAGGAGGTGGCCAACGAGGATATCGTCAAGGGCTACAAGGTCGACACCGACACCTTCATCGAGGTGACGAAGGAGGAGCTTGAGAACGTTGCGCTGGAATCGACACGAACCATCGAGATCGACGAGTTCGTCGACCGCAGCGAAATCGATCCGAGGTATCTGATCCGTCCCTACTACCTGGTGCCGGATGGAAAGGTCGGCCATGACGCCTTCGCGGTCATCCGCGAAACCATCCGTGAGATGAACAAGGTCGCCATCGGACGGGTGGTGCTAACCAACCGCGAGCACATCATCGCTCTCGAGCCCATGGACAAGGGCCTGATGGGGACGCTGCTGCGCTATCCTTACGAGGTGCGTTCTGCGGACGAATATTTCGACGACATCCAGGATGTCAAAGTTACCAAGGACATGCTTGATCTCGCCAGGCATATCGTCAACCAGAAGGCGGGCCACTTCGAGCCGGACAAGTTCGAAGACCAGTACGAAACCGCCCTTCTCGATCTCATCAACCAGAAGCGCGCCGGCAAACCCATCACCGCGAAAGCGCGTCCCCGCGGCGAGAACGTGGTGGACCTGATGGACGCGCTGCGCAAGAGCATCGGCGGCGCAGCGGCGGCAGCGACAGAGCCGCCGAAGAAGCCAGCCAAGAAGGCGCGCAAGGCGGCGGCCGGGCAGAAGGAAATGCTGATGCCGATTGCCGGCAAGAAACCGGCCAAGGAGGCCGCGGCGAAAAAGCTGGCGGCCAAACCGCAGCGGAAGTCGGCTTAAGGTATCTTTGCGGTGGGTTCACGGAAAGCTCCCTCCGACACGCCGGATGCGTCGAGATATTGCCCGGGCCGGTCGCTCCGTTCGCCCGCGTTGGAAGTTCTCTGCCCGCGAGGTAGACAGCACGGCTGATCGCACGGCAGCGGTTAGTGGCGGTGCGGGGAAGCGTCCATGGCAAGAAAACTGAAGACCTACCAGACCTCGCTGGGCTTCTTCGATCTGGCGATTGCTGCTCCGTCGATGAAAGCGGCTCTGGAAGCGTGGGGCGCCGACAGCAATCTCTTCCATCAGGGCGCGGCGAAGGAGAGCCACGACCCGGACGTCATTGCCGCGACCATGGCAAAGCCCGGCGTCGTTCTCAGGCGCCCGGTTGGAACCGACCGGCCTTTCAGCGAACATGCCGAGCTGCCCACCGATCTTGGCGGCGGCGGACCAACGAACGCCGCCCGCAAGGCGAAAGGCCCAAAGGCGAAGAAACCTTCCTCTCGCCCCGTCGACAAGGCTGCGGAACGAAAGGCCGCTTTCGACTACGAACGGGAACGGAGGAGCCGCGAGCTTGAACGGGCGAAGGAAGAGGCCGCCAGGCAGAAGGAGCGTGACCGTCGGCAGCAGGCGGTCGACAGGGCGCAGGCTGCGTTGGACAAGGCCGAGCAAGAGCACGCGAAGCAGACCGCCGCCATCCAGGCCGAGATCGAGGCTCTCGAGAAAAGATCGCAAGCCGAAAAAGCCCGGTGGGATAAGGAGAAGGAGCGATTGGAAGCTGCGCTGCGGCGCGCGCGGGGTTAGAGGACTAGGCTGGCATCGTGCTCGGCGCCGGTCCTTCTAATCATAAGGGCATTCTGGGCAGGTATCACCGATCGAGTTCAGCACGTCGCGAACCTCGGCCGCCGCTGCATCAGGGGAGACCCCTGCTGGCGGGTCTTCATGGGCGATATTGATCGCTCGCTCCCATGCATGCGGATCGGCGCGGTCCTGCATCCAACCGTGCTCCTCGCACTCGCGGATGGCGCCCGCGTTCTGGAGCACGTCAATCGCCCATCCGCGCAGCGTCCGTATCGCTGGCCTTCGTGCACTTGTCATCAGCATGGAAATGGCTCCCTGATACGGCGAATCGTTTTGTCCGTTATTCGTTCCGGCCAATAACACATGGCTGGGATTCGCAACGGCGGGAGCTCAAGGTTTGGTTCGAATCTTTGACGCGCAGACACCCAGTCCCTGAACTTAGTCTTCCTGGCTTTTCGTTTGGGCGCGTGCGGCAAGTGCCGCACCGGGCTCTCGTGAACCGAGCCGCAGGGCGTCTCGGCCATCCGGCTTCGATCCCTCGCGCGATCATGGGTCGCTCGCCGGAGGCACTCGCCCTCGGTCCCGCCGTCATTTCATTCCGGCGTCGCTATCACTGCCCTTCGTTCGGGTGCCTTCTTAACCGGTCTCGCGACTGCACTCGGTCCCGGGTCCCGCCGCTATCGCGTCGGCGCTATGCTGACCCTCCTGCGGGTGCCTCTTTTCCTTGTTCATGGAGAGCGCTTCGCGCTCGCATTGACGTTTGTTTCGCTAAGAGGCTCGGCCTCTCGCGCACATAGGCGTGAGAGACGGGCCTTCATCAGTTCGCATCTCTGATTCCAAATATTCGTTAGCGACAATCCCTCCGGGACCGGGCCGTCGGCTGCGCTGAAGCCTCGCCTCGCAGGTCTTCACCCTTCAGGCTTCCATTTCTGACGCAAAGACCGCCGCGCGGTCACGAATCCCGCTTTTAAGAGAGCACGCGGCACCACCGTCGTTAAGAGTGAGAGTGCGGGCCGGGTCTGCCGCGACGGGTTGAAGATCGGAGGAGAGGCTTCCGGCGCCCGTCGCGGAGAACCGCGATGTCTGGACATACCGCCCGAGTTCGTGCCGGCAACGACCGCGCGAGCCTTTACAGCGAAATCACCGATAAGATCATCGCCGAGTTGGAGGCCGGCCGTATTCCGTGGGTGCAGCCATGGGGGGCGGCGGCGATCAAGGCGCCGCTCGCGATGCCGCGCAACGCCGTCACGCAGCGCGGATATTCCGGGATTAATGTGCTGATCCTGTGGGGTTCCGTCATCGAGCACGGTTTTTCCGGACAGAGCTGGCTCACATTTCGCCAGGCGCTCGGGCTTGGCGGTTGCGTCAGAAAGGGCGAACGGGGAACGACCGTCGTCTATGCCGATCGCTTCACCCCGGACGACGAACGTCGGCGCGCCGCGGATGCCGGTGAGGAGCCGGGTGCCATCCCGTTTCTCAAGCGTTTTACCGTCTTCAACATGGACCAGTGCGATGGCTTGCCCGAGGAAGTCGCTGCCTCGGCCGTCCCGCCGCCACCAGATCAGATTGAGCCCCGAGCCGAGGCGTTGATCGTAGCCACCGGCGCGGATTTCCGCATCGGCGGTGCGCGTGCCTACTACAACACGACGGGCGATTTCGTGCAGGTCCCACCGCCGGCGGCCTATTTCGAGCCGATCAATTGGCACCGGACCGCATTTCATGAACTCGGTCATTGGACCGGCCAGGCGTCTCGCCTCAACCGCGACCATTCGGGTTCGTTCGGCTCAAAATCGTATGCGCGCGAAGAGCTGGTCGCCGAAATAGCTGGTGCCTTCGTTTGTGCCTCGCTCGGCATCGTGCCGACCGTGCGCCACGCCGACTACATCGGTTCCTGGCTCGAGGTGCTGCGCGAGGATAATCGCGCCGTCGTGCGCGCCGCGAGCGCGGCATCGA
>OEIU01000487.1_pt1 | contig 36439 bp, 35 predicted proteins | sample 1539221 | NCBI WGS metagenome assembly OEIU01 (sample SAMN03792071, study PRJEB22550) | activated sludge metagenome | feature: wastewater treatment plant; material: activated sludge; isolation source: Wastewater treatment plant of a petroleum refinery complex | place: Argentina: Zarate | collected...
CGCCCGGGGCCGCGCGACCCCGGTGCCGCCCAGCGCCCGCGGCGGGGTCCCCCGCCCCGCCGCCCGGGAGCTCACCACCACCCGGGTCCCGCGCCGGTCGGTCCGCAGCCACGCCGCCACGGCACGGCCGCCGGCGCCGGTCGCGACGTCGCCCGAGGCGACGGCGGGTCCCGGCGGAGCGACCCGCACGGCGGGACCCCACGCCGCGTCGCAGACCGCCGGGAGCGCCGCAAGGGCCAGGCCCGCGACGAGGAGGTGCGCCGGCCGCATCGCGGCCGACCGTATCAGTGGGTGACGCTACGCACGGTTGATCACGGGCGTGCCGACGGGCACGCGCGGCCACAACCACGTGATGTTGGCGTTGTAGTTCCGCGTGCAGCCATGCGAGTAGTACCGCCACGACCGCGCCAGCAGGTACTCCTGGTTGGTGCCGTGGATGCCGTAGCCGCGGTGGTACCAGAGCACCAGCGGGCCGAAGGCGGCGCTCGGGCCGGCCGTCTTGGAGTAGACGGCGAAGCGGCCGACCGGCGTCGGCGTCGACGGCTTGCCGAACACCACCGGGAACACCCGGCGCAGCTTCCCGCCCTCGTAGTAGTAGAGGAGCGTCTGCGAGATCTCCTGGACCAGGTAGTGCGACGCGCTCGCGGGGACGCCGTGCGGGTTGGAGCCGTAGACGCTCATGACCGCCGTCGTGGCCGTGCCACCCACGTCGCGGCCCGGGGTGGCGGCGGCGGTGAGCCGGAAACGCCAGGCGCCGCCGGACGGCGGGGTGAAGGTGGCGCGGACCTTCCCGCCCCTCACTGCGAGGGTCTTCAGGGTGCGGAAACCCTTGCCGTTCACCGAGCCCTGGAGCGCGACCCGCTCGCCCCCCGCGGAGCCCCCCACGGAGCCGGAGAGGGCGAACGGGCGGCCGCTGATGTTCTCCATCGGCGCCGCCGTGACCGTGAGCGCCACCCGCCGGCGCAGCGCGACGGAGCGGCGGCGGCTGCTGGCCACCGTCCCCTCGGCGGTGGCGACGCTCACCCGCAGGCTGCTCGACGTCCGCAGCGGCAGCGCGGCCGCGAACCGTCCCCGGCGGTCCGACTTCAGCGTGACCAGCGGCACCCACGCGTCGTTCTCGAGGCGCTCAACGGTCACGGGCACGGCGGCGGCCGGCGCGACGCGGCCCGACACGGCGGCCCGCTGCCCCTGCGTGACCGCGGAGGGCGCGTCGAAGGACGCGACGTGGAGCCCCGGGGGGGCCTGGGCCGCGGCCACCGCGGGCAGGGCGCCCGCCGCCGTGAGCGCTGCCGTCAGGACCGCCGCTCGCCGAGCCAACCGCATCTCAGACCCTCCCGTCGCATGTTGCGTTTTCACAGCGCCATTTCGACGCGGGACGGCGAGTCCTTGGTCGCGGCGGCTACGTTATCGCCATGTCGGACGCGAACCTGAGGCTCTACGCGGCCACCAGCGGGTGGGAAGGCCCCTTCCAGCACGAGCAGGTGATCGTCGCCGCAGGCGACGGCGAGGCCGCCCGTCTGCTGGCCGAGGAGGCCTTCGCCGGCGTGCGCCAGCCGGTGTGCCGCACCAAGATGCGCATTGCCGATCTCGGCCCCGTGACCGCGGGCGTCGTCGTCGGCCCCCTGAAGGCCGGCGAGAGCCTGACGGCGGCCGGCGAAGCGGTCGATCTGCGCTGCGGTCCCTGATCCTGGGAACGGAACCGGCTGCACGGAACGTGAAATTCCCGCCAGGCCAATGCGAGCGAAGCGAGCCGGGAGCCCCGCTCAAGAGGGCTCCCTGCCTGGCGGGATCAGTCGCAACCGGCGCTCTCGAAACGCCGAAGTGCGACCACCCCGCAGGTCGGAACGCCCGCACCTCGGAACGCCCGCACTTCGGGCCTCTCCAGCGCCAGTTGCGGCCAATCCCGGCGGTCAGGAGGCCCTCTTTGGCGGGGCCTCCGGCTCGCTTCGCTCGCATCGGACCGCCGGGAATTTCACGTTCCGTGGAGCCGGATCCGCTCCGCCGTGCAGGGGTTAGATCCCCGGGCCTCCGGCTGATGGCGGGTCACTCGCAGGGAAGGACTCCATGGAGGCCTCGTCGACCGCGTCCTCAGGCTCCTGCGCCTTGGCGCGGCGGCGGCGCACCACCACGGCGGCGCACGCGGCGCACGCGGCGGTGGCGATCACGATCAGGCGACGGCTCGGCACGCCCCGCAGTCTACGGCGTGGGCAGCCGCGCCGCCGAGCCGCGCTCCAGCGCCTCGGCCTCCAGCGCCCCGCTCCGGTGGAGCCGCTCCAGCGCATCGACCGCCGGGCCCCAGAACTGGGCGCCGACCTGGCGGCGGCACTCCGCGAGCGCCTCGTCGTCGGAGAGCGGGGTGACGTAGGCCCGGTTGCTGGTCATCACGTCCCACGCGTCCGCCAGATGCAGGAGCCGCGCCCCCTCCGGGACGTCCTCGCCCGCGAGGCCATCGGGGTAGCCGCCGCCGTCCCACCGCTCGTGGTGGCCGCGAACCCAGCTCGACTGCTCGGGGCTCAGCACGTCGCTGAGCATCTCCGCGCCGAGGGCCGCGTGCACCCGCACCTTCGCCATCTCACCCTCGTCGAGGCGCCGGGGGGTGAAGAGGATCTCGTCGGAGACGGCGATCTTCCCCACGTCGTGCACGAGGGCGGCCTCGTGGAGCTGCGACGCCCGCCCGCGCGGCCATCCGCAGGCCTCGGCGAGCATCGCGGCCAGCCCGGCGACGCGCTCCGAGTGGCGGCGGGTCGACGCATCCTTCGCGTCCACGGCGCGGGCGAGGACGCGGATGCTCTGCAGCGCCTGGTTGCGGCGCAGCTCGGCGGCGCGCTCCTCCTCCCCCATCGCCTCCATCGCCTCGGGCGTGTAGAGGAACACCACGTCGCGGCCGTGGCGCTTCGCCCAGTACAGGGCGACGTCGGCCAGGCGGTACAGCTCGGCGTGCGAGCTCGCGCGGGCGAGGTCGCACACCCCCGCAGAGACGGTCACGCGGCCCACCCCGGGGAAGGGGGCGGCCGCCATCGCAGCCCGCGCGCGCTCCGTGGCCTGCCACGCCTCCATGCCGTCCGTCTCGGGCATCAGCCACGCGAACTCCTCGCCGCCGAGGCGGGCGAGCACGTCCCCCTCGCGCACCCGCGAGGCCAGGCGCAGCGCGGCCTCCCGCAGCACGTCGTCGCCGGCCATGTGGCCGTGGACGTCGTTGACCTCCTTGAAGTGGTCGAGGTCCAGCACGGCCAGGGCCAGCTCGCGGCCGTGCCGCAGCGCCCGCGAGGTCTCGGCCAGCAGGCGCTCCTCGAACACCCGCCGGTTCATCAGCCCGGTCAGGGGGTCGGTCGCCGCCCGCACCGCCAGCTCGGCCCGGGCCTCGGCGTTGCCGATCGCCAGCGAGACCAGGTCGGCGAAGCGGGCCAGCCGGGCCTCCGCGTCGGCCGGCAACGCCTCGTCGCGGTCGGTCGCGACCACCACCGCGCCCCACAGCAGGTCGCGGACCCGCACCGGCGCGGCGACGCTGCCGCGGAACGCGTCCGGGTCGAGCACCCACGGCACCGCGCCCGCGAACGCCCGGAAGTCGTTGGCCCGGGCCGTGCGGCCCGTCCGCGCCACCTGCACCGACGGGAGCGGACTGGTGAGCGGGACCGTGAGCTCGCTCGGCGGCCAGGAGTCGGGGCGGGTGGCCCAGCGGCCCACGAACGTCGCCTCCCCGTCGTCGAAGCGGACCACCGCGCCGCCGGTCACGCCGTGGACGGTCGCCGCCTCCTCCGCCACCAGGTCGAACACGTCCTGGGGTGAGGCCCCCCGGGCGACGGCGGTCGCGATCCGGCGGAGCGCCACCTGCTCCCGCGCGGTGCGGCGGGCCTCGCCGTGCAGCGCGGCGCCCGCGCGCGCCACCAGGTCGGCCGGCGCCAGCGGCAGCGTCACATGGTCGTCGGCCCCGTCGGCCCGCGCGGCGAGGGCCGCCGCGGAGTCTCCGCCGTGCACCAGGGCGAGCACCGCCGGCCCGCCGGGGGCGGCGAGCGCGCGGATCAGGGAGCCCTCCCCATGACGCAGGTGGGCGCCGGCGACCACCAGGCCGATGCCGTCCCCCGCGACCGCGGTGAGCGCGGCGCGGGCGTCGCCGGCCTCGAGCACGCGGAGCCCCGACCGTTCGAGTGTCGCCCGGCAGGCCCGGCGGACGGGCGCCTCGTCGTGGGCGACGAGGACCCGGCCGGCGTCGCCAGCACGAGCCGGAGGGAGCGCATCCATGCACTGGCGGGTTCCGGGGGGCGCCCCCCCCCGTTGGGGGCCCCCCCCCCCGCCCGCCCGCCGGTCGCCGCCCCCGCGGCCGGCCTCGCGGGCGGAGCCCTCCCCGGTTATCGTCCCGCGGGATGCGCGTCGGCGTCCTGACGGGCGGGGGCGACTGCCCCGGCCTGAACGCGGTGATCCGCGCCGTGGTCCGCACCGGCGGACACCACGGCCACGAGCACGTGGGCCTGCTCCGCGGCTGGAAGGGCCTGCTGGAGCGCGACGGCCGCCCCCTGACGCGCGACGACGTCGGGCCGATCCTCACGCGCGGCGGCACCATCCTGGGCAGCTCGCGCACCAACCCCTTCAAGACGGAGGGCGGGGGCCAGGAATGCGTGCGCGCCTTCGCCGACCTGGGCCTGGACGCCCTCATCGCCATCGGTGGCGAGGACACCCTGGGCGTGGCCCGCCGGCTGCACGCCGAGCACGGCCTGAAGGTCGTGGGCGTCCCCAAGACGATCGACAACGACCTCTCCGGCACCGACTACACGTTCGGCTTCTGGACGGCGGTCCAGATCGCGACGGACGCCATCGACCGCCTCCACACGACGGCCGAGTCGCACGACCGCGTCATCGTGGTCGAGGTCATGGGCCGGCACGCCGGGTGGATCGCCCTCGAGTCCGGCCTGGCCGGCGGCGCCCACGCCATCCTGATCCCCGAGCAGCCGCCGTCGGTCGACGCGGTGGTCGCCCGCCTCGAGGACCGCCGGGCCCGCGGACGGCGCTACGGCATCGTGGTGGTCAGCGAGGGCGTCGTCCTCGACGACGACGCCGCCACCGGCGAGGTCGACGACTTCGGGCACGCCCAGCTGGCGAAGGCGGGCGTCGCCGAGGTCCTCGCCGACCGCCTCTCCGAGCGCCTCGGCGCCGAGGCGCGGCCGGTGGTGCTGGGGCACGTCCAGCGCGGCGGCACGCCCATCGCGTTCGACCGCGCCATCGCCACTGGCTTCGGCGAGCGGGCGGCCCGCCTCGTGGCGCAGGAGGGCTTCGGCCGCATGGTCGCCCTGCGCGGGGCGCGCATCCGCGACGTCGAGCTGTCGGAGGCCGTCTCCGTGCTGAAGACGGTGCCGGAGGACATCTGGCGCACCGTCGAGGAGGTCGTCACCGGCCCGTAGGGCCGGCCAGTTCCGTCGCGGGAGGGGGCTGGACGGACCCGCGGAACCCGGTGCTACCCTGCGCCGCCATATGCCCTCACTCGTCATCTGCGAGAAGCCGTCCGTCGCCCAGGACGTCGCCAAGGCGCTCATCGGCCCCAAGGCCAAGCGCGTCGGCGACCACTGGGAGGGTCCGGACGCCATCGTCGCCTTCGCCGTCGGCCACCTGGTCGAGCAGGTCGACCCCGACGCCTACGACGCCCGCTACAAGAAGTGGAGCTACGACGACCTCCCGATCCTGCCGGAGGAGTTCCGCTACCAGCCGCGCGACGCCAGGGCCGGCAAGACCCTGAAGGGCCTCCACGCGCTGATGAAGCGGCCGGACGTCGACGTGATCGTCAACGCCTGCGACGCCGGACGCGAGGGCGAGCTCATCTTCAAGCTCATCCTGGAGACGGCCCCGAAGGCCGCGCGCGAGAAGCCGGTCCGGCGCGCGTGGTTCAGCTCCATGACGCAGAAGGCGATCAGGGACGCGTTCGACGCGCTGCGCGACGACGAGCAGATGCAGCCGCTCGAGGCCGCCGCCCGCGCCCGCAGCGAGGCCGACTGGCTGGTGGGCATGAACGCCACCCGCGCGGCCACCACGAAGGCGGGCTCCATCCGCAAGGTGCTGTCGCTCGGCCGCGTCCAGACGCCGACGCTGGCGCTGATCGTGAACCGCGACCTCGCGATCGCCGCGTTCGTCCCGGAGGACTACTGGGAGGTGGAGGCGCAGTTCGCGACCGCCGCCGGCGCCGGCTACAAGGGCCTCTGGCACGAGGGCTCCACCACCCGCCTGACCGCGGCGGAGCCGGCGGAGGCGATCGCCGCCGCCACGGGCGGACAGCCTGGCGTGGTGGAGGCGCTCGAGACGAAGCCCCAGACGGAGCAGCCCCCGCTGCTCTACGACCTCACCACGCTGCAGCGCGAGGCCAACGGCCGCTTCGGCTTCTCGGCCAGCCGCACCCTGGGCGCCGCCCAGGCCCTCTACGACCAGCACAAGCTGCTGACCTACCCGCGCACCAACTCGCGCTACCTGTCCGGCGACATGGCCGGCCAGCTCAAGTCGGTGGTGAGCGGTGTCGGCGCGGCCGCGGCCGAGTACGCCTCGCCCGCCCGGTACGTGCTCGGCCTGGAGCGCCTGCCGCTGGGCCGCGTGGTGAACGACGCGAAGGTCACCGACCACCACGCCATCATCCCCACCGAGGGCGACCACGACCTGTCCGGGCTGTCGCGCGACGAGCGCCGCATCTACGACATGGTCGCCCGCCGCTTCCTGGCCGTCTTCCACCCCGCCGCGAAGTTCGAGCGCACCGTCGTGGAGACCCGCGTCGGCGAGCACCTGTTCCGCTCCCGCGGCAAGGTCCTGATCGAGGCCGGATGGCGCGCCGCCTACGGTGAGGAGGGCTCCGCCGACGCCCCCGCCGACGCCCCGGGCGGGAAGGGCGAGGAGGAGTCGGAGCAGTCGCTGCCGCAGCTCGCGGTGGGCGACGCCGTGACCTGCACGCAGGCCGAGGCGCTGGCGAAGCAGACCAAGCCGCCCGCCCGGTACTCGGAGGGCACGCTGCTGCGGGCCATGGAGACCGCCGGCAAGCTCGTGGAGGACGACGAGGCGGCCGAGGCGATGAAGGACGCCGGCATCGGCACCCCCGCCACCCGCGCCGCCACCATCGAGCGGCTGGTGGACGCCGAGTACGTGGAGCGCGAGGGCCGCGCCCTGCGCGCCACCGAGAAGGGCGTGGGCCTCGTCCGGATGCTCGGCGACCACGTGCTCACCAGTCCCGAGCTCACGGGACGCTGGGAGCAGCGCCTCAACCGCATCGAGCGGGGCGAGGAGCAGGCCTCCGCGTTCCGCCACGAGATCGACGACTTCACCCGCCAGGTGGTCGCCTGGTTCGCCGACAAGGAGCGCGGCGACCTCAAGATCGAGCGCGAGCCGCTCGCCCCCTGCCCCACCCCCGGCTGCGAGGGCCAGGTGGTGGAGTATCCGAAGAGCTACGGCTGCAACACCTACCACGGCAAGGACGACCCCGGCTGCGGCTACACGCTCTGGAAGCAGCAGAACGGGCGCACGATCACCCGCGAGGAGGCGCTGGAGCACATCCACGCCGGCCGCTCCAGCAAGGACCTGGAGAGCGAGCGCGAGGTCATCGGCCCCTGCCCCACCCCCGGCTGCGGCGGCGAGATCATCGAGCGCACCAGGAGCTACGGGTGCACCAGCTGGAAGAGCCGGACCGAGCCTGGCTGCGGCTACGTCATCTGGAAGAAGGTCCGCGGCCAGAAGGGCGAGGTCGACGTCGAGGCCGCCCGGGCGATGGTCGCCCGCGGCGAGACCAACGCCGCCCCCGCGGCCTCCAAGGAGCCGCTGGCGGCGTGCCCCACGCCCGGCTGCGGCGGGCAGATCGTGGAGAACAGCCGCGCCTACGGGTGCACGAGCTGGAAGAGCCGGAAGAACCCGGGCTGCGGCTTCGTGATCTGGAAGCGCGAGAAGGGCCACGACGTGAGCCGCGAGGAGGCCGTCGAGCGCATCGAGGCCGCCCGGGCCGGCGCCCAGCCGAAGGTCCCCGCGCCGACGGCATGAGCCCGGACGAGGTGGCCGCGCTCCTCGCGGGCCGCGGCGCCTGGACGTACTCCCGCGCCTCGGGCCCCGGCGGCCAGCGGCGCGACCACGCCGAGACCCGCGCCGAGCTGACGATCCGCCGCGAGGACCTGGAGGGCATCCCGGAGCCCGTCGCGGAGCGGCTGGCGGCGCGGCTGCGGCTCGACGCGCGGCCGCTGCGGCTCAGCAGCCAGACGGACCGCTCGCGGGAGCGCAACCGGGAGATCGTGCTGGCGCGACTGGAGCGGCGGGGGGCCCGCCCCCAAGCGCCCCCCGCCCCCCCCCCGCGGGCCCCCCCCGCCGGGCCCGGCGCCCCCCCACCCCCCCCCCGCGCACAAGCGCGGCGGTCGCAGCGCAAGGCCCAGCGCCGCCCGCCGCCCGGCGACGACTGACCGCCCGTAGGCTGCGGCCCCACATCACGACCCCGCGAGGAGCCATGGACGCCCTGGAGGCCATCCGCAAGCGGCGCAGCGTGCGCCAGTACACCGACCGCCCCGTCAGCGACGAGGACCTGGACGAGCTGCTCCGGCTGGCCCTGCTCGCCCCGAACGGCGGGATGCAGCAGCCGTGGGGGATCCTGGTGGTCCGCGACGCGGAGAAGCGGGCGAAGCTGGCGGAGCTGGTCATGCGCGGCGGCGCCGAGTACTTCCGCATCGCCCGGCCCCCCGCCACGGGCACCGACCCCGACGACCACGCGGCGTGGGCGCGCGGCTACGCCGAGACGGCCCTGGGCACGTACCCGATGGTGCCGGTGTGGCTGCTGTGCCTGCGCGTGCCGCGCCACGCGTACCCGACGGTCGGCGAGACGGACTTCGAGCGCGACGCGGACATCACCTCGGTGGCGTTCATGCTCGAGAACCTGATGGTCGCGGCCCGGGCGAAGGGGCTCGGAACCGTCCCCACGGTGTTCCAGTGGTTCGTGGAGGACGAGGTGCGGGCGCTGTTCGGCCTGCCGGACGAGGTCGAGGTGCCGCTGCTGACGCCGCTCGGCTACCCGGTCCAGTTCCCCGAGGGGCTCCCGCCGGCGCTCGCCGCGATCCGGCGCCCCTGGCGGACGCTCGTCCACGACGACGGCTGGGGCGCCACCCGGGCCTGAGCCGGGGCCTCCGCGTCGCGGCCGGTCACCGCGCCGGCCGCGACCAGCCGCGCCAGCGCGTCGACGGCGACGGGCCAGAACTGGCTGCCGGAGCAGCGGCGCACCTCGGCCAGCGCGGCATCCACCCCCCGGCCCGCCTGGTAGCTGCGCGAGCTCACGATCACGTCCCACGAGTCGGCCAGCGCCAGGACGCGGGCCTCCTCCGGGATGTCCTCGCCCGCCAGCCGGTCGGGGTAGCCCGTCCCGTCCCAGCGCTCGTGGTGGCTGCGCACCCAGGCCGCCTGCTCGGCCGAGAGGACGTCGGCCACGATCCGCGCCCCCACCTCGGCGTGGGCGCTCACCGCCTCGCGCTCCGCGTCGGTCAGCGGGCCGGGCTTGAACAGGATCGCGTCGGGCACCGCGATCTTGCCGACGTCGTGCACGAGGCCCGCCTCGCGCAGCTGGGCGGCACGGGTCACCGGCCAGCCGAGCGCCGTCGCGACCTGCACGGCGAGGTCGGCGACGCGGGCGGAGTGGCGGTGCGTGTAGGGGTCCTTCGCGTCGACCGCCCACGCCAGCGCGCGCATGGCGCGAAGGCTCGGCGCCTCGGCGCGGTCGCCGCCGCGGTGGGCGAACACCTCCTCCGCCACCGCGAACGTGTAGGCCATGGCGCGGTTGCGGCCCGACACCTTGGCCCAGTGGAGCGCCACCTCCGCCTGGCGGTGGAGGTCGCCGGTGGCGTCGGCGTCCGCGGCGGTCGCGATCCCGACGGACGTCGTGACGTACCCCGCACCGGCGAACGGCGTCTCGGCGATCGCCCGGCGCAGGCGGGCTGCGGCGTCGCGGGCGTCCTCCGGCCCCGCGTGGGGCAGCAACCAGGCGAACTCGTCGCCGCCGGTGCGGCCGAGCGCGTCGCCCGCGCGGACGTGCGCCCCCATCAGCTCGCCGATGCCCTGCAGCACGGCGTCGGCCACGCGCGGGCCGTGGCGGTCGTTGACGGTCCGGAATCCGTCGACGTCGACCAGCACCAGCGAGAGCGGCCCGCCGTAGCGGCGCACCCGCTCCACCTCGCGGGCCAGCTCGTCGGCGAAGGCCTGGGGGCCCGCCAGGCCCGTCAGGGGGTCGCCGCCCGCCCGGGCGGCGACCAGCCGGCGGGCCCGCTCCCCGATGACGGCGCCGGCGGCGAGGTCGGCCATCGACTCGAGCACGTCCCACAAGCCGGCGGGCAGCACCCGGCCGGGCCCGGGGGCGGCGACGACGCAGCCCCAGCGGGCGCCGTCGACCTCGACGGGGGCGCGGAGGGCGCCGCGGCGGCGGCGGGGCGCGGAGCCGGGCTCGGTGGCGTCGGAGGCGGCGGCCACGACCTCCACGCCCCCCGAACCGCGGTGGACCGCGCCGTGCGCGCCGTTCCCGAGGACGGCGACCTCGCGGGCGATGCGCGCGAACACGGCGCCGGCGTCGGCGCCCGCCGCGGCCACCGCGCCCACGCGGCCCAGGGCGGCGCGGACCGACTCGGCCCGCAGGCGGTCGGTCATGTCCTTCACCGTCGCGACGTAGGCCCCGGGGCCGCCGGAGCCGGGGCGCGACACCGCGATGCTCACCAGGGCGGGGAACCGGGTGCCGTCCGGACGGGGCAGGAGGACATCGCGATCGGCCGCGCCGGCGCCGGAGGCCTCGGCGAGGGCGGCCGACAGGCGCGGCCGCTCGTCCTCCGGCCAGTCGGGGAACAGCGACCGGCGTCCCACGAGATCCGCGCGCGGGACCCCGATCAGGTCGCAGAGGGCGTCGTTGACCTCCACCACCGTCCCGTCGGCGGCCATGATCACCAGTCCGTCGGGCAGGGACGACAGGACGGCGGCGGTGCGCTCGCGCTCGCGCGTGGCGGCGGCCGCGGCGCCACGGATCCCGCGCCGGACGCGGCCCGCGCGCAGGGCGACGGCCAGGCGGGCGGTCAGGTCGCCGGGGCGGACGGGGCGCAGCAGGCAGTCGTCGGCGCCCGCCTCGAGGGCCGCGGCGGCGTCGGCCTCGGCACCCGCGTCGATCAGGGCCACGACGTAGGGGGAGCCGTCCCCCACCTCGCGGGCGGCGAGCAGGTCCGGCCAGAGGAGCTCCAGGCGCGGCCAGTCGGCGAAGACGACCCGCGCCGGCCCGATGCCGCGACGGCGCACCGCGTCGGCGTCGCCGGCGGTGGGGTCGGGACGCCAGCCGGCGCCCTCGAGCAGCGCGCGGAGCCGGGCGCGGGAGCCCCGGTCGCCGTCGAGGAGGAGCGCGCGCGGGCGCGCGTCGTCCGCGTGGTCGCCCAGATCGGCCATCAGATGTGACATTCGGCGCATTCGGCCGCGAGTTGACCGGTGGGGATCCGGGGACGCCACGCCGTCTCGCCATGCGGGCTTGATGACGTCCGGGCCATGGGCGAACATGTGTTCGATGATCGTCGCCGTCCACCTCCCCCGCCTGCCGCTCCTGGTGGCCCTGCTCCAGGCGCGCATGCCAGCCGACGCCCCGGTCGCGCTCGGCCCCGCGCCGGGCGCCCCGCAGGTGGTGGGGCTGTGCACGCCGGCGGCCGAGGCGCAGGGGGTCCGGCCCGGGCTGCGGATCGGCGAGGCGCTCGCCCGCTGCCCGCGCCTGGAGCTGGTGGTCGCCGACCCCGACGCCGCCGCCGACGCGTTCGAGCGCACGCTGGAGCGCCTGGAGGCGGCGGGCTTCGCGGTCGAGCCGGCCGGCCAGGAGGGTGCCGCGTTCGACGCGCGCGGGACCATGCGCCTGCACGGCGGCCTCCCCGGCGTCATGCGGCGGGTGCGGGGCGCGCTGCCGGTCGGCGCCGACGGCCGGGTGGGCGCCGCCCCCACGCTCTTCGCCGCGCTCCAGGCGGCCTGCGAGGCGGCCCCCGGCCGCCCGCTCCTGCTCGACGAGGAGGAGGTGCCCGGGTTCCTCGCCCCCCTCCCCGCCGACCGGCTCCCCCTGGCGCCCGAGCTCGTCACCGCCCTCCGCGACCTGGGCATCGCGTCGATCGGGCAGGTGGCGGCGCTGCCGCGGGCCGCCGCCCTCGAACGCCTGGGGTTCCCGGGCCTCGAGGCGTGGCGGCTCGCGCGCGGCGAACCGGGGCGCCCCCCGCGACCGCGGATCCCGCCGCGGCCGCTGCGCGCCGCGATCACGTTCCCCGAGGCGGTCGGGTCGCTGCCGGCCCTCGAGGCCGCGGCGCGGCTGATGCTCGGCGAGATCGCCGGCGTGGCCCGCGGCCGTGGCGCCGCCCTGCGCACCCTGGCGCTGCGCGCGCGCCTCGCCGACGGCGGGTCGTGGACGCGGGAGCTCACGCTGCGCGAGGCCCCCGCCGACCCCGACCGGCTGGCGGTCGCCGCCCTGCCCCGGCTCGGCGAGATCGCCGCCCCCGTCGCCGAGCTGTGGATCGGCGGCGACGCGTCCGGCGCGGTGGCGGGTCACCAGCTCACGGCCATCCCCTCGCCGGCCGAGGAGCGGCGGGCGCGGACCCGCGAGGCCGTCAGCCAGGTGCGCGCCGCCCAGGGCCAGGGGGCGATGCTGCGGGCGGTCGAGCTGGAGCCGTGGTCGCGCCGCCCCGAGCGGCGGTGGGCGCTGACGCCCTACGAGCCGTGACGGAGCCGGGGTGACCCTCCGGGCGATCGGCGCGCCGCGGCCCGCCCGGGTCGCGTGCGGCGGCGACGGCGCGCCCGTGCGGGTGGAGGTCGACGGCCGCATGCGGCGGGGGGCCGCCCTCCGGGACGACTGGCTGGTGCAGGACCTGTGGTGGACGGGCCGGCCGATCGACCGCCACTACTGGGAGGTCGTGGTCGACCCCGGCCGGCTGATGGTGGTGTACCGCGAGGCGGCGGACGGCTCGTGGAGCGTCCACTGAGCCGGCCACGGGTTCAGGGCTGGGGGAGAGCCGTCCTCAGCACCGCGAGCCAGCCGCCCCTGCCCACCGGGTTCGTCTTCCCGCTCTTCACCAGGCGGTAGCCCGACGGCACGCCGGCCGGCCGGGTGCGCCACGGGCCGATGGTGGCCGGCAGCGCCCCCTGCGCCGGCTGGCGGAACCCGACGATCACCGCGAGCCAACCGCCCTTGCCGACCGGGTTGGTGACCCCCGTCTTGACCAGGCGGTAGCCGGCGGGGACGCGTGCCGGCTTGGTCGACCACGGGCCGATCGTGGGCGGCAGCTCCGGCGGCGGCGCCACATCGGCGGCGGCGTAGGCGGCGATGCCGCGGCCGATCGCCTCCGCGATGCGCTGCCGCACGTTGGGGTCGGCGAGCATCATCACGTCGGTGCTGTTGGTCAGGAACCCGCCCTCCACCAGGATCGCGGGCATCTTCGTGTGCCGCAGCACGTAGAACCCGGCGGTCTTCACGCCGCGGTCCGGCAGGCGCAGCGCCGCCACGAGCTGGGCCTGCACCGCGTCGGCCAGCGTCCGCGACGCGGCGCTCGAGTAGTAGTAGTGGAACGTCTCGGTGCCGCTGCCCGCCGTCGAGCCCATCGCGTTGTTGTGGATGGACACGAACACGTCGACGCCGGCGGCGTTCGCCGCGTCGGTGCGGGCCTTCAGGTCGGCGCCCTCCGTGGTGTACGGGGTGTTCCCGCCCGCGAGGTCCTGGTTGCGGGTCACCAGGGTGCGGCCGCCGTTGGCGCGCAGCCACGCGTCGAGGCGCAACCCGATGTCGAGGTTGACGTCCTTCTCCATCAGGATCGTCCGCCCCTGGGCGTCGGTCCGCGCCGGCAGCCCGGTGACGGTGCCGGCCGGCAGCAGGCCGACGGCGCCCGTGTCGCCCCCGCCGTGGCCCGGGTCGACCGCCACGTAGGGCAGCGCGGCGGCGGCCGCCGCGGGGAGCGCGAGGACGGCGGCGATGGCGGCGGCGACCGCGGCGCGCACGAAACGGTTACGGATTGCGGTTCCTCGAGACGGACGGGGGGCGGGCGGGCGGCATGCTATCCACGCCCCCTGTCGCCGCCCAACATCGACGGGTCCCTCCACGCACGGTGGCGGTTTCGCCCCTCGGGACCATGGGCACGCTCTCTATGCGGTCGCCAGGGAGATCCTGTCCCGGGCGATGCATGTGGTGCAGGACGGACGACCACATCACAGCGCCGCCGGAGGGCACCCGGCGTCGCGGGACCACCGAGGGGGGCGCCTGGGGCACGGGCGCCCCCCTCACGCGTCCCGGAAACGGCGCGGCGCCGATTTGCGCGCCGTCCGCCGCCGCGACTATGGTCGCCTGCGTGGAGCACCCGATCCGGCTCTCCGTCACCGACGACCTGCGGCGCACCCGCCTCACGGTGGCCTTCCGCCTGATCCTGGTCGTCCCGCACCTGATCTGGCTGGCCCTCTGGGGCATCGTCGTCTTCTTCGCCGTGATCGTAAGCTGGTTCGCCACGCTGTTCGCGGGCCGGACGCCGGACGGGCTGCACGACTTCATCGCGCAGTACCTGCGCTACCAGACGCAGGTGTACGGCTATCTGCTGTTCCTCGCGGATCCGTACCCCGGGTTCATGGGGACCGACCCGTACGACGCCGACCTGTCGATCGCCCCGCCGGCGCCGCAGAACCGGTGGACCGTCGCGTTCAGGATCATCATGGCGATCCCAGCACTGATCGTGGCCTACATCGTCGGCCAGCTCATCCAGATCCTCGCGATCATCTCCTGGGTCGCGTGCCTGTTCACGGGCGCGATGCCCCTGGGGCTGCGGAACCTGACGGCCTGGGCGGTCCGCTTCACGGCGCAGACCCACGGCTACATGGGGCTGCTGACCGACCGCTACCCGAACTTCGGGACCGAGATCGACGCCTGACGGCCGCGCCGTGAGCCGTTGCTGCAGCCGGGCGTACGAGGAGTTCTTCAGCGAGCGGGTGGCGCGTCGCGACGCGCGGCGGTACGTGCGGCGCGGACTCGACCGGACGTCGCGCCGCGTCGTCGCTGAGGTCGGCCGCCACGGCGTCCGCGGCCGGAGCGTGCTGGAGGTCGGCGGCGGGGTGGGGACGGTCCCGATCGAGCTGCTCCGCGCGGGTGCCGAGCGAGCGGTGGTGGTGGAGATGTCGCCGGCCTACGACGCGCCGGCGCGTGAGCTCCTGGACGCCGCCGGCCTGGGCGACCGGGTCGACCGCCGGATCGCCGACCTCGCCACCGCCCGGGACGTGCCGGATGCGGATGTCGTGGTGATGAACCGGGTCGTCTGCTGCGACCCGGACGGCCCGCGCCTGGCGGGGGCGGCCGCCGCCCACGCGCGCTCCCTCCTGGTGATGACGTACCCCCGCGCCGCGTGGTGGACGCGGGTCGCGGTGGGCGGCGTGAACGTCGTGGAGCGGCTCCGGCGGCACGCCTTCCGCGTGCATGTGCATCCCCCCTCGGCGATCGCGGCGGCGGTCGCGGCCGAGGGCCTCGCGCCGGGCGACGTGCGCCGCGGCGTCTTCTGGGAGCTGCGCAGCTTCAGGCGCTGAGGGGCGGCACGCTCAGGCGGCCTCCTCGGTGGCCAGCGTCGAGGGCGTGTCGCTGCCGGGCCGGCGCTCGAGCGCCCGGGCCAGCATCGGGAAGATCAGGACGGACAGCAGCCCCGCCCCCACCAGCGCCGCCGCGTTCTCCGGCAGCATCTCGCCGGTCGCCAGGCCCACCTCCGTGATCGCGACGATGAGCGGGAGCGCCGTCGCCGACAGCAGCCCCAGGCGGATCGGGTCCCGCCCCGGCAGGCGCGAGCGGAACGTCAGGAGCACCGGCAGCCCCCGCACCGCGAGGATCAACGCGAGGAAGACGAACATCCGCGCCGGGTTGTCCAGGATCGACGGGAGATCCACCCGCATCCCGGACACCACGAAGAACGCCGGGACGAAGAACCCGAACGCCAGCCCGTCGAGCTTGCGCTCCAGGGCCTCGTCGCCCTCCGGAAGGGTCGCCCGGAGCACGATCCCCGCCGCGAAGGCGCCGAGCACCACGTCCAGGCCCAGCTCGCCCGCGAGCAGCAGCAGGGCCACGAGCAGCACCACCGCGATGCGGACGGCGGTCTGGGACGACGTCTCCGACCCGAGCCGCACGAGCTCGGCCACCGAGCGCCCCTTCAGGTGACGCGACGCCAGTGAGACGAGCACCGCCAGGGCCCCGAACGCGGCGAGCAGCGCCAGCGAGTGCCACGCCCCCTTCGCGCTGAGGAAGAGCGAGATGGCGATGATGGGCAGGAACTCCCCGGCGGCGCCGTTGGCCATGATCGCGCGCCCGAACGGCCCCGAGGTCTCCCCCGAGTCCCGCAGCATCGGCAGCAGCGTGCCCAGGGCGGTGGTGGTCAGGGCGATCGAGACCGGCAGGAACGCGTGGACGAAGCCGACCGCGGCCAGCACCCCGACCACGGCCATCGCCGCCACGATCGAGACCGTCCAGGCGATCCCTGCGGCGCGGCCCTCGGCCCCGCGCAGCAGCGACAGGTCCAGCTCGAAGCCGGCGAGGAAGAACAGGAAGCCCAGCCCGACGTTCGCGATGAGGGAGATCTCCGGGCCGGTCTCCGCGATGTCCAGCACGTGCGGGCCCACGACCACGCCGAGCACGAGCAGGACCACGACCTCGGGGACGCGCGGCCCCGGCAGCAGGCCCACGATGAGGGGCGCGAGGGCGGCCACGAGGACGACGACGAAGAGGGAGTCGAGCCCCTCGGGGATCTCCACGGTGCGCAACCGTACCCCACCCCCGGCGGCGGGGGCGATGGCCGATCAGGTTGAACCGGCGGCGCCTGGGTACGAACATGTGTTCGATGTCCCAGCCCCCCTCCTCCACCCCCTACGTCGAGCTGCACGCGCACTCGGCGTTCAGCTTCCTGGACGGGGCGTCCACGCCGGAGGAGATGGCCGGGACGGCGGCGGCGATGGGGCACGAGGCGCTCGCGCTGACCGACCACGACGGCCTGTGCGGATCCCTCGCGTTCGCGCACGCCGCGCGGGCTGCCGGTGTGCGTCCCATCACCGGGGCCGAGGTGACGCTGGCGGACGGCTCCCACCTGACCCTCCTCGCCGCGACGGGCCGGGGGTACGCCAACCTGTGCCGCCTCATCACCCTCGCGCACGCCGGGACGCGGCCGCCGCCGGATCGCCGCGCCATCCCACCGGCGCTCGACCGCGCCGCGCTCTCCGAGCCGGGCCGCACCGAGGGGCTCGTGTGCCTGACCGGATGCGCCCGCCACGGCCACGTCCCGCGGCTCGTGCGCGCGGGCGACCGTCGCGGCGCCGAGGCGGCGCTGCGGGCGCTGGTCGCCGACTTCGGCCGCGGGAGCGTCCACGTCGAGATCCAGCTCACCCGCAACCGCGGGGACCGCGCCCTGGCGCGCGACCTGGAGCGCCTGGCGGAGGCGGCCGGCGTCCCGGCGGTGGCGACCGGCGACCCCCACGCCCACACGCCGGAGGCGGCGCTCCTGCAGGACGCGTTCGTCGCGATCGGGCACCGCCTGACCCTCGACGGATCCGAGGACGCCCGACGCGGCAACCACCAGGCCGTCCTGCGCCCGCCCGCCGAGACCGCCGCCCTGTTCGCCGGCCACCCCGCCGCCGTCGCCCAGACCCTCCGGGTGGCGGAGCGCCTCGAGTTCGACCTGACCCGCGACCTCGGCTACCGCTTCCCCGACTTCGTCGGCTCCCATCCCGGCCAGACCGCCCAGGACGCCCTCGCCGCCCTCTGCGTCCACGGGCTCGGCGCCCGCTACCCCAACGCGGCGAAGCGGGCGGCGGCGCGGGCCCGGCTCGACGAGGAGCTCGCCCTCATCGCCCACCACGACCTCGCCGGGTTCTTCCTGCTGCACCGCGACATCCTGGAGCTCGCCCGGGAGGTGGCGCTGGAGGTGCGGCCCGCGGGATCCGCCCGCCGCTGGCTGCCGCCCGGCCGTGGGCGGGGCTCGTCCGTGGGCTCGATCGTCTGCTACCTCACCGGCCTCTCCCACATCGACCCGGTCGAGAACGGCCTGTTCCTGGGCCGTTTCCTCAACCGGGACATGGCGTCGGTGCCGGACATCGACCTCGACTTCCCCCGCGACGTCCGCGAGCGGCTGATCGAGGAGATCATCGCGCGCTACGGGCACGAGCACGCCGCGCTCGTCGCCGCCTTCCCCACCTTCCGCATCCGCATGGCCATCCGCGGCCTCGGGAAGGCGCTGGCCCTCCCGGAGGCCGACATCGAGCGCCTGGCGCGGCTCTCGGACGGCTGGTCGTCGGCCCACGCCGTGGAGGAGGAGCTCGCCCGGCTGCCCGACGGCGAGGCCAAGCTCGCGTCGCCCCGCTGGCGCGCCCTCGCGTTCCTGGCCCGTCAGGCGGCGGGCCTCCCCCGCCACCTGTCGCAGCACTCCGGCGGGATGGTCGTCAGCGCCCGGCCCCTCGTCGAGCTCGTGCCGGTGGTGCCGGCCGCGTTCCCCGGCCGGCAGATCTGCCAATGGGACAAGGACTCCTGCGCGGACGCGGGCTTCGTGAAGATCGACCTGCTGGGCCTGGGGATGCTGTCGGCGGTCGAGGAGTGCGTCGACATGATCGCCCGGGAGCGCGGCCGGACCGTCGACCTCTCCCGCATCGGGTTCACCGACCCCGCCGTCTACGAGGAGATCCAGGACGCCGACACCGTCGGCGTGTTCCAGATCGAGAGCCGCGCCCAGATGCAGAGCCTGCTGCAGACGCGGCCCGAGAACCTCGACGACCTCACGATCCAGGTGGCCCTCATCCGCCCCGGCCCCGTCAGCGGCGGCGCCGTCCACCCCTACGTGAAGCACCGGCGGTCGAGGCGGGCCGACCCCGGCTTCGAGCCGCCCTACGACCACCCGCTCCTGGCCGACTGCCTCCGGGAGACGCTCGGCGTGGTGGTGTTCCAGGAGCAGGTGCTGGAGGTGTCGATGGCGCTCGCCGGATTCACCCCCGGCCAGGCGGAGGCGCTGCGCCGTGCGATGAGCCGCAAGCGCAGCCGCGAGGCGATGATCGCCCTCTGGAAGGACTTCCGCGACGGCGCCCGCGCCCGCGGCGTCGGCGACGAGACGATCCGCACCGTCTTCACCAAGCTGATCGGCTTCTCCAACTTCGGGTTCCCCAAGGCCCACTCGTCGGCGTTCGCCGTCCTCGCCTACCAGAGCGCATGGCTGCGGCAGCGCTACCCCGCCGAGTTCCTCGCCGCCCTCCTCAACGCCCAGCCGATGGGCTTCTACCCGCCCGCCAGCCTCGTCCGCGACGCCCAGCGCCGCGGCGTGAAGGTGCTGCCGCCGTGCGTCGCCCGCTCCCGGGCCGGGTGCGAGATGGAGGACGGCGCCGTGCGGATCGGCCTGGGCTACGTGCGCGGAGTCCGCCACGACGCCGCCGCCCGCCTCGTGGCGGAGCGGGAGGCGGACGGCCCGTTCCGCGGCATCGCCGACCTCGCCGCCCGCGCCGACCTGCGCCGCGAGCAGATCGCCCAGCTCGTGAGGTCCGGCGCGTGCGACGTCATGGAGCGCCCGCGCCGGGCGATGCTGTGGGAGCTCTGGGTGCTCGCCCGCCCCCGCGCGACCGCCGCCGGCACCCAGCTCGCCCTCCCCATCCCCGCCGCCCCCGCCCCGCCGCTCCCCGATCAGGGCCGCTTCGAGCGGGTGGTGGCCGACTACGAGACCACCGGCCTCTCCACCGGCTGGCACCTGGTCACGCTCGTCCGGCACGGCCTGCCGCCCGGCGTCCGCACCGCCGCCCAGTTGCGTGAGACCCCCCACGGCACCGACGTCCTGGTCGCCGGGCTCGTGGTGGCCCGCCAGCGGCCCGCCACCGCCGGCGGCATCGTGTTCCTGCTGCTCGAGGACGAGACGGGGATGGTCAACGTGATCGTGCGTCCCGAGGTGTACGAGCGTCACCGCGCCGCCGTCCGGGCCGACCCGCTGCTGGTGGCGTGGGGCCGCCTGGAGCGGCGCGAGCGCAACATCAACGTCCTGGCCCACCGCATCGAGCGGATCGAGCCACCCGTCGAGGACCGCGACCCCGGGGCCGTCCCCGTCGCCGCCGAGCTGACCCGCGCCCGTGCGGCGGCCCCCGGCGGCCAGGACTTCGGCCGCGGGCGCCGCTAGCCGCCACCCGGCCGCGGAGGTCCCCTCCGGCCCGGCTACCCTCGCAAACGTGGAGTACCTGCTCGCCGCCGGCGTGATCGCCGCCATGAACGTCACGCCCCTGCCCATGCCGCCGTCGTGGCTGGTGGTCGCCTACCTGAGCGTCCAGCTCGACGTGGACCCGGTCGGCATCGTGGTGGCGACGGCCGCCGGCGCCGCGCTGGGCCGGACGATCCTGGCCGCGTGGACGCGCGCCCTGGGCCCGCGCCTGATGTCGGCGGGCGCCCGCGAGAACATCGGCTACCTCGGCGACAGGCTCCACGGCCGGCGCTCCACCATCGGGGTCGCCGCGGTGCTGGCGGCGTCCCCGCCCCCCTCGGGGGCGCTCTACACCGCCGCCGGCGTCCTGCGCGTGAACCTGGGGCTCGTGTTCGGTGCCTGCTTCGCGGGCCGGCTCGTCACCTACGGCGTCGGCGTGGCCGTTGCCGGCACCGCGGTCGACCAGCTGGCCGACCGCCTGCGCGACTGGGTGGGTCCCGTGCCCATCGTGCTCGGCCTGGTCGCGGTGCTCGCGGTGCTGTGGCTCCTCGCCCGCATCGACTGGCGGGCCACCATCGAGCACCGCCGCCCCCGGCTCACGGCTGGGCGAGCAGCATCCCCAGGAGGAGACCCAGCCCCCAGAGGCTGAGCGACACGATCCCCAGGACGAAGCCGGCGATCGCCAGGCCGCGCCCGCCGATCCGCCCGCCCGTGACGCGGACGTCGTCCATCGCGAACAGCCCCAGCCCGATGGCCGGCGCCGACACGAAGGGGAGGATGAACCCCACGATCCCGAGCACCAGCGAGGCCACCGCCTTGCCGTCCTTCGGGTGCAGCGCCGGGTCCGGCCCCCTCGCCGGCCGCCGCAGGCCCACCAGGGCCAGCGCGGTGCCCGCGAACAGCAGCACCGCGCTGATGAACATGAGCCAGCCGGCCGGGCCGAGGGAGACGTCCACACCCGCGATCAGGTCCTCCGACTCGCGGAACCCGATGAGCGCGAACGAGACGAGCAGCGCGAACAGGCTGGTCACCCCGACGCCGGTCAGGCGCGCCCACGGCCACGGGGCGGCGGCCGCCGCGATGCCCAGCACCGCCGCGACCACGCCGATCCACGAGCCGCCCGCCACCTCGATCTCGCCGAACGGCTCCTGCCGGACCGCCGTGGAGCCGGCGGTGGCCGCGGTCAGCATGCCGCCCAACGCCGCCCAGGCCCACCCCGCGCGCCCCAGCACCGTCCACGGGGACGGGCCGCCGCCACCCTGGGTCGCGGCCACGGCCGCGTCGCCGGCGGCCGGGACGGGCGGCGGGGGCACACCGCCGCCGGTCGCCGCCGGCGGGGGCGGCGCGGGGACGGGCAGCGGATCGTTGGCGGTCGGGCCCCCGTCGCTGACGTACGACGTCCACGCGCCGCCGTCCCAGTAGCGCCGGCGCCCGGCGCGCGTCGGATCGTCGTACCAGCCAGCCACCGCCATCAGCGCCCCGCCCTCCGCCTCGTCGTCAGCGCGCGGCAGGCTAGCGCGCGTCGCCGCGGCCGGGCGACAGGGGGAGTCCGGCGCAGACGCCGCCGCCCCCCAGGCGGTGTCGGGCGGCCCGTGCGACCTCGGCGATGAACCGGTCGCCGGCGGCGTCCCCAACCCCGGAGGCGCTCCACGTCATCGCCGCGGCCACCACCGGGCCGCTACGCAGATAGACGATGCCGCCGTCGTGCTTCACCTCCTCGGTGTAGCCCGTCTTGTGGGCCACCGGGACCGACGACGGCAGGCCGGCGACCAGCTTGCTGCGGTCGCGCACGTCGAGCAGCCGGGCGAGCAGCTCGGCCCGGGCGGCGCGGGTGCCGATGCCGAGCCGCGCCACCCCGCCCCGGCCGATCGCCCCGCGGTGGATCGCCACCATCAGCCGCGCCAGCTCGTACGGCGTGGTGATGAAGTTGGTGAAGAGGGCGGGCGCCCGGTCGGTGCGGATCGTCAGCGGCCGGCGGGCATCCTCGATGATGTAGGGGCGGCGCACGAGCGACCGGTCGAGCCCGAGGGCGTGGAGCGTGTCGGTCACGCCGCGGGCGCCCGCGTCGCCCGACCCGCCCCCGAGCGAGGCGAGCACGGCGTTGGCGGCGACGTCGTCGGAGTCGACCACCATGCGGTCGAGGGTCGCCCGCAGGTCGGCGGCGCGCCCGCGCCGGACGGCGTCGACCAGGATCGCCGCCTTCAGCGTGGACGCCGCGGGGAACTGGGCGTCGGCATTCGACGACGCGCCGCAGCCCGTGACGAGGTGCTGCACGTAGACGCCCGAGATCGCCGGCATCCCGGCGACGAGGCGGTCGATGTCGCCCTGCAGGCGGCGGTCGACCCAGCCGGGGATGCGGCCGGCGCGCAGCGCGGAACGCGGCAGGGCCCGCACCCGCACCGTCGCCGACCAGCGCGCGCCTCCCGACCCGGCGGCGCGCACCCGCACCGCGTGGACGCCCGCCGGCACCGGCACCGACAGCCGCCGCGGACCGGGCGGGACGGCACGGCGTGCGGTGATGCGCCCGTCGGCCTGGACCTCGATGCGCCGGGTGCCGGCGCCGACCCGCACCGCCACGTGGCCGAAGCTCACGGGCGGGGCGGCGATCGCGGGCGCCGGGGGTGCGGCGTGGGCGATCACGGCCGCGCCCGCACCATCGGCTCCAGCAGGGCCTGGATCGCGTCGTGCACGTCGGCGGTGAGCCGGTGGGCCCGCTCCCGCCGCGACCCCTCCGCGGCGACCGGGACCGGCGGTCCGAACCGGACGTGGACGGGTCCCCGGCCGACCGGCCGCCACCCGCGCAGCACGCGGTGCGTCCCCCACAGCGCGACGGGCACCACGGTCACGCCGGGGGTGAGGGCCAGGTGGCCGACGCCCTCGCGGAACGGCGCCATCTCCGCGCCCCACGTGGGTGCGCCCTCGGGGAAGATGACGACGACCCGCCCCGCCTCCAGCTGGTCGCGGGCGTGGCGCAGGGCCCGCGTGTCGGGCTGCCCGGCCTGCACCGGGAACGCCCCGAGCGAGAACAGGAGCATCGCGAGCGGCCGGTGGGTGAAGTGACGCGCCATCGCCAGGTACTGCGCCGGCCGCGGCGTGCACGCCAGCCCCACCGCAGGAGGGTCGACGTCGGCCACGTGGTTCGACACCACCAGCACGCCGCCGCGCGCCGGGAGGTGCTCACGGCCGAACACCCGGTAGCCCACCAGCCACGGGAGCGTGAGCCTCAGCACGCCCCAGCCGAAGGCCCAGATGGGCCACCACACACCGCGTTTCGGCGGACGCCAGTGGATCCGTGGCGCACGCGCTGCGGTCACCGCGCGATGCTCGCACATGTCGCGGGCGCACGAACGGCCCGGCGGACGTTCAGCGCGCGCGCCCCGCCGCCGATAGAGGTGGGGATGCTCGGACGCGCATCAGCACTGGCCATGACGGCCGCCTGCGCCATCGTGCTCGGAACCGGCTCCGCCGAGGCCGCCGACGCCCCGACGCCCGGGACCCTCGGGCCGGGACGGATCGAGACCGCCCTGGTGGTCGAGATGAACAAGGTGCGCGCGGAGCGGGGCCGCACGCCGCTGCGGGTGTCGGCCGCCCTGCGCACGCCCGCCCGGGCCCAGAGCCGCTACCTGCTGGCCACCGGCCAGCTCACCCACGACGGCCCGGACGGCTCGCCGTTCTGGACGCGCCTGGTGGACGCGGGCTTCCCCCGTGACCGCTGGATGGCCGAGAACCTCGCCCAGCTCGGCGGCTGCGACGCGTCGACCGCCCGGCAGACCGTCCGAATGTGGATGAACAGCCCGGGCCACCGGACCAACCTGCTGAACCCCCGCTACCGCTGGGTCGGCGTCGGAAGCGCCAGCGACGCGGACTGCACCACCACCCTCATCACCGCCGACTACGGCTCGTAGCGGGCGCGCCGGAGCGCTACCGGCTCCACGTCACGCCAATCCCCGCCGGCCCTACCGAGCGAAGCGAGGTCGCAGCGCCCGCGTAGAGAGGTGCTGCATGGCCGGCGGGATTGTCCGCCCGCCGGCCCTACCGAGCGAAGCGAGGTCGCAGCGCCCGGGGAGAGAGGTGCTGCATGGCCGGCGGGATTGTCCGCCCGCCGGCCCTACCGCGCGAAGCGCGGTCGCAGCGCCCGGGTAGAGAGGTGCTGCTTGGCCGGCGGGATTGTCCTCAGGCCTGGAAGCTCTTCCCGCAGCCGCAGGAGGCGGAGGCGTTGGGGTTGTTGATCAGGAACCCCGCGCCCTGGAACCCCTCCTCGTAGTCGAGCTCCACGCCGAGCAGGTACGGGACGCTGAAGCGGTCCACGATCACGCGGACGCCGTCGCCGTCGACCACCTCGTCGCCGTCGGCCGGTGAGGCGAGGGACAGGTCGTACTCGAAACCGGAGCACCCGCCGGGGACCACCTGGACCCGCAGGCCGGTGTCGGGGTCGCCCGCCGACGCGATCAGGGAGCGGAGCTTGTCCTTCGCCTCGGCGGTGAGCGTGACCATGTGCGACGACCTCTCTGGGTGGCTCGGCGGTACAGTCCGAGTGTGGCAGAGCCCCCGGACACGAGCAACCTCGTTCGCCCGTTAACGACCGGGCGCCGCTCCCTCTTCGCGAAGGCCTTCAGCGACCGCGAGGGCAACCTGCGGACCGGCCTGCTGCTGGGGCTGCTGATGGCCGTCGTGGTCGTCCTGTCGCTCGGCACGTTCGCCGCGCTGCTGGCCGCGAACCTCGGCAGCCCGGGGACCCTGGCGGTGTGGGTGGTGGGCGCGTTCCTGGTCATCAAGGTGCCGCTGCTCATCGTGTGCTGGTGGATCATCACCCGGCGCCGCGATCCCACGGGGGGCGGCGGCTGGGAGAGCAGGGAGTGCCGTCAGATCCTCGACTACCTGGAGGCCCAGGCCGCCGACGCCCAGGGCCGCCCCGACGCCGCCGCGCGGCTCTCCTACTTCGCACGCGAGGCGTGGTTCGTGGCCGACCGGGCGGCCGACGTCGACAAGGGCGCCGCGGTCGAGACCGCCGTCCGCATCGAGGGCATGGCCGCGGCCGCCGGCGTGCGCGTCGGCCGCACCGCGTTGCCGCCTGCCGACCCCGGGGAATAGCCCCTGTCGGGAGTGACCGACCCGCCGACCCACGGAGGACCCATGGGCACCCAGCCGCCCGACCGCGACGACCCGTACGAGGAGATCGACGCCGAGGACCTGCTCGAGGAGCCCGGGCTGGAGGTCCGGGAACTGGACGACGAGGAGTTCCGGACGCCTGACGGCGCCTACTCGGACGAGCCGTACGACCCCGCGTTCCAGGCGGTGATCGAGGCGGGCGGCGGCGTCGCCGAGGGCTTCGAGCAGTCGGAGGCCCTGCTGGTGGATCACGCGTCCCACGGGGATGACGCGGGGACCGAGCGCATCCTCGAGGACGCGTTCGACGAGGAGGCCGAGCCGGACCGCGCCGTCTACGGCGAGGCCGACGAGGAGGACGTCTCCGAGGACGAGACGTAGCGGGGGAGCTGCCGGCCGCGCCGTTTGGTGAGTGAACGTTCACTTGTTACCGTGGACGGGTGACCGCCGGGCCCGTTGACCGCACGCCGCCCCGGGCCCGCATGACGCGGGAGGGGCGCCGGGATCTCCTGCTCACCGTGGGCCGGCGGCTCTTCGCCGAGCGCGGCTACCACGGGGCCAGCGTCGGCGACATCGCCCGCGAGGCGTCCTGCTCGGAGGCGGTGCTGTACCAGCACTTCGCCGGCAAGCGCGAGCTCTTCACCGCGGTCCTGGAGGAGCAGGCGGGGCGCATGCGCGCGCGCCTGGAGGCCTCCGCCCTGGCCGACCCCGGCGACCCGTTCGCCGGCATCGCCCGGGCGCTGGGCGAGCGCATCGCCGAGCCGGACGTGCCCGACTCCCTGAAGCTGCGATCCCTCGCCGTCACGATGACCGACGACCCGGCCGTGCGCGACACCCTCGACCGCATCCGCCGCGGCTTCGTCGAGGTGGTGGGCGGCGCGGTCCGCGCGAGCCAGGCCAACGGCCGGCTGCGCGCCGACGTCGACCCGGAGCACGTGGTCGGCCTCTTCGCCGGCCTCAGCTTCCTGGGGGCGTTCCAGTGCGCGGTGGCGGGCGATGACGAGCTCCGCAGGCTCGCGCCGCTCGCCGACACCCTCCTCCGCCTCCTCGAGACCGCGCCCGCCGACCGGGTGGCGTCGTGACCGGCCGCGCGCAGGGGCACAAGTGGCTGACGCTGGCGGCGATGTGCTTCGGCCTGTTCCTGATCATGCTCGACAACACGATCGTCAACGTGGCGCTGCCGTCGATCCAGCGGGACCTGCACGCCACGCCGTCGCAGCTCGAGTGGACGATCAACGCCTACGTGCTGTCGTTCGCCGTCCTGATCATGCTGGGGGGCAAGCTCGGCGACCGGTTCGGCCGGAAGAAGCTGTTCCTGGTGGGCCTCGCGATCTTCACGGCCATGTCCGTGGCGTGCGCCCTGGCGCCCAGCATCGAGTGGCTGGTGGCGTTCCGCACCGGGCAGGGCGTCGGCGGGGCGCTGATGAACCCGCTGACCCTGTCGATCCTGGTCGCCGCGTTCCCCCGCCGGGAACTGGGCACGGCGATCGGCGTCTGGGCGGGGGTGTCGGCGCTGGCGCTCGCGATCGGGCCGGTACTCGGCGGCGTGCTGGTGGAGCACGTCGGCTGGTCGGCTGTGTTCTGGATCAACCTCCCCGTGGGCATCGCCGGGGTGGTCGTGACGCTGTGGGCGGTGGCCGAGTCGCGCGACCCCACCTCCCTCTCCCTCGACCTGCCGGGCATCGGCCTCATCACCGGCGGCCTGTTCCTGCTGGTGTGGGGGCTGATCGAGACGAACGACCACGCGTGGACGTCGGCGTACACGGTCGGCGTGCTGACGGCGGCGGCGGTGGTGCTGGCGGCGTTCGTGGCGTGGGAGGCGCGGGCGGCCGACCCGATGGTGCCGCTGGAGTTCTTCCGCAAGGCGGCGTTCAGCGCACCCGTGATCCTGGTCGTGTTCGTGGGGCTGGCGCTCTTCGGCGTCGTCTACTTCATCACCCTCTACTTCCAGAACGTGAAGGGCTGGTCGCCGCAGAGGAGCGGCCTGGCGGCCCTGCCCCTCACGTCGATGGTGATGCTCATCGGGCCGCTGGCCGGCAAGCTCCAGGAGCGCTTCACGCCGAGGCAGCTCATGACCACCGGGATGCTGATGCTCACCGGCGGCCTGGTCGGCCTGGCGCAGATCCAGGTGGACACGGGCTACAACAGCATCTGGCCCTTCTACGTCCTGATGGGCGCCGGGCTGGCGCTCACGATGCCGACCACGTCGGCCACGGCGATGGCGGCGGTGGACCCACGCAAGGCGGGCGTCGCCTCGGGCGTGGTCAACTCGGCGCGGCAGGTGGGCGCGGCCGTCGGCCTGGCGGTGCTCGGCGCCATCGCGGCCACCCTCGCCACCCGCCAGTGGGAGCAGGATCTGTCCTCGCTGCCGCCGGCCGCCCAGGCGCGCGGCCAGGCGGCCGAGGAGCTGGTGATCGGCGGCCAGGGGCACGTGATCGGCCGGATCGCCGGTCCGGCGGCGCAGGACAGCGCGCTCAGCTCGTTCGTGACCGGGGTGCAGGGCGCGATGTGGGTGGCCGCGGCGCTCACGTTCGCCGCGGCGATGACCGCGTTCATCGGGCTCCGGGGGACACCGTCCCCGCGCCACCAGCGCGGGGAGGCGGGCCCGCAGGCGGCCCGGGAGCGCGTCGCCGCGGAGCATCCGCCCGGGCCGCCGCGCGTCGGCGCTCCGGACCCCGGGTAGCACCCGGGGGTCAGGAACCCCCGACCGAGGAGACCACATGGCCCCCCGCGAGGACGCGCCGGAGATCACCGAGGAGGATCGCCGGATCCTGGAGCACCCGGAGGAGGGCTTCGACCCCGATGCGCCGCCCGAGGAGATCGACCGCGCGCAGGAGGTCCAGGCCGAGGTGGCCGAGCGCGACAAGGCCTGGATCGACCCGCGGGAGAAGGTCGGCGGCGAGGACTAGGCCCGGATCCGTGGCGCGCCCCGGCCGCCTGTGGGAGCGTCTGCACGTGGCGCGCACCACCCGCGACAACCGGGTTGCGAGGACCGCCGCCGTGGCGGCGGTCTGCGCGGTGGCCGCCGCGGCCGTCGCGGGGACGGCGGGCGCCGTGCCATCGATCACCGGCGCCGACACGGACGCGTGGAACGCCGCCAGCCCGTCGGTGGCCTACGTCATCACGACGACCGTGGGCAACGGACGGCTCACGTGGACGCTGGACGGTCCCGCCGCCGGCGGCGGGCCGGGCCCCGGTGCGCCGGTCTCGGGCAGCGGCCGCGCCCCCCTCACGGTGGGCCTGCCGGGCCTGCGGGACGGCACGTACACGCTGACCGCACGCGACCGGGACCTGCTGAGCCCGACTGCGCGGCGGACGTTCGTGGTCGACCGGACGCCGCCGGCGGTGTCGATCGCCGCGCCCACGGACGGCACGGTCGTCGACCGGGGTGCGCCGCTCGTCGCCCGCTTCTCGTGCGCCGACGCGACGGCGTGCACGGGCACGGTGGCCGACGGGGCCCCGCTCGACACGTCCAACCCCGGGGTCGGCAGCCTGCGCGTGGACGCCGCCGACGGCGCCGGCAACACCGCCGCCGCCGTCGTGTCGTACCGCGTGCTGGCGCCCGGTGAGACGGCCCGGGTCCCGGTGGAGGCGGCGCCCACGCCGTCGAAGGTGGTGCCACCGCCGACCATCAACGCCGGGCGGCTGCTGCCGCGGCGCAACGGCGTGGTGCGCACCACCCGTCCGGTGCTCCGGTGGCCGCGCCGCGTGGGGGCGCGGCTCTACAACGTGCAGGTGTTCCGCCTGAGGGCCGGGGCGGAGCCCGCCAAGGTCGCCTCCCTGTTCCCCCGCACCAACAGCGTCCGGGTGCCACCGAAGCGCCTCCGCGGCGGCGTCCGCTACGCCTGGCGGGTGTGGCCGTTCATGCGCGCCGGGTACACCCGCGTCCCGCTCGGTCTGAGCATCTTCTCGGTGAACCTGCGGCGCAGCTGAGGCGCTACCGGTAGCCGGTGACGTCGGCCGGCAGGCCGGGGTCCTGCACCTCCACCATGTAGCGCCACGCGTCGGGGCGGCTTCCGTCCGCGTCGGTGAACCCGTATTCCCGGGCGAGCCCGCCGGACGAGAGGGACTTGCCGTTCCACCGCGCGCGCCCCGGGTCGCCGGCGAGGGCCGCCACCGCCCGCCCCACGTAGAGCGGGGTCTCGGAGATGGCGAAGTGCGGCTGGGCGGCGAGCGCGTCCCGCCAGTTCGCCTCCGCGACGCCGTAGATCTCGAGCATCATCTCGGAGCGCAGCCAGCCCGGGGTGAGCGCCACCGCGGTCGCGCCGTGGGGCGCCAGCTCGCGCGCCTGCCCCCAGGCCAGGCGGATCACCGACGTCTTCGCCAGGTCGTAGAAGGCCGACAGCCGGTAGTTGGCGGCGTTGTAGTCGGCCGTGCCGTCGGTCATCTCCACCAGGAGGCCGCCGGGCTCGCGGATCAGGAGCGGCAGGGCGTGGTGGCTGGTGACGAGGTGGGTGTCGATCGCGAGCCGCAGCAGCCGCAGGCCCTTGTCGAGGTCGTGCTCCCAGACGGGCACGTTCCACTCGACGAGGAGCTCGCCGCCCCAGATGTCGTTGACGAGCACGTCGAGACGGCCCGACGTGCGGCCGATCTCGTCCACCAGCTCCCGGACGGCGGCGGGGTCGAGGTGGTCGACCGCCCGGGCGATCCCCCGCCCCCCGGCGTCGTCGACGAGCGCGGCGGTCTCCTCGATGGTCTCGGGCCGGTCGTACTCGGAGCGGCGGGCGGCGGTGCTGCGGCCCGTGACCCAGACCGTCGCGCCGGCCTCACCCAGCGCCCTGGCGACGCCGCGCCCCGCCCCGCGCGTGCCGCCGGCGACCAGGGCGACGCGGCCCTGCAGGTCGGGGGTCACGTCCATGTCGCCAACCCTCCCAGGGCGGCCGGACGTCCCGGGCGGGGGGCGGTCCGCCGGCGACGCGCGCCACGAGGCGCTTGTGCGCGCCGCCCCGGTCGGGTGATGATCGCCCCCGACCGATGCCGGCCACCCCTCGCAGCCCCGCCCGCTGGGTCCCTCGGGCCCTCGCCCTCGTCGCCTTGGCGCTCCTCGCGACCGCCGTGGCGCCGATCGTCCTGGGCGCCGGCGAGCCGGCGGCCGCGCCGGCGGCGACGGAGCAGGGCCACGGCGGCGGCTCGTCCCAGCCGCTGCCGCCGATCCCCGACGCCGAGAGTGGGTCGGTCGTGAAGGGCCTCCCCTTCTACGACCCGCCGGTGGTGTCGAGCGTGAACGGCGTGCTCAACGCCGATCTGACCGCGAGCGCCCAGCGGGTCACGATCAGCGGCAAGACCGTGAACGCGCGCGTCTACAACGGCGCCTTCATGCCGCCCGTCCTTCGGATCAAGCCCGGCGACCGGCTGCGCATCTCGACGAGGAACGAGCTCGACCAGTACACGAACATCCACACGCACGGGTTCTTCGTGGCGCAGGACGGCAACTCGGACAACATCTTCGTGGAGGTCACCCCGAAGGCGACGTTCGAGAACCAGTACCGGTTGCCGAAGTCGGTGACGCCCGGCACCTACTGGTTCCACTCCCACGCCCACCCGCACGCCGAGGGGCAGGTCTTCGGCGGGATGAGCGGGATCATCGAGGTCGACGGCCTGACGCCGCTGCTGCCGAAGGGCCTGCGCGGCATCACCGACCGGGTGCTGGCGATGAAGGACTTCCAGTTCGACAAGACCAACTCGATCCCGGGCGACGCCATCGACTCCGACGCGCCGACGCACCGCACCATCAACGGGATCGTGCAGCCGTCGATGACGATGCGGCCGGGCGAGACCCAGATCTGGCGGCTCGCGAACATCGGCGCGGACATCTGGTACGACCTCGAGCTGCGCGGCCACACGTTCGCCGTGATCGCCGACGACGGGAACCCGGTGAACACCGTCACCCGGGCGCGGCACCTGCTGCTGCCCCCGGGCAAGCGGTTCGACGTGCTCGTCCAGGCCCCGAAGGCGGGGACCTTCCAGCTCATCTCACGGCGGATCGACCAGGGGGCGTGGGGCGACACGTATCCGCGGAGCCTCATGGCGACCCTGACCGTCGCGGGCGACCCCGTGCGGCGCGCCACGCTCCCGACCCATCTGCGGACCCACTTCGACAACCTCGCCTCCGCGAAGGTCGACGTCCACCGCACCACCGTCTTCAGCGAGACGAACAAGGGCAACGGCGTCTACGAGGTCGACGGCCGGGCGTTCACCCCGCAGCAGGTGAACTTCACGCCGAAGCTGGGGACCGTGGAGGAGTGGACGATCCTGAACACGTCGCAGGAGATCCACCCGTTCCACATCCACGTGAACGACTTCCAGGTCATGTCCGTGAACGGGAAGCCGCACCGGGCCTACTCCCTGCAGGACACCGTGCCGCTGCCCGTCGCCCGGGGGAAGGTCCCCGGCAAGGTCGTGATCCGGATGCGGATCAACACGTTCACCGGGAAGTACGTCTTCCACTGCCACATCCTGGCCCACGAGGACCTCGGGATGATGGGCGTGGTCAACGTGTCCTGACCCCCGCGGGCCGTCGAGCAGCGCTCCGACCGGAGGTCCGTCAGTCGGTGCACAGCGGGAACGACTGGGCGAGGAGCAGGAGGCCAATGGCGGGCAGGAAGGCCAGGGCGCCGACGACCAGGCCGAGGACGCCCATCGTCTCGGCGGCCGCGGCGCACGCCCGGCGCCCTCGCTCGTTCACCCAGCTCCGCACGAGCAGCGCGAGGTACACGGCTCCGAGGGCGCTGATGATCCCCGTCAGGGACAGGGCGCGAACGAGGCCCTGCGACGGGAAGCCGTCCCCGCAGGCGTCGCCGCTCACGATCCGCATGACCCCGTAGGACACGACGGCGCCGGCCAGGACGGCGAGCATGAGCGACGCCGCGGCCATCGCGCCGCAGCCCGGCACGGTCACGGACCGACGGCTCACGGGCCGGTCGAGCGGTCGCCGGACGTCGGGACCACCGGCCGCGCGGCCAGCGTGCCGAGCAGGGTGTGCCGAAGGCGCTCAGTCATCGGCATGCTCCTCCCGGCCACACGATCCAGCGCGACCCGATCCGGGTCATCAGGGTCGTTCCACGCGCGCTGGCGGACATGCCGCAGGCGCGGGCCTACCGCGTCAACAGCTCCCCGAACCGGGCGGCGTTCCGCAGGGCGTGGTCGCGGGCGTTGTTGTTGAACACGACCGCGACCTCCTGGGCGCGCTCGGCCATGTCGAGCACGGGGTCGATCCACTCCTCCATCTCCGCGTCGGAGTAGACGTGGTCGAAGCGCTCGGCGACGGTGCGGCCGGTATTCCAGGTGGCGGCGTTGCGGCCGTGCAGGCGCAGGTACGCCAGGTGCCGACTCGTGACCTCCACGATCGGGGGCATCACGTTCTTCGCGTCGATCCGCGGGGCGTCCACGACCACCCATGACGCGTCGTGCGTGCCCAGCAGCTCCGCCGCCGCCTCCCGCTCCCCCGGCTCGGCCCACGAGCGGTGGCGGAACTCCACCGCGGCGCGGGCGGGGGCGAGGCGCGACAGGATGCGCCCCAGCTCCTCGCGCTGCCTCGGCCCCGACACCACGTAGGGCGGGAGCTGCACCAGGATGGCTCCGAGCTTGTCGCCCAGCGGGCCGACGGCCTCCAGCAGCGAGTCGATCACCGCGTCCCGGAGCTCCCGGCTGGGCGTGCGGATCCGCCCCTTGCCGTCCGGCCGGAACGGCAGGTTGCGCAGCGGCTCCGGCAGCCGCCCCGGCTCGGACGGGTGCCCCGAGATCACCTGGTGCGCCTTCACGTGGAAGCGGAACGCGTCGGGCGTCCGCTCCGCCCACGCCGCCGTCGTCTCCACCGTCGGCAGCGCATAGAAGGTCGCGTTGACCTCCACCATCGGGAAGTGCGCGGCGTAGTAGCGCAGCCGACCCTCGGCGTCGCCCTTCACATCCGCCGGGTACCAGCCCGCCTTGATGAACTCCGGATCCGTCCAGGAGGCGGTGCCGATGCGGACGTCGCTCACGTCCCCATCATCGCGCACCGCCGGCGGGCGGCGACCCCCCTACACCCAGCCGCGCTCCCGGGCGAGCAGCAGTGCCTGCGCCTGACCGGACACCTCGAGCTTCCGGTAGATGTGGTGCAGGTGATTGTGGATGGTGGACGCCGAGCAGCCGAGCTCGTGCGCCACCTGCTTCGCTGCCTGCCCGCGGGCGAGCATCCGCAGCACCTGCACCTCGCGGTCCGTGAGCCCCGGGGGCCGGCGCGGCCCCTCGGTCTCGGGCGACGCCATGAGCATCGACTCCAGGGCGTCGGTCGGCAGCCCGCACGCGGCGGCCGCCAGTGGCAGGCGCGCGATCGCGGCCTCCACCCCCTGGCCCGCGTGCACGGCGATGTCGGCCAGCCAGACGGCGCGGGCGACCGGCTCCGCGGGCGGCTCGAGGTCGTGATGACGGTCCAGCGCGACCGCCAGGTCCTCGGGGAGGCCCCATCGGCGGGCGATCCAGGCGCCCACCCGGGCGTGGTCGGTGCCGAACATCTCGCGCTCGTCGGCGGTCGTGTGGAGATCGCAGCCCGCGAGGCCCAGGTCGCGGTCGGCCGCGACGGTCCCGAGGATCGGCTTGCCGATGTCGTGCAGCAGGCCCGCCAGGTACGCCTGCGAGGCGAGGATGCTGGAGGTGCGCCGCGTGAGCTGCTGCGCGAGCGTCGCCACCTCGCCGCTGTGGCGCAGCAGGTAGAGGCGCGGGAAGCCGTACGCGGGCATCGCGCTCTCGAGCAGCCGGTAGGTGGTCGCGGCGAGCAGCAGGCCGCGCAGTGTGCGCTCGCCGATACGGACGACGGCGCGGTCGAGGGAGTCGACCGGCTCGGTGAAGAGCGCGGAGTTGGCCAGGCGCAGCACCTGGGCGGCGATCTCGGGGCTCTGCGCCACGCGGGCGGCGATGAGCCGCACGGGAGCGGAGCCGCCGTCGAGCAGCTCCAGCACTCCGCTCACGACGGTGGAGGGCGCCGACAGGCGCTCGGCGGCCTCGGCCACCACGCGCGCGGTCACCCGCGTCGCGGTCCCCTCGGCGATGTCGGTGGTCGGGACGGTCACGGGCTCCTCCTACGGCACACGCGGCGCCTCCGCGGCCCCGCGGCCCACGAGGGCACGGAGGGCGGCGACCACCACGGGATCGAACTCCGAGCCCGAGCGGCGCTCGAGCTCACCCATCACATCGGCGGGGGCGAGCCGCAGTCCACCCCAGCGCCCCGACCGGAGGTGCTCCCAGGCGTCGGCGACGGCCAGGATCCGCGCCTCCAGCGGGATCGCCTCGCCGGCGAGGCCGTCGGGATACCCGGTCCCATCCATCCGCTCGTGATGGTGGCGCACCCACGGCGCGACGTTATCGAGGCGGCTCCCGGCGAGCATGCGCTCACCGATCTCGGGGTGCTGCCGCAGATCCGCCAGGTCCGCCTCGGACAGGTCGCCGTCGGCCGACAGCACCGCGTCGTCCAGGCCGATCTTGCCGACGTCGTGGATCAGGCCGGCCACGCGGACGTCCTCCACCGCGGCGGGCGCGAGGCCCAGCTCGGCGGCGAGGAGGGCGGCGACGCGGCCCACGTTGTCGTGGTGCCGGACGGTGGCGGGGTGCTTCGCGTCGATGCCGGAGGCGAGCGTGGCGACCGTGGTCAGCACCGTCTCGTCGTCGGCGGCCCGCTCCCGCGAGTCGGCGCGCAGGATCTCGGCGGTGTCGGCGGTGTAGAGGAACGTGCGGTCGCCGCCGTGGTCGCGCGCCCAGTCGAGCGCGGCCCGCGCGTGCGCGACCAGCGTGTCGAACCGGCCCGCCTGCGCGGGGAAGCTCGCGACGCCGATCGACAGCGTGACGCCCGCGCCCAGACCGGGGGCGGAGGCGATCGACGCGCGCAGGCGCTCCCCCACGCGGAGGGCGTCGATGCCCTCCACCTCGGGCAGGATCGCGGCGAGCTCGTCCTCGCCGACGCGGCACCCGACGTCCATCCCGCGCAGCCGCTCCGTCACGTGCACGGCGAGGGCCTCGATCGCCGCCTCGGCGGCCTGGCGGCGCCCGGCGGCGCGCAGCTCGGCGGCGCCGTCGAGCGCCATCACCGCCACGCTCACCGGCGTGCCGGAGCGCAGCGCCCGCTGGCACTCCTGCTCGAGGCGCCCGGCGAAGTAGCGGTCGTTGAAGAAGCGGGTGAGCGGGTCGACCACCCCGAGCTCGCGGACCTCCTGCTGCAGGACGGTCGCGGTGAGCGCGGAGGCGGCGTGCCCGGCGAGGGCCGCCAGCGCAGCCAGGTCGGCCTCCGACGCCGGCTCCTCCCGCGGCCAGAACGCGGCGAGCAGGCCCAGGCCCGCGGAGGGGCCCACCGGGACGAGCGCCCCGGTGCGCAGCCCGCGCCCGCGCAGGACGCTCGCGTCGGGCAACGGGCCGCCCCACGCGGCGCCCGACGCCAGCTCGCCCGCGAGCTCGGCCGTCACGAGCACCGCCAGGTCGTCCGGCGACAGCGGGTCCAGGCCGTCGTAGGCGGCGACCTCGGGGCTCGGCACGCCGGCGGCCAGCAGCGCGGCCGACGGGGCCCCCACCAGCGCGCGGGCCTCGGCCAGCACCCGCTCGACGGTCGCCCGGGGCTCCCCGGCGTCGCGCACCGCGACGGCGGCCGCCTCCAGGCGCCGGGCCCGGCTCAGCTCGGCGGCGTGGGCGCGCTCGGCCAGGTGGGCGTCGAAGGCCCGGCCCGCGATGGTCGCGACCAGGTCGAGCAGCGCCTGGGCGGCGGTGGCGTCGCCCCCGTCGCCGGATCCGCACCACACCTCGACGGCGCCGACAGCCCCGCCCGCGCCCGGCAGGTCCGCGCGGATGCGGTCGCCCGGGCCGGAGGGGTCGCCCTCGATGGCCACCATCCGCCCCCCGGCGGCGACGCGCCCGCCGCGCGCGCCCGTCACGGCCAGGGCGGCGTCGAGCACCGCGGGACCCAGGCGCTCGGGCCGGCGCTCGGCGGCCACCCGGGCCACGATCTCGGCGAGGCGGCCGGGGCCGACCACGCACCACCCACCCTGCATCCCCGCGGACGTCCCTGAGGACAAGCTCGGCCTCCCGCCGTCGTTCCAGGGGGTACATCGGACGACCCCGCGGAGGAATCAAGCGGCGGGAGGAGCAGGCGGGTCAGGCCCCGCCGGCGGGCTCCCCGTCCAGGCGGGGCGCCCCCCCCCCCGGGGGCCGGGGCCCCCCCCCCCCCCCGGCGGGGC
>OEIU01000488.1_pt1 | contig 36383 bp, 36 predicted proteins | sample 1539221 | NCBI WGS metagenome assembly OEIU01 (sample SAMN03792071, study PRJEB22550) | activated sludge metagenome | feature: wastewater treatment plant; material: activated sludge; isolation source: Wastewater treatment plant of a petroleum refinery complex | place: Argentina: Zarate | collected...
AGCATCGCGGCCGTGGCAAATGCTCGTTGCCGAAAGATTCTCACACTCTGAGGAGGCGCGCTAGCGCCGTCTCGAAGGACGAAAGCCCAGGTAAGACTCAAGCCGGGCCACATGGTTCACCCGGCGATGCGAAGCATCGTCCGGAGACGGCGCCAGCGCGCCTCCTCACCATGAGGGTCTGAAGAGATGTCGGCGATCAACACTAAACGTGCTGGCCGCCGTTGATGTGAATTTCGGCGCCGTTCACGTACGAGCTGGTTTCCGTGCACAGCACATAGATGATCTTCGCGACCTCGTCCGGCGTGCCGAGCCGGTGCATTGGAATCTGCTGGTCGACGATCTTTTCGGTGCCGGGCGACAGGATGGAGGTGTCGATCTCGCCGGGCGCGATCGCATTGACGCGCACGCCGACGCGGCCGAAGTCGAAGGCCATCTCGCGCGTCAGCGCGGCGAGCGCGGCCTTGGACGTCGCGTAGGCCGCGCCCGCGAACGGGTGCACGCGCGAGCCGGCGATCGAGGTGACGTTCACCACCGCGCCCCTGGCGTGCTTCAACTCCTCGATAAGGCCGCGCGCGATCATGACCGGTGCGAAGAAGTTGACGTGGAAGACGTGGGTCCAGGTCTCGATATCGGTATCGATGGTGCCGAGCCGTCCGCCGGCGGGCGCCTTCGGCGAGATCGCGGCGTTGTTGACCAGCGCATGCAGTTCGTCGTTGTCGAGCCGCCGGCGAATTTCGGAAATCGCGCGCACGGTGTCGTCATGGTTGCCGAGATCGACCTCGATGTGATCCTCGGGGCCCGCGCCCCACGGGCAGACTTCCGGGAAGGCGTGCCGCGAGCAGGTGATGACGCGCCAGCCTGCGGAAGAGAAGCGGATCGCGGTGGCGTGGCCGATGCCGCGGCTGGCACCGGTCAGAAGCAGCGTGCGCCGTGGCGCATTGGATGAGGCGGGCATGCAGGTCTTTCAACTTTGAATGTCGTCGCGTGCGTTTTGGCGTCAGGGATAGAGTCGCACCTTGCTCCATGCTTGTCCCGGCGCATCGCGGCGGAATTCGATGCGGTCGTGCAGGCGGAACGGGCGGTCGTGCCAGAATTCGATGCGCGCGGGCGTGATGCGCCAGCCGCTCCAGCCCGGTGGCCGCGGCACTTCGCCGATCACGTGCCTGGCGGCGACCAGCGCGATCGCCTGCTCGAAGGCAAAGCGGCTTTCCAGCGGCTGCGACTGCTTGCTGGCCCAGGCGCCGATCTGCGCCTGTTTCGGCCGCGTGGCGAAATAGGCGTCGGCCTCCGCATCGGTCACCGGCGTCACGTTGCCGCGGATGCGGATCTGACGGCGCAGCGACTTCCAGTGAAACAGTAAAGCCGCCTTGGGATTTGCGGCGAGCTCGCGGCCTTTCTGGCTGGCGATGTGGCTGTAGAACACGAAACCATCGGCATCATAGCCCTTCATCAGCACCATCCGGATGTCCGGCAGCCCGTCGCCGTCGACGGTCGCAAGCGCCATCGCGTTGGGATCGTTCGGTTCGGACTTCACGGCCTCCGCAAACCACTCAGCGAACAGCGCAAACGGTTCCTCCGCCGCGGTAAAATCACCCGATGTTAACGGTGTCGGGTGTTTGATGGAGGTCGTGTCCGTCATGGCAGGAGTCCCAGTTGCGTACCCTCGCGTCCCAGCGCGCGTTGCAGCCCAGTTACGGGCAGGCTCTATATAGGGCATGGGGACGCGTTGGCCTATTGGTGATCGGGCCGAGGGGCAGGGGCGCGGCAATGACGTTGATCCTGATCGGCCTCGGCTCCAGCGGATGCAGCCTGTCGCGCCCGGATTCCTACGCCAGGATGGAATCCGCCGACCTCACGGGCACGCTCGGCAGGCTGGCGGCAGCGCAGCCGACCGAGAGCGATCTGGCCTTTGCCCGCACCGCCGCCACCGATGTGTTGGCCAAGGGCGACAAGGATTCCAGCCAGCCATGGGAAAATCCGGAGACCGGCGCGCGCGGCTCGGTGACGCCGCTGTCGCAGGCCTATTCCGCGGAAGACGGCCGCACCTGCCGGGATTTTCTGGCGAGCTATGTCAACGGGCGTTCGGAAAGCTGGCTGCAGGGCGCGGCCTGCAAGGCCGGCCAGGGCCGTTGGGAAATTCACACCATCAAGCCGTGGACAAGGGGCTGAAGTCGCCTTCCAGCCGTTGCAAAAATGCAACTGGCTCACCAGATGAAGCCAAAGCAGGCGAATTGCCTTAAACCCTTGAGAACTGAATTTCCGTGAAGGAGACATGACGGATGCGCGACCCCTATGAGGTCTTGGGGGTGCCGCGGGGCGCCAGCGCTGCGGCGATCAAGAGTGCCTACCGCAAGCTCGCCAAGAAGCACCACCCGGACAGCAACAAGAACGATCCGAAGGCGGCCGAACGCTTTGCCGAGATCAATTCGGCCAACGAGATCGTCGGCGACGAGGACAAGCGCAAGCAGTTCGATCGCGGTGAAATCGACGCCGAGGGCAAGCCGCGCTTCCAGGGCTTCCCCGGCGGTGGTGGCCCGCGTGGCCGCGCCGGCGGCGGTCCCGGCGCTGGCGGCTTCGAGTACAGCTTCCGCAGTGGTCCCGGCGGCGCCGGCGGCGCGGGCGGGGCCGGCTTCGAGGATATCCTCAACAGCATGTTCGGCGGCGCGGCCCGGGGCGGGCGTCCCGGCGGCAGCAGGACTTTCGAGTTCGACACCGGCGGGATCGGCCTCGATCTCGATCTCAGCGTCGCGATGTCGGTATCGCTGGAGGAGGCGGTCAAGGGCGGCGAGAAGCGCGTGCGCCTGCCCAACGGCAAGGAACTCAACGTCAAGATCCCCGCGGGGGTCACCGCCGGTCAGCAGATCCGCCTGAAGGGGCAGGGCGAAACCGCGCCCGGTCACCCCCCGGGCGATCTCCTGATCACCGTCAGCATCGCGCCGCACCCGTTCTTCAAGGTCGACGGCAGCGACCTGCGCCTCGATCTGCCCATCACGCTCTATGAAGCCGTGTTGGGCGGCAAGGTCCGCGTACCTACGCTGGGCAGTGCCGTGGAACTGTCGATCCCGAAGAACACCTCCAGCGGCCGTACCTTTCGCCTCAAGGGTAAGGGCCTGCCCAAGTCCGGGGGGACGGGCGACCTGTTCGTCATTACCCGGATTATTTTACCCGACGGGAACGATGCCGAGCTTGAGGCATTGATGGAAAAGTGGCGTGACAGCCACCCATATAATCCGCGCAGCGATCTCGGCTGATTCGCCGCGATTCGCGGCGGCGATGGCGTGTGAAATTGAGCTCGGCGTTCGAGTCGGCGCTTACCGGGAAAGCGAACTTCTTTCCGTGAAATCAATGGTTTCCCGGAAAAAGGGGCGGCCTCGAAAGGGGGACCAGCGCGGTACCAAACCCCGATCGAGGCCGCTTGCGCCGATCGGCGGATCGAGCGCTACTCATTTTCGCGTGATCACCCGGCGCAATAATGAGACCGGCTGGGGGTTTAATTCCAGATTTTCGATGTCAGAATTGGGACAGAGCGGCTGAGGTTGCCTAACCGCCCTTCTTCTCCATCTGATCGTAGATCGCCTGGGCCACCTGGCTCAGCCGTCCCCGGTCCGCATCGGTCGAGACCACCGCATAGATGACGCCGTCGTCGGCCCAGAACAGCGCGCTTTCCTTGCCTTCCGCGGCAAATCGCATCTGCGTCGCCTCGGCCTCGGATTTGGCGGTGTAGAGCGTGAAGCGTTCGCCCGAGGCGCTCTCGTACATCATGAAGGAGGCGGGACCTGTGGAACTCGGCAGCAGCCGGCCTCCGACCAGCTTCAGTCCCGCGCCCTGCAACTCGGGGGCACGGACCACCCAGCCGCAGCGCTTGGTCAGCCATTGCTGCAGATGGCTGCGCTCGCTGCCGGGCACCTCGACGGGATGGCGGACTTCGACGACATAGAGCCGGTGCGCCTCGATCGCGTGAACCGTGAAGGCTTGCAGAGGCGATGGCGTCGCGGTGGCCTCGCGCGCGAACCAGCCCGCCCCGCCGCCGACGATGAATGCCGCCAGCGTGGCCGCGACCGCGCCGTACACCCATCGGCGCGGCTGTCGCACCAGCCGCTCGATCTCCAGCCGCTTCGGCACCGCCTCGTCGACGATCGAATCGTACCTGGCATGCAGCTCTTCGGCCATCGCCTGCCACGACTGCACCCGCGCGGCATCCTCGGGATGCGTGGCGAGCCACGCCTCGACATCGCCGCGGCGTTCGGCCGGCAGCTCGTTGTCGACATAGGCATGCAGCTCGTCTTCGGTGACGGGGATATTGCGATCGGTCATTGTCGTGGTCTCTGTCTATTCCTGCTCTGTCGATCCGTGACGCATTACAAACGTGTTCTCTTGCGCGCTCATTTAACCCGCCGCAGCGCCGTGCGTTCACCCTCGAGCGAAGCCTTGACGTGGGCGCGTGCGCGGGCGAGCCGGGACATGACGGTGCCGATCGGCACGCCCTGGATGTCGGCGACCTCGCGGTAGCTCAGCCCTTCCAGCATCACCAGCAGCAGCACCGAGCGCTGCTCTTCCGCCAGCGTCGCCAGTGCGCGCGAAATGTCGCGGCCTTCGGCCTCGGTGCCGCTGGCGTCCGGATTGTTGTCCGACAGCGGCATGAACTGCGGCCGCCGCGCCAGCGACCGCCGCCGGTTCTTGTTCAGATTGGTCAGGATCGTATAGAGCCAGCTCCGGACGTCGCCGCCGAGAAACAGCCGCTCCGAACGCAACGCGCGCACCAGCGTATCCTGCACCAGATCGTCGGCGATATCCGCGTCGCGCGCCAGTGCGCGGGCATAGCGGCGGAGCGCCGGAATCATGGCTTCGACACTTTGGCGAAACGCGCTCATCAGTACCAGTTTGCAAGAGTTGCAAGGCTCGTCCGGCGCGAACGCCTTACCCAACATAACACCCAATCGCCTGCTCTATTCCAGTCATTGAGGGCAGGCGGAAACAGCGTTAATCGAACGTTCGATTAGGGCTCGACCGCGCCGGAGTGCTGGTGTACCTCCAATTTCCGGAGAGCGTGATTGGAAAGCATGTCGCGGAAGTCAGCGCAGCTCTCCAATTCGGTTGCGAAGGAATAGCTGACGGTACGATGCCTGCGCCTGTGATCTACTACATTCGCCATGGCGAGACGTCGTGGAATGCGCAAGGCAGGCTGCAGGGCACGCGGGACATCGCGCTGAACGATCTCGGTCGGCGGCAGGCGGTCCATGCCGGCGCCATCCTGGCCGATATCTTCAAGCGCGAAGGCCGCGACGCTTCGGCGCTGCCATTCGTCGCAAGCCCGCTGTCGCGCGCACGGACGACAATGGAATTGGTGCGCGGGACTCTCGAACTTCCGCTGCAGGATTATGCGCTCGACGATCGCCTGCGCGAGATCGGCTACGGCGTCTGGGAGGGATCGACGCTGGCCGAGATGCAGGCGGCCGATCCCGTGCTGTACGCCAGGCGGCTGACCGCGAAGTGGACGATGGCGCCGGAAGGCGGGGAGACCTACGCCGAGGTGCAGCAGCGCATGCAGGACTGGTACGATTCGCTTCACGCTGACACCGTAGCCGTCGCCCATGGCGGCACCGCGCGGGCGCTGATGGTCGCGCTCGGCATCGAGACGCCGGCGAGCGCCGCCGACCTCCTGATCGAACAGGGCGCGGTCTACGTGTTCCGCGACGGGGGCTTGCGGAAATATAGCTAATCTGGCTTTGTATTGACATTGTGGATACAATGACGCATATTCCAACCATGGCAAAGGACCGTTCGGAAGGTTTCGGAAATTCGAGCGTTGATGTCGCGGAGCGCTCTGCTGTTGCCGATACGAAGGGCAGCATCAATTTGCGTATCGAGGCCAACACGCGGCAACTCATCGACGACGCGGCAGCGATCCTCGGCAAGACGCGTACGGAGTTCATGATCGAGACCGCCCGGCGGCAAGCGATTGACGTGCTGCTCGACCAGCGCCTGTTCGTCCTCGATGCCAGGCGTTACGACGCCTTCATGCATGCCCTCGACAATCCTCCCGCGCCGGGACCGAAGCTGCGATCGCTGCTGCGGCGGGCGCCTGCATGGCGGAAGTAGGAGACGCATCGGAGCACGCCGAACCCGGATTGTCGGCACCCGTTGCCTTGACCATCGAGCATGATCTTTCCGGGTTCGACTGCGGCGAACCCGCATTGAACGACTGGTTGCGGCATCGCGCCTTGAAGAACGAAAGCCGTTTTTCGCGAACCTATGTCGTCTGCGAAGGCAACCGGGCGGTCGCCTATTTCTGCATCTCGGCCGGGGCCGTGGAGCGCGCGGCGGCGCCGGGCAAGGTGCGGCGTAATGCGCCCGACACGATTCCGGTATCGGTCATCGGGCGATTGGCGGTCAGCCGCGATCACGCAGGGAAGGGGCTCGGTGCCGACATTCTCGCGGATGCCCTTCGCCGCATCGCGGTCGCCTCGCAAAGCATCGGCATGGGGGCGGTGATGGTGCATGCGAAGGACGGGGCAGCGAAACGCTTCTACATGAGATGCGCCGAGTTCATCGAGTATCCGGAAGACAGCCGCACCCTGTTTCTGCCCATCGAAACCGTCGTCGCGGCCTTCGGCTAGGCTGGGCTCGTTCCGGCCAGCCCCCAGAGGTCATTTGACCCACGTAACGCGCCGCGTTACCACATGTTGACAATCAACATCATTCCGAAGCGTCTGCGCAGCCGGCACATAGCACATGTCCCACAACACCTTCGGCCACCTGTTCCGCGTCACGACCTTCGGCGAGAGCCACGGGGTCGCGATCGGCTGCGTGGTCGATGGCTGCCCGCCGCTGATCCCGCTCACCAACGAGGACATCCAGCACGATCTCGACCGCCGCCGTCCCGGCCAGTCGCGCTTCACCACCCAGCGCCAGGAGCCGGACGCGGTGAAAATCCTGTCCGGCGTGATGGCGCATCCGGAGACCGGCGCGCAGGTCACCACCGGCACGCCGATTGCGCTCCTGATCGAGAACACCGACCAGCGCTCCAAGGACTATTCCGAGATCAAGGACAAGTTTCGCCCGGGCCACGCCGACTTCACCTACGAGGCTAAATACGGCCTGCGCGACTATCGCGGCGGCGGTCGCTCGTCGGCGCGCGAGACCGCGACGCGTGTCGCGGCCGGCGCCATCGCGCGGAAGATCCTGCCCGAGGTCAAGGTGCGCGGCGCGCTGGTGCAGATGGGCCCGCACAGGATCGACCGCGACAAATGGGACTGGGACGAGATCGCGCGCAATCCGTTCTTCTGCCCCGACAAGGACAAGGCCGCGTTCTTCGAGCAGTATCTCGACGGCATCCGCAAGAGCGGCTCCTCGATCGGCGCCGTGATTGAAGTCGTCGCCGAAGGCGTGCCGCCCGGCCTCGGCGCGCCGATCTATGCCAAGCTCGACGGCGATCTGGCGGCGGCGATGATGAGCATCAATGCGGTGAAGGGCGTCGAGATCGGCGCCGGCTTTGCCGCCGCCGAATTGTCCGGCGAGGAAAACGCCGACGAGATGCGCACCGGCAATAACGGCACGCGCTTTCTCTCCAATCACGCCGGCGGCGTGCTCGGCGGCATCTCGACCGGCCAGCCGGTGGTGGTGCGCTTTGCGGTGAAGCCGACCTCGTCGATCCTGTCGCCGCGCAAGACCGTCGACCGCGCCGGCACCGACACCGACATCATGACCAAGGGCCGCCACGATCCCTGCGTCGGCATCCGCGCCGTGCCGGTAGGCGAGGCGATGATGGCTTGCGTGCTCGCAGACCATTTGCTTCGCCATCGCGGCCAAGTCGGCAGTTAGTTGGGCGGTTAGGACACGGCTCCGCTCTGCATCGCGTCTGCGATCTTCTCCGCCGACATCAGGACCGGGAAATTGGTGTTGGCGCACGGCACCACCGGGAAGATCGAGGCGTCGACCACGCGCAGGCCCTGCACGCCCTTGACGCGGCCTTGCGTGTCGACCACCGCCATCGGATCGTCGGCGCGGCCCATCCGGCATGAGCAGGAGGCGTGCCATACGCCGATCGCCGCCTTGCGCACGAAGGCTTCGAGCGCCTCGTCGTCGTTCATGACCTGATCGAACGTAAAACCTTCGACGACGAAATTGTCGATCATGTAGTGGCGCAGCGCCGCCGGCCCGTCCATCAGCCTGGCGGCGATGGCGGTGAGGATCTTGTTCCTGGTGTTGACCACGCCGATCTTGCGCACGCGGTCGGAATAGGCAGCCGGGAACGGCTTGTCGGTCACCGCCTTGAGCGGCGCGCTCATCTGCAGGCCCGCCATCTTGCGGAAGCCGCTCATCAGCCGGTCGAGGTCGCGCCTGTCCGACAGCAGGTTGAACTCGACGATCGGCTCTTCACGCGGGTCGCGCGACGCAAGCTTGACCTGACCGGTTTCCGAATAGGTCTTGTTGACGAAGGTGAGCAGCGAGCCGATCTGTTCGCCGACCGAATGCCAGGCCGATTTGGTGATGACGACGACGAACATGTCGCCGGCGGGAATGCCCGGGAGACCCGATGAGTAACGCAGCCCCATCTGCATGTGGCGTCGGGTGTGCTCGTTCATGCGCGCGCCGCGGCGGACATAGGAGGACAGCGAGATCGAGGGATGGTCCATCAGTCGCTGGCCGACGCCGGCGAGGCCCGCCAGCACCGGAATGCCCATGTCTTTGAGATGCCCGACCGGCCCGATGCCGGCGCGCAGCAGATGCGCCGGTGAATGTATAGCGCCGCAGGAGAGGATGATTTCGCGGCCGCGGAACTCCTGTTCCTGGCCATGGACCAGCGCCTTGACGCCGACGCATTGCGTGCCTTCGAACACCAGCTCCTTCACTTGCGTGTTGGTCGATATCGTCAGGTTGGCGCGCTTGCGCGTCTCGCGATCGAGATAGCCCATGGCGGCCGAGACGCGTTGCTCATCCTGGTTGGAATGCGTCACCGGGAAGTAGCCGTCGACGAACTCGCCGTTCTGGTCGGGCAGGAACTTGAAGCCGGCCTGCCTGCAGGCCTCCGCCATCGCCTGCGAATGCTTGGTCCAGTGCGCTTGCGGAATGCGGCGGACCGGGATGCGGCCGTCCTTGCCGTGGTACGGACCGTCGAAATCGAGGTCGTGCTCGACCTTCCTGAAAAAAGGCAGCACGTCGTTCCAGCTCCAGCCGGTGGCGCCGCGCGCATCCCACTCATTGTAATCGGTCGGCGCGCCGCGATTGGCCATCTGGCCGTTGATCGAGGACCCGCCGCCCAGCACGCGCGCCTGCTCGTATTTGCGCAGCGGCGGCCGGCTTTCATCGGGATTGTTGTGACTGACGACCTGGGTGGTGACCTTGAGTTCGGTCCAGTGGAAGCGCGGATCGAAATACGCCGTTCCCGGATAGCTGTCGCGGATCTCTTTCGGTTCGTTGCCTGGCGGCGTGTCCTGGCCTGCTTCGCAGAGCAGGACCTTGTTGGCGCTTCTGGCGGAGAGGCGGTGGGCCATGACCGAGCCTGCCGACCCGCCGCCGACGATGATGTAGTCGTACACTTTGACGTTTCCTTTTTGTTTTTGCCCCGCAAGGCTAGCGCAGCTCCGTCGCCGGGTCACGCCACCTGTCGTGGTGGCGCGCGCTTGACGTTTCGGGGAGTTGCGCGGCAAATACCCGCGCCATGAATGCCGCAGAGCTGCAGAATCTGAACGACTGGCTGATCGACGGCGGGCGCTCGGCGACCAGCCCGACCGGATTCATGGCCGAGTGCTGCGAGCAAATGGTCGCGGCGGGCCTGCCGCTGTGGCGCGTCGGCGTCTTCGTCCGCACGCTGCATCCCGAAATCTACGGCCGCAGTTTCATCTGGAAGCCGGGCGCCGAAGTCGAACTCGGCTCGGTCGATTACCACATCCTGGAGTCACCGGATTTTCACACCAGCCCGCTGATCATCGTGTTCCGGCAGGGACTCGAGGTTCGGGCCCGCGTTGACGATCCCGCCAGCAGGCGTTTTCCGATCATCGAGGAACTGCGCGCCGAAGGCGTCACCGATTATGTCGCGCTGCCGCTGCCGTTCATCGGCGGCACGGTGAACGCATCGAGCTGGACCACCAGACAGCCGGGCGGTTTCACGGAGGAGCAACTGGCCGCGCTGCGGAGCCTCGCGAAGCCGCTGGCGCGGGTCGTCGAGATTCTCAGTCTGAGCCGCATGGCTGCGAGCCTGCTCGACACCTATGTCGGCAACAGCGCCGGCGAGCGGATCATGGGCGGACAGATCAGGCGCGGCCACACCGAGACGATGAATGCCGCGATCTGGCTCTCCGACCTGCGCGGCTTCACGGCGCTGTCGGACCGGCTGCCGGCCGAAACCGTCGTCGACATCCTGAACCGGTATTTCGATTGCCAGGTCAGCGCGATCAAGAACCATGGCGGCGAGGTGTTGAAGTACATGGGCGACGGGCTGCTCGCGGTGTTCCCGATCGACGAATATGTCGGCGACGAGCAGCAGGTCTGCTCGCGCGTGCTGGAGGCCGCCCACGAATCCCGCGCCAGCGTCGCCAATCTGAACTATCCGGTCGGCGACGCCGTCGAGCGTTTTCGTTTCGGCGTCGCGCTGCATGTCGGGCGTATCCTCTACGGCAATATCGGCGGCGGCAACCGGCTCGACTTCACCTGCATCGGGCCGGCGGTGAATCTGGCGGCACGGCTGGAAAAGATCGCAAGCCAGACCCGGCGCACGATCGTCGCGTCAGAAGGTTTTGCCGGCATCTGCCGTGGCGGGTGGAGCGATCTCGGCGAGTTTCCGGTCGCAGGCTTCGCCAAGGCCGCGCGCGTCTTTGGCCTCGCCGACGAGACGTCCGCGGCGGCGTGACGTTCGCTAGGGCGCGGGCAGTTAACGCGGCGTTAACCATACTTCTTCATTGGTGGTTAAACATTTCTCGCGCCGCAGGGGGCTTTCCTGTCGATCTCGGTTGGATCAAACGCCGCCTCCTACCTCAGCTATGCCGGTAATGCCTACGGGGCCGTCAGCACGGCGTCGAAAGCCGGCCCTGCGTCGACTGACAGCACTGCCGATGCGTCCTCGCCGTCATCATCGACCTCGGTGACGCTGTCCGACGAGGCCAAGGCCTATCTGGCACAGACGGCGGCGGACACCGAACAGCCCACGGTCGCGACCCTCACCGCGCGGGCACGCGCCTGGTTCGACCAGCAATACGCTTCGCTCGGAACGTCATCGGCGATGCTCGATGGACAGGTCGCGGTCGACTTTTCCGGCCAGACCCGCGCGACCTTGTCGGTGATCTCTGATAATGCGAGCGGCCAGTTCTCGACGGACGAGGCGACGGCAGCGACCAGGACATTGCAGTCGCGGTTCAACGACGCGATGTCGCCCCATGTCGTGATCGCCCGCCACAACGGGGGTTACGCAAGCCTTTACGCCGCGGCGTCGGACTATCTCGATCAGGCTGGCAGCGACGAGAAGGCGACCATGTCCTGGCAGGATCAGAAGCAGGCCGTGCTGGACGGCCTGGCCGCGGCCCGGGCAAGCTTCGGCAAGGCACCAGTAACCGGCAACGATGCCGATCCGGTGCGAGCGCTGCTCGACAAGGCGCCCACGCAAGTCGCTTCCGGCACGGATTCAAGTCCCGCTACCCTGGCCGGCAACGCGCGGGTGATGCTCGATGCGCAGGCGGGCAGTGCGCGGGACAGCGGCAAGGACCTGGTATTCACCGGTGGCCGGCAGACCGGCCAACAAGTGGATTTTACCGACTTCGACAATCGCACCCTTGCGGTCGTGGCCTTGAACAGTGACGCGTCGTTCTCGGCGCAGGAAGCCAGCGCCGCGAAGGCCGAACTCAATCAGCGCGCACGAAGCAGCCTGGTGAATGCGTTCGGCGGCGACGGCATCAGGGCCAGCAGCATGGCGCTGCTGCAACACTATTCGAACATGAGCCCCGAGGAGCGAAGCGTTCTCGGCTTCAACGAGAACTACGTCAACCGGATCGCGGCGAACTACCGCACGGCGGCATCGATACAGAACAGCCTCGGCTCCGGTTCCGGTGCCGGGCTGGCGGCATATTTGTGATTTTGCGGCGCTGACCTTTCTTCGGCTTCGTCGTATGGCCCCGGATTTCGCTGCGCTCCATCCGGGCTACGCGCTGTTCACGATCCCGTAGCCCGGATGGAGCGCAGCGAAATCCGGGTCAGTCTTTCCGCTCGCCGAAATTGCTCGTATCCGTGCCGCTGTCTCCACCCCAGTCAGGCGCCAGAATACCCGCGCGAACGTAGCGATGCAGCGAGGAAAAAGGCCAATCTGACGGCGATGTTGCCAGCCGGTGTTTGACCGGATTGAAGTGCACATAGTCGGCGCAACGTTCGAAATCCCGTTCGTCGCGTATGGTGTGTTCCCAAAATCGCTTTTGCCAAAGTGCGTATTCGCCGCGATGGTCGCGCGAAATTTCAGCGCCCGTTGCGATGACGCTCCGCGTGAAACTTCCCTTGATCCGTCGCCACCTGTCCGAGAAGTCCGAATCACCGGGCGGCAGTGTCAGAATTGCATGCAGGTGGTCCGGCAGAATGACGATCGCATCCACGACAAAGGGCCGCTCGTTGTGCGTGCTTCGAAATGCGGAGCGCAACAGGGAAACATGATCGACGAGCGCCGATGACCTTCGGTCGTTCAACGTGACCGTGAAGAAAAACGTTTCACCGGGAACGAAGTTGCGCCGATAGTAAACCATACGACAGTCTACCCCGGATTGCGCTGCGCTCCATCCGGGCTACGGAAATTATTCCTCCGGCTCTGTCGTGAACAGCAGGGGATAGCCCTTGGCGCGGCCGGCATCGGTGGCGCGGGTCGCCTTGGTCTCGGCGACATCCTTGGTGAACACGGCGACCACGCAGACGCCGCGGCGGTGCGCCGTGATCATCACCTTGTGCGCCTGGTCCTCGGTCATGCGGAATTCGGCCTTCAGCACCGTGACGACGAACTCGCGCGGCGTGTAATCGTCATTGATCAGGATGACCTTGTGCAGGCGTGGCCGCTCGGTCCTGGTCTTGACCCTGGTTTTTGGCTTGACGACGGTATCGGCCATTTCCGCTAGCGCCTCGCATCGAACGAATCCCGTGCGGTGCTGCCGTCAGTTCGCGCGGCACTCCGCCAGACGCTCCGCCAAGCCGTGATCCCGCGGCTGACGGGCCATCGTGACCAGTTTACAGGCTCCAGCGCTGTCCTCAAACCGGGCGCTCGCGGGACAAGGCCCGATGCTAACCCGAATGTGAAGGACAAATGATTTCAGCGCTTTGCGTCGGACAATTTGCGTGTCACCATCACTGACATTCGACGGGAGGGCAGCAATGCGCTGGTATGTCTCGATCGGGGTCCTGCTTGCGGCTGGCGTGCTCGCCGGCGACATGCCGGGTTTTGCCGCGGCGAACCGGGCGGGCCATCAGCCCGGCGCCGATAGAAGCCAACTGGCCGCCCAGAAGGATGCCAATCCGACCGTCGACGTCGAACTCGTCCTGGCCGTCGACGTCTCCTATTCGATGGACATGGACGAACTCGCGCTGCAGCGGGAAGGCTATGCCCACGCCATCATCTCCAAGGAATTCCTGCAGGCGCTGAAGAGCGGCCCGAACGGCCGGATCGCGGTCACCTATTTCGAATGGGCCGCCTCCACGGACCAGAAGATCATCATACCGTGGCGCGTGATCGACGGGCCCGAGACCGCGGATGCCGTCGCCAATGAAATCATCAAGACGCCGATCCGCCGGGCGTCGCGCACCTCGATCTCGGGGGCGATCAACTTCGCCATGCCGCTGTTCGACGAGAGCCCGCACCGCGGCCTGCGGCGCGTGATCGATATTTCCGGCGACGGCCCCAACAACAACGGCATGCCGGTGACGCTCGCGCGCGATGCCGCGGTGGAAAAGGGTATCGTCATCAACGGCCTGCCGATCATGGTGAAAGAGCCGTCTTACTCCACCATGGATATCGACAATCTCGATTTCTATTACGAGGACTGCGTCATCGGCGGTCCCGGCGCGTTCGTGGTGACGATCAAGGACCGCGACAAGTTCAAGGAGGCGATCCGCACCAAGCTGCTGCTGGAAGTCGCCAGCCGCACGCCCGAGCGCCCCGTCGTCCCCGCCGCCGGCAAGGAGCCGCGCGTCAACTGCATGATCGGCGAGAAGATCTGGCAGGACAGGTGGGGGCGCTGATCCTACCCTCCCGGGAGGGCCCCTCCAGGGGAGGGTGAAGAGCGCCGGCTTATCTCCTGAACTTCGCTACCAATTCCACATGCGGCGTGTGGCGGAATTGATCGACCGGCGTGACGCCGTCGATGCGGTATCCGCCTTCAATCAGGATCTTCGCATCGCGTGCGAAGGTCGTGACGTTGCAGGACACCGCTACGACCGTCGGCACCTTGCTCGCGGCGAGCTGGGTCGCCTGCGCCTGTGCGCCCTGCCGCGGGGGATCGAATACCACCGTGTCGTAGTCGCGCAACTCCTGCGGCATCAGGGGGCGCCGGAACAGGTCGCGCGCCTCGGCTTTCACCGGCTTCAGGCCCGGCGTGGAGGTCGCGGCCTTCTGCAGCGCCGCGACCGCGCCGGCGTCGCTGTCGAAGGCGGCGACCCTGGCCCTTGCGGCGAGCCGCAGCGCAAACGGTCCGACGCCGCAAAAGAGATCGGCGATGTTCTTGCCGCGCTTGCAGTGGTCGGCGACCTGCGCGGCCAGCATTTCCTCGCCGGCCACGGTGGCCTGCAGGAACGAGCCCGGTGGCAGCGCGACCCTGGCGCTGCCCATGGTGACGACTGGCGGTGTCCGCATCAGCACCAGTTCGCCGTGGCGCGTCAGCCGCGCCAGCCGGTTCTGTTCGGCGATCCGCGAGAGGCGGGTGATGATCGCGGTCGACAACGGCCCGGAGCCGCGCACGTCGATATCGAGCCCGCTCTCGGTCGCGGTGACCTGGATGTCGAGCGGCTTCCCCATCGCGATCAGCGGCTCGGCGACGGCCCAGGCCGCCTCGATCGCGCCGTCCAGGTGCGGGTCGAGGATCGGGCAGCGGTCGATCGGAACGATGTCGTGCGCGCCGGCGGCGGCGTAGCCGACCTTGAGCACGTCGTGCGTTCCCATCCGCCCATGCAGCGTGATGCGCCGGCGCCCGGCGCCATGGGTGTCCACCAGCGGCGCCACCTCGCATTCGATCCCGGACTGCGCCAGCGTCGTCACGACCAGTTCGCGCTTCCAGGCGCGATAGGGCTCGGCCTGCCAGTGCTGGATCGCGCAGCCGCCGCAGACGCCGAAATGCGGACAGAACGGCGCGATCCGCTGTGCGCTCGCGATCTCGACCTTGAGCAGCCGCCGCCGGTCGGGATGGTGGCCGGGGACGGGAGCGGCCTCGATCGTCTCGCCGCCCAGCGTATACGGCACGTAGATATTGCCGCCGCTGCCGGTCACGACGCCGTCGCCGTGATGGCCGACATGGTCGATGACGAGACGCTCGCTGTCAGCCACGGCGCGCGCCCATGAAGAACTCGATATTGCCGTCGCCGCCGGTGATGGAGGAGGGAAACACCTCGATGCCGCTACAGCCGAGCGAGGCGGCGAAAGCCGAGATGTCGTCGCAGATTCCCTGATGCACCATCGCGTTGCGGATGATGCCGTGCCTGGAATGCTTTCGCTCCGCCTCGAATTGCGGCTTGATCAGCGCGAGCAGATGCATGGGCGCCGCCGCGAGCGAGAGCGCCGCCGGCAGCACCGCTTTCAACGAGATGAAGCTGACGTCGATGACGACGACATCGGGCCGCACCGGCAGCCGCGTATCCGCGAGCTTGCGAATGTCGGTCTCTTCCATCGAGACGACGCGGGGATGGCCCTGCAGCGACGGGTGCAACTGGCCGTGGCCGACATCGATCGCAAAGACGAGGCTGGCGCCGTTCGCCAGCAGCACCTCGGTGAAGCCGCCGGTGGAAGCGCCGACGTCGAGGCAGACATGCCCCTCGATATCGATCGGGTACTGCTCCAGGGCGCCAGCGAGCTTGACGCCGCCGCGCGAGACCCAAGGGTGCGCCGGCTGCGCCGACAGATCCGCGTTGGCCGATATCAACTCCGCCGCCTTCAGCACGGGCCTGCCGTCGGCCGTCACGCCGCCGGCGTCGATCGCGGCGCGGGCGCGGGCGCGGCTTTCGAACAGGCCGCGCTCGACGAGCAGCACGTCCACGCGCTTGCGGGCTGAAGTCGCCATGTCGTCTCTCGCAGCCAATGTCAGTCCGATATGCGGCGATCCGCCGCGAGCGCGACGCAGGCCTCGAACGAGGCGAGGTCGTGCCAGATATCTTCAGGCCGTTGTCGCGGTGTCACCAGTCTAGCACCATGCAGATCGAGCGTGTGGATCATCATCAGATTGTCCGCCAGGCCGAAATCCTCCACCGTCAATCCGTCATCGTCGATCAAATGGCCGGCGGCTGCTTTCTTCACCGCAAAGGATCGCGCGACCCGCTCGGTGTAGAGGGCGGGATCGTTGCTGTAGGCGAGGCAGAGCTTGCCGCGGCCGGCCATGTAGCCGAGTTCATAGACGGTGCCGGCGTCGGCACTGGGGCCGCGAAACGGCGTTAGATTGGCGATGATCGCATCCGCCGCGTCCATCATCGCCTCATTGGCCTTGAAGATGGCGAGCGAGGTGCCGGCGGCCGTGAGGTCGATGGCATTGTCGAGCGGATACAGCCCGGTCAAACCATGACGGGCGCAGATCGCGGCCTTGCGGCGTCCGATCTCGACGGCATCCGGCAGGAACACGTCGGGACCTGCCAGATAGATCTTCATGGGATTACCGGCAAAAGAGCCAAGCCTTCGGTTCCGAGCAAGTCAGATCCGAAGGGAGGTAACTCAGGCGAGCTTGACCGACTCGGTCTTGTAGTCCTTGCCGAGCGCGTCGAACACCTTGGCGACGATGCCCTTGGCGTCGAGGCCGGCGCGGGCGTACATCGCCGCCGGCGAGTCATGATCGAGGAACTCGTCGGGCAGGATCATCGAGCGCATCCGCAGGCCGCCGTCGAGCATGCCGTGGTCGGACAGCGTCTGCATGACATGCGAGCCGAAGCCGCCGATCGAGCCTTCCTCGATGGTGAGCAGGACCTCGTGGTCGCGCGCCAGCTTCAGCAGCAGATCGACGTCGAGCGGCTTCATGAAGCGGGCATCGGCGATCGTGGTGGAGAGGCCATGGGCGGCGAGTTCGTCCGCGGCCTTCTCGCATTCGGCCAGACGCGTGCCGAAGGAGAACAGGGCGACCTTGTTGCCCTGGCGGATGACGCGGCCCTTGCCGATCTCGAGGGGAATGCCGACCTCGGGCATTTCGACGCCGCGGCCTTCGCCGCGCGGATAGCGCACCGCGCTCGGCCGGTCGTTGATCGAAACCTGGGTCGCGACCATGTGCACCAGTTCGGCCTCGTCGGACGCCGCCATGATCACGAAGTTCGGCAGACAGCCGAGATAGGCGTTGTCGAACGAACCGGCATGGGTGGCGCCGTCGGCGCCGACCAGTCCGGCGCGGTCGATCGCGAAGCGGACCGGCAGGCTCTGGATCGCGACGTCATGGACCACCTGGTCGTAGCCGCGCTGCAGGAACGTCGAGTAGATCGCGCAGAACGGCTTGTATCCTTCGGTGGCGAGGCCCGCGGCGAAGGTCACCGCGTGCTGCTCGGCAATGCCGACGTCGAAGGTGCGGTCGGGGAACGCCTTGTTGAAGATGTCGACGCCGGTGCCGGACGGCATCGCCGCGGTAATCGCAACGATCTTGTCGTCCTTCTCGGCTTCCTTGACGAGGCTCTGGCCGAACACGTTCTGGTAGGCCGGCGCATTGGGCTTGGCCTTGGCCTGGGCACCGGTCGCGACGTCGAACTTGACGACGGCATGATACTTGTCGGCGGAGGCTTCCGCCGGGCCGTAGCCCTTGCCCTTCTGGGTCACGACGTGGACCAGGATCGGGCCGGTCTCCATGTCGCGGACGTTCTTCAGCACCGGCAGCAGGTGGTCGAGGTTGTGGCCGTCGATCGGGCCGACATAGTAGAAGCCGAGTTCCTCGAACAGCGTGCCGCCGTCCATCATGAAGCCGCGGGAATACTCTTCGACGCGGTTGGCGCGGTTGGCGATGATCTTGGGCAGGCGCTTGTTGATCTGCTTGGCCGCCTCGCGCAGCGTGCGGTAGGTCTTGCCGGAGTAGAGGCGCGACAGATACGCGCTCATCGCGCCGACCGGCGGCGCGATCGACATGTCGTTGTCGTTGAGGATCACGATCAGGCGCGAATTCATCGCACCCGCATTGTTCATGGCTTCATAGGCCATGCCCGCCGACATCGAACCGTCACCGATCACGGAGATGATGTTGTTCTTGCCGCCGGAGAGGTCGCGCGCGACCGCCATGCCGAGGCCGGCCGAAATCGAGGTCGAGGAATGCGCGGCGCCGAACGGATCGTAATCGCTCTCGCTGCGCTTGGTGAAGCCGGAGAGGCCCCCGCCGGTGCGCAGCGTGCGGATACGGTCGCGACGGCCGGTCAGGATCTTGTGCGGGTAGGCCTGGTGGCCGACGTCCCAGATCAGGCGGTCGCGCGGCGTATCGAAGATGTAGTGGATCGCGGTGGTCAGTTCGACGACGCCGAGGCCGGCGCCGAAATGGCCGCCGGTCACCGACACGGCGTCGATGGTTTCCTGGCGGAGTTCGTCGGCGACCTGCCGTACCTGCTCGATCTTGAGCTTGCGAAGGTCGTCGGGCGTGCGAATGGTGTCCAGAAGCGGCGTCTTGCTAAATGTGGTCACAGCGATATTCCAATTTTGCATGTCAGGGACGATGGCCCGACGCGAGATGGGAAGCGCGTTAACCGCGCCGTGAGAATCCAGACCCGGCTACCAGTTCGGCAGGCAGGTAACTGATTGAAAGCTTAGATGCACTCCAGATTGAACCCTGTGATATGCATCACGTTAGTAGCTTCTAACCCTTCCCGGTTCATTTCTTCAGCGATTTGAAGCGCTTGTCGCCGTACACAGCCGGACGCAAGCTGCTCTCCCCAGCCCATTAACCTGAAGCTTTACACCAAAGCGGCCGCCAAAGCCAACCCGCAGCGGCGAATCGGTTCCAGGGTACGCGCTCAAAAAGTCCGTTTTTTTCAACCGCTGCGGCGGGCGGATGGTTCCAGTTTGCTCAAATCGTCGGCACTTTTAGTCGCCAGTATGGCCGATTCGATCGTCTTCCAGGCCCGTTCGTGTGCGACAGAATCGCCGGTCGCGACCTCGAGCGCCGCATCCGGGGCGGCGACGCGACCGCTGAGCGGCACCGGGCCGCAGACGATCATGAAGAAGTCGTAGGCGTTGGGCACTTCGTTGGCCATCACGAACTGGAAATGCACGCGGAAGAACTGCCAGCGAAACTTGTCGTAGTGCTCGGGCCGGATGATGTCGCGGAAGCGGACCGGCACGATTGTCGGGTTGCGCCTGGCAGTGCCGACGTCGATACCGTGGCTCGCGATCGGATCGAACTGGTAGAAGTTCATCACGTCCTTGCGGGCCTGGCAGTCGATCCAGTCGATCGACGGCTCGACGGCAAGCTGCCGCAGATGCTCGCGAAACTGTTTCGACGCCGCGTGATAGCCGACGATCGGGAAATTGCCGCCGATGGTGAGCAGCACGATGCGCGGGCCGCGGCGGCCGAGCGCGGGATCGAGCTTCAGCGCGCGCGCCAGCATTTCCGTCGACAGGAACGATCCGGAGCTGTGTCCGACGATGACGATTTCGTCGGCTTCGCTGCTCCTGGCCGTCCTGACCAGATGCTCCGCGAAGCGGTCGATGCGCTGGTCCCATTCCGGGCGGCCGCGGTGCGAGAACTGCCAGGTCCAGATCGTGTCGCACAGGAGATAGAGCACATAGGTGGCGTTCTCGGTGTATTTCAGCACGGCGCCGAGCAGCGCCACGAAGATGGCGATCGCGATCGCGATGCTGAACATGTCGGGAATGCCGATCGCGTTCAGCCCCTTCTCGAACACGAAGGCGATGCCGCCGGCCAGCGCCGCCTCGAGCAGCAGCATCAGATGCGGGTAGGTGATGAAGGTCGCAAAGCGCCAGTTCGCCTTGCCGAAGCGGCCGATGGTGCCGGCAAAGACCAGGCGCCAGTAGATCCAGACCGCGCTGAGCACCGTGCGCCAGATCGGCGACGCCAGGTCCTGCTGGATGAAATCCTCGAAGCGCAGGAAGTCGTAGGAGGTGCGGGTCTGCCAGTCCTCGGCCCTGGTCTCGATGCCCCAGGACGCGATCTCGTCGTCGGAGGCGACCTTGGGCCGGCTGATGGTGGTCTGGACCTGGTAAAGCCGGCTGAACTTGCGCAGCTCGGTCCGGAACATGCGGTAATATTGCGCCAGCCCGCGCGGATCGTAGCCCTGGATATAGATGATATGGCGGTGCTGGACGCGCACGAACTGTCCCCGGATGATGGCCGACTATAACAGGCTGGGCAGGGGGCCTAGAACTAAATAGGCGGCGATATCGACCGGCTATTTGGCGTTTTGGGGAAGGCGGGGGACGATTCGCCCCGATCACTGCACGTCGAGCGGCTCGGTCCCGGTCGCGTTGCCGCTGGCATCGGTGGTGATCTTGTCGACGCGGGCTTCGGCCTGGCGCAGCAGTTCCTCGCAGCGGCGCTTCAGCGCCTCGCCACGCTCGTAGATCGCGACCGATTCCTCGAGCGGCACCTTGCCGCCCTCGAGCCGGGTCACAATGGATTCAAGCTCCTCCATCGCGCGCTCGAAGGTGAGCTTTTTGACGTCCACTTGGGTGTTTTCGGCCATATCGGGTTCCCGGATGCGCCCCCGGTCGAGAGCAGAGCAAGGTTTGCGCCGGACGCGACTTCTACGCGCCCATCAGCGTGGTGACATGGGCTGCAACCGATTCCTTCAGCCCCTGAAGGTCGTAGCCGCCCTCCAGCACCGAGACAACCCGTCCGCCCGCGCTGGTCTCGGCCACATCCATCAGCTTGCGGGTGACCCAGCCGAAATCCTCCGCTTTCAGGTTCAGCGAGGCGAGCGGATCGCGGTAATGCGCGTCGAATCCGGCGGAGATGATGACCAGTTCCGGCGAGAATTTCTGCAATTGCGGCAGGATCAAATTTTCGAACGCCGCGCGGAACTTGGCGCTGCCGTCCTCGGACGCCAGCGGCGCATTGACGATGGTGTCGTGCTCGCCGCGCTCGCCGATGGCGCCGGTGCCGGGAAACAGCGGCATCTGGTGCGTCGAGCAGTACATCACGGTCGGATCGTGCCAGAAGATATCCTGCGTGCCGTTGCCGTGATGGACGTCGAAATCGACGATGGCGGCGCGGCCGATGCCGTATTTGCGCTGCGCGTGACGGGCGGCGATCGCGACATTGTCGAAGAAGCAGAAGCCCATCGGCTTCGACACTTCCGCGTGGTGACCGGGCGGACGCACCGCGACGAAGGCATTTTGGTGGGCGCCGGACATCACCGCATCGGTCGCCGCAACCGCGCCGCCGACGCCGCGCATCACGGCTTCCCAGGTGCCCGGCGACATCGAGGTGTCGCCGTCGATATAGATCATCCCGCTCTGGGGGGCGATGTGGCGGAGCTCGCCGACATAATGCTCGCCATGGCAGAGCGTGACGGAATCGAGGCTGCCTTCCGGCGCCTCGCCGCGCACCAGCGGCTTGAAGCGTTCCTCGCCAAGCACCTCGGCCACCGCGCGCAGCCGGTCGGGACGTTCAGGGTGCCCCGGCGGCGTGACATGGTCGAGGCAGGCGGTATGGGTCAGAAGCAGCGTCATGCGAAATCCTGGCGTAAAGGCGTGCGCCGGCGAGGCCGCTAATCTAGGCGGTTAGGGGCCGCTCGGAAAGGCCCGACGCGTGGCTAGGAACAGACAAGCCTTTTCTTCCGGTTTCCGTGTCCCGGACGCGGTGCAGCGTCTCTTGACGATGCACCGCAGAGCCGGGACCCACAATGGCAACACGTGGACCCCGGATCAGCAGCGCATCACGGCGCCAGTGCGCCGCGCTGCGCAGCATCCGGGGAACGTCGTCCAGCGCGCGCCGCGTCTAATTGATCCTGACAATGCGATCCGCCGTGGTCGGGCCGATCGGGCTGTTGGCCTTGAAATAGGCGTCAAGCGCGTCGCTGTCGTAGACGCCGATCAGCGGCGATGTTCCCTGGGTCAGGACCGTGAAACCGTCGCCGCCGACGGACAGGAAGTTGTTGACGGTGACGCGGTAGCTCGCGGCGGGATCGATGGTCTGCCCGTTCAGCGACATTCGCTCAGGCAGCACGCGCTCGCCTTCGCCTTTCGAGCCGTCCCACGCGTAGGAAAATCCCCGCGACACCTGCAATATCCGCGGCCGCTTCGGATCGAGCCATTGCTGCTCCAGCATGTCCTTGATCTGCCGGCCGGTCAGCGTCAGCGTCACGAGCTGGTTGCGGAACGGCTGGCTGGCGAACAGGTCGGCATAGGTGACCGCGCCGTCCTCCTTGCGCGTGATGTCGGTGCGAATGCCGCCGGGATTGGTGAAGGCGACGACGGCGCCTCCCTTGTCCGCGGCGCTGGTCATGGCGAGCTGCGCATCGGCGATGATGTCGCCGAGCGGGCTTTCGCCGGTCGTATTCGGCACCCGCGACAGCGTTGCGCTCACCGATCCCGCCGGGCGGTTGGCGATCGGTGCGGCGACCCGGTCATAGGCGTCCAGCAGCGCGGTCTGTTGCGGGTCCTTTGCCAGCGTCGCGGTGCGGACAATATTGTTGCTCGCCCTGGCGCTGACGATGTCGCGGGTGGCGGGATCGAGCTTGAGGTCGATAGTGGTGACCAGCGTGCCGTATTTGTCGCCTGAGGTGACGAGCTTTCCGTCGATCTCGCAGACATAGGCGCGATGGGTGTGGCCGGAGACCACGACGTCGACCGCCTTGTCGAATTTTTTGACGATGTCGACGATCGGCCCGGAGATGCCGGGGCATTCGTTGTAGTCCCCGGTCGGCAATCCGCCCTCATGGATCAGGACCACGATGGCCTCGACGCCGCGCGCCTTCAATTCCGGGATCAGCGCGTTGACGGTCTCGGCCTCGTCGCGGAATTCGAGGCCGGCGATGCCGACCGGCGAAACCAGCCCCGGCGTGCCCTTCAAGGTCAGGCCGATGAAGGCGACCGGGATGCCCTCAAACTCCCTGATCTCATACGCGGGCAAGATCGTCTTGCCAGTGGCCTTCTCGAAGGTGCTGGCGGCGAGATAGCGAAACTTCGCGCCGGTGAACGGCTGCGGGCCCCGGCACTGGTCGACTGCATGGCAGCCGCCGTTCTGCATCCGCAACAGTTCGTCCTTGCCCTCGTCGAATTCGTGGTTGCCGACGGCGGAAATATTCAGGCCCATCATCGACATCGATTCGATCGTCGGCTCGTCGTGGAACAGCGCCGACAGGAACGGGCTGGCGCCGATCAGGTCGCCGGCCGCGACGAAGATCGTGTTGCTGTGTCCCTCGCGAAGCTCGCGCACCAGGGTTGCCATATGCTCGGCGCCGCCGGCGGCGACCGTGATCCTTTTGGTCTTGTCCTCGGGATCGGCGATCGTGATCCCGCCCGGGGGCGGACGAAGGTAGCCGTGAAAATCATTGATCGCGAGCAGGCGCAGGTCGACCGGCGCCGGCGTTTGCGCGCGGGTTGGTGCGGCGAGCGCGAGCATGATCGATAGTGCGAGGAGAGGACGGGATGGAAGTTTCATGACCTTGATATTTCCGCGTCATTGGGAGCCGTTGGCTCGCAATGACGGCGGGACTACCCCTTCTTGCGATCGAAGAACGCCTTGAACGCCGTCACCGCTTCCCTGGAGCGCAACCGTTCGCCGAACAGATGGCCTTCCTGGTCGATCCGGCGGGTCATGTCCTCCGGCGGCGGCCTCAGCAGCTTGCGCGTGATCGCGACCGCTTCCGCCGGCAACGCGCAAATCTCGCGCGCCACCTTGCGCGCCTCGGCCTCGGTATGGCCGGGCGCCACCACCACGTTGACGAAGCCGGCCTCGCGCGCCTCGTCGGCGGAAAACTTGCGGCCCATCACCAGCATGGAGAAGGCGCGCTGGTAGCCCATGGTGCGCGGCATCAGCAGGCTGGAGGCGCCTTCGGGCACCAGCCCGAGATTGATGAAGGGCGTGGAAAACGTCGCGGTCGTGCTGGCCAGCACATAGTCGCAATGGAACAGCATGGTGGTGCCGATGCCGATCGCGACGCCGTCGACGGCGGCGATGATCGGCTTGACGTTGTGCGCCAGCGAATAGAGCAGCTTTACGGCGTTGGAGGCGCCGCGCGGCGTGTCGGTGGCCGAAGTGCTCTCTTTGAGAAAATCCTCGAGATCGTTGCCGGCGGTGAACACGCCGGAGCCGCCTGTGATGATGATGCAGCGGATATTGGGGTTGTTCTGCGCCGTGTCGATCGCATCGCTCACGCCGCGATACATGTCCTGGGTGAATGCGTTCTTTTTCTCGGGGCGCCGCAGCTTGATCACGCGCGTCGCGTCTTCGTCGGATACAATGAGATGCCCGGGCATGAACCTGTTCCTGGAACGCCGGCGGCAACTGTGCCGCTGGTGAATCATCCGGCCACATCCTACATGATCCGGCAAGGGGCCAAACCGTCCCGGTACAGAAGGTTAATGCAATGCAGCTGGGCGGAATTCATCATCTGACCGCGATCTCCGCGAAGCCGCGGGAGAATCTGGCTTTTTACACCGGCCTGCTCGGCATGCGGCTGGTCAAGAAGACGGTTAACCAGGACGACGTCAGCGCCTATCACCTGTTCTATGCCGACGGCAAAGCCCGTCCCGGCACCGATCTCACCTTCTTCGATTTCCCGGCCGCGCCGGAGCGGCGCGGAACCAATGCGATCTCGCGCACCGGGTTGCGCGTCAACGGCGGGAAGACCCTCGGCTACTGGCGGGATCGCCTGCGAGAGGCCGGCGTGGCTATCAGCGATGTCGTCGAGGTCGACGGCCGCCTGACGCTGCCGTTCGAGGACGGCGAGGGGCAGCGGCTGGTGCTGATCGACGATGGCGGGCGGGGCACCGCCTCGCCCTGGGAGCGCAGTCCGGTGCCGCCTGAGCACCAGATCCGCGGGCTCGGCCCGATCGTGCTGACCGTGCAGGAGCTGTCGCGCACCGCCTTCGTGCTGACCGACGTGATGAACATGCGCCGCGCGCGCGAGTACGCCGCCCATGGCGCGCAGATCCACGTTTTCGAGATGGGCGAGGGCGGTCCTGCCGCCGAACTCCATGTGATCGAGGACAGGAATTCACCCGTCGCGCGGCAGGGCGCCGGCGGCGTGCACCATGTCGCCTTCCGCACGCCCGACGAGACGCAGTATCACGCCTGGACGCAGCACCTGAACGAGCTTCGCGTGCCCAACAGCGGAGAGATCGACCGCTTCTATTTCCGCAGTCTCTATTTCCGCGAGCCCAACGGCATCCTGTTCGAGATCGCCACCGACGGCCCGGGCTTTGCGACGGACGAGCCGATGGAGAGTCTTGGCGAGAAGTTGGCGCTGCCGCCATTCCTCGAGCCGTGCCGCGCAGCGATCGAGGCCGGGCTGAAGCCGATCGAATGAATCAGCAGGATGGGAAGCTCGCAGCGAAACCCATCACTGTTCTACGCCATTGTCGATGGGTATCGCTTCGCTCCGCCCATCCTACATGCTCGATTCCTCCCCGGCATGCCCGGATGTTGCGGTGAGAGGTGCGGACGACACCGAATGCCCGCAGAACTCATTGACCTAGATCAACGAGAGACACGCCAACTCGTCGCAGGCCATGCGAGGGCAATACGAAAGGCCCTTTGCGGTGCTGCTCTTGCCCGCCTCGAAGAGACCGATCAAGCTACAATTCCGCGTCCGATCGGACAGCCTCCGTTGGGATATTGGCCATTTAACAGGAGCGTTTCATGAGAACCTTCAATCCGTTGGTGCTGCTGATACTTCTCGTTATGCAATCGGCCTCGACGCAGGCTGCGGATTTGAACGGAGCCTGGTCGATCGATGCCTCGGCCTGCGGTCAGATGTTTACCAGGAAGAATGACAAGCTTGCGTTCAAGCAAGATGCTGATCTCCACGCGGGCGGTTTGATCGTCCAGGGAAGGCAAATTACGGGTTCATTTCAAAAATGCACTGTCAAATCGTTGCATGACGACGGGCCGAATGTGCGGGTGATTGCGTCGTGCTCGGACGGTGTCGCGATTTCAGACGTGGCATTCGACGTGAAAATCTCCGATGAAAACAAGATCACACTCAGCTCCAAGGGGCCGGTGCCCATGGAAATGCCGTATGTTCGCTGCTCGATGTGATGTCGGCCGCGCGGCTTGAAGAAGCGTCGATGGATGATCCGGCCACGAGCGTCCAGGCCGCAGCCCGGATGAGCGAAGGTCGTAGCCCGGATGAGCGTAGCGATATCCGGGGCTCAGCCTCCGCAATGCCCGCATGTCGCTGCGCTCATGCGGGCTACGCGCTGAAATCTTATTTGCGCTACGGCTTCTTGTTCCAGGCCAATAGCCCAAGCACCGCTGCCACCGCCGTCCACAAATCACTGATCACCTTGCGTCCATATGTGAACTCCGGAAGAGGATTGGGCATGTTCTGCCAATGGTGGTAGAGGCCGAGATAGCCGTACCATTCGGCAATCCACGCGAGCGGCAACGAAAGTGTCCAGCCGACAAAGAACATGAAGCGCCATCTGTCGTTGGCTGCCTCGGTCATTTCCATCGACGAGAACACCCATTGCGAAGTAAATCGATACCACGCCGATAGTACGACCAGCGCAAGTCCAACAATGACGAATAAAACCAGCAGCAATATCATGTCGATCCTCCGGTGGCCGATGGATTCGAGGATGCTGTCAATGCCCAGCCGGTTCACCCGGCGCTGCAATCGGCAAAGTAATGCCGCAGCCATCGGTTGTACATGAGGCGTGTCGGACAAATATCGCATGTCGCTGCGCTCTTGCGGGCTACGCGCTCGCTTCCGGGTCGCCAGCGGGCTTCAGCCCTTGGTCGTTCCATGTCCGCTCAGATCAGAAGCCGACATCGGCCGTGGCAGGGGCATCGAGAAGCGGTCTCGTGACGGCGGGCGCGAACTGGAATATCATCACTCAATCCGGGGGAGGCGACCATGTTCAATCCCACACAGATTGTCATCCAGGCATTTATCGAAGAGCTTCGAGCGGCGTACGTTCAAAGCTACGGCGTCCTGGAGCCGGCCTATCCGGATATCATTGCTTTCGTGGGGCGCCTGGCCTTGGAGAACATCGCCGACAGCGATGCGGCCTACCACGATATGAACCACACCATCATGGTGACGCTTGTCGGCCAGGAGATTTTGCGCGGGAAGCACACCAAGGAGGGCGGCGTTACGCCGCGCGATTGGCTGCACTTTGTCATTTCGCTTCTTTGTCACGACATCGGCTATGTACGGGGGGTATGCCGGGGCGACCAGGACGGGAAATATGTCTGCAACGAAAAAGGCGACCTGGTGGATATCCCGCCGGGGGCGACCGATGCGTCGATGACTCCCTATCATGTGACGCGATCGAAACTCTTTGTCAGTGAGCGCTTCGGGAAAGCGAGCCTGACACACATCGATACGCTCGAAATCCAGGCCAATATCGAGCACACGAGATTTCCGGTACCTGAACACGAACAGCACGCCAGTACCGCTGATTATCCCGGCCTGCTCAGAGCGGCGGACTTGATCGGACAATTGGCCGACATCAACTATCTGCGGAAGACCTCGGCATTGTTCGCGGAATTTCGCGAAACCGGCGTTGGCGAGAAACTCGGCTATAAGAGTTCTGACGATCTACGTGCAGCGTACCCGCTGTTCTTCTGGAAGGCGGTCCGTCCCTATATCGGCGATGCGCTGAGGTATCTGCGGGTCACGCAGGAAGGAAAGCAGTGGATCGCCAATCTTTACGCCCATGTGTTTTCAGAAGAGCATCGCGGAGCGCTCGGGGCCTAGCAGACCAGGGGCCACAAGCCAACGTCAGCCGAGATCCGCATTTGTGCAACCGCAATTAGCTATTCCGCCATTCGCTCGGCGCTACACCCGACCAGCGTTGAAACGCGTCACCCGCGGCACTCAAATCCCCATAGCGCCTGCCGCACCCTCTTACGTTCCCTTAAGCGCGGTTTCCTCCCTTGGAGGCTTTCGGACGCCGGCCCCCCGGTGTGCGCGGCACCACCTTCATGGGGCCAGCATCCGAAACCCTTTACAATTACGGACTTTAGCCCGGCTGCTGGAACGGCTGAAGCAGTGCTATACGAACCTCGGGATTTCTCAGCCGATCCGTCGTACAGTATCTGTGGGTGGACTGCGAGCCATGGTGCAGGAACCGCGAGGTCGGGTCGAGCGCAGGTTGTCGGCGATATTGGCCGCCGACGTCGCGGGCTATTCGCGGCTGATGCACAGTGACGAAGAGGCTACGCACGCCAAACTGACAGCGCTCTTAGCGGACGCCGTCGAGCCCGCGATTGCGGAACACGGCGGACGCATCGTGAAGAACACCGGCGACGGGTGCTTGGCGGAGTTTTCGAGCGCGGTCGAAGCGGTTCGAGCTGCTTTGCAGTTCCAGACCCGCGTCAAGGAACTTACCATCGGTGATGTGGAAGACACGCGTATTGCTTTCCGCGTGGGTGTCAATATTGGCGACGTAATCGTCGAGCCTCATGACATCTTCGGAGACGGCGTCAACATTGCGGCGCGGCTTGAGGGCATCGCCGAACCGGGCGGCATCTGCATCTCGTCTTCTGCCTACGATCAAGTCCGAGGCAAGGTCGGGGTTGAGTTCGCCGATCTGGGCGAGCAGAACCTCAAGAATATTGCTCGTCCGGTCCGAGCCTATGCCGTGGCCCGAGAGGGACTTAGCCCGGTGACAAAGGTCGGTAGCACGATGCCAAGCTCGCTTTCAGCGCCGCGTCTGTCCATGGTGGTGCTGCCGTTTGCGAATATTGGTGGCGATCCCGAGCAAGACTATTTCGTTGACGGCGTGACCGAGAGCCTGACCACAGACTTGTCGCGCATCAATGGCTCATTCGTGATTGGCCGACACACCGCATTTACGTTCAAAGGCAAAGCGGTTGATCTCAAGCGGATCGGACGCGAGTTAAACGTCCGCTACGTACTGGAGGGCTCGGTGCAGCGTGGTGGCAACCGGCTTCGCGTGAATGTTCAGCTGATCGACGCCGAGACTGGCAAACACCTGTGGGCCGAACGGTTCGATAAGCCAGTCGCTGATCTATTCGATATGCAGGACGAAATCGTATCGAGGCTCGCTAACACGCTAAATACTCAACTTGTTGAAGCTGAGGCGCGGCGGGCGGAGCGTTCGCTGCATCCCGATGCGATGGATTTGATTTTCCAGGGCATGGCTTGCTTAAACAAGGGAAGGACTTCCGAGTATCTTGCGCAATCGCGCAGCTTTTTTGAACCCGCCTTGGCGCTCGATCCCAAAAATGTCGAAGCGCTGGTCGGATTGGCAGTTGTTGATGCGGCAGCTGTTGGCATGGCTTTGACCGTTGAGCGGGCCGCGCGTCTCGCAGCGGCTGAGACGGCCTTGATCAAGGCTCTGTCCCTGGCCCCCCAGCACGCACGCGCCCACTGGCTTCTAGGAAACATCAAAATGTTCACAAACCGCGCGGCCCAAGGCATAGCTGAATGCGAGCAGGCATTGGCGCTGGATCGAAACCTAGCTAATGCGCACGCCTACATCGGTCGCGCCAAGTATCTTCTCGGTCGCGGCGAGGAGACTGAGGCCCATGTCCAAGAGGCACTCCGCCTCAGTCCTCGTGATACGGAGGCTTTTGTTTGGATGATTTTCGCGGGCTTCGCCAAGCTGCAGCTCGGCGCCGACCAGGAGGCGGTCGCACGGTTCCGTCGCTCGGTCGAGATCAACCAAAATCATCCACGCGCGCATATCTATCTTGCCACCGCGCTAGCGCACCTCGGTCAGCTTGATGAGGCGCGATCCTCGGCCCAAGCAGGGCTTGCGCTCGACCCGACTTTCACCATCTCCCGCTTCCGCGCCAACGTGCCGAGTGACAATCCGACTTACCTCGCTGGACGCGAGCGCTTCTATGAGGGCATGCGCGTGGCCGGGGTGCCAGAGGGGTGATGTCGGATATGGGTCAACGGACTAAACCGCTCGCGCGGTAGGGCATCGAGGCTGGCGACACAGCCAAAACGATAGCGCAACGGGGCGCCCTGTCTTGAGATGAGGGGTTCGCAACCTCCACCAAGACAGGAGCATCCCCATGACCGACGAGGCAAAGAGCCCGTTGCGCCGGCGCATGATCGAAGACATGACGACCCGCAGGCTCGCGCCGAAGACCCAACATGACTACGTGCAAAAGAATCAAGAACTTCGCTGCGTTCCTTGGTCGACGAGGTCGCCGATGCAGAAATGAGCCATGTGCGCGACAGCTTCGGCACTGTGGTAGTCGCCGAATTCCGCAGTGGCTTCCTTGCCGGCGTACATTCGGGCGATTCCAGCGCCGCCGGGGTGATGGGGCGCCCACTCGGAGATGTCGTAGACTTTTCCCGAGATGATGACCCAGCAGTCGTCCCGGGTGTTGTGCCGGGCGACCTCTTCGCGCGTGACGCGGCGTGTACCGCCGGCAGGAGACGCCGGCTTCCACAGCGCGCCGGTAACCGTGGCGTAGTTGGCCTTGGCGGCCCGGCGGAAGTCCCACGGCCCCAATCGCTTGTAAGGCAATTCGGCGCCGATATTGCGGGCGTCGTACGCGTAGATCCAGGAGTCGTCCTCGCCGCCGCGCTTGTCGTGGGCAAAGGCCGGGCTCACTCGCTCGTCGAGTTTCTCAAGCAGCGCCTTCTGCTCGGCGGTGTCCTTGGCGCGCAAGTGATCGAAGGCGAACTTGGAGCCAAGTTGGAAGCGGGTGGCGCGGTAATGCCGCACGCGCTCGTAATGCAGCAGCGCCGTCGCCACATCGCGCTTGTGCAGGGCGAAGGCACTGGCGAGCGCGGCGGCGTCCTCGAAGGACTGGGCGGCACCCTGCCCAAAGGTGGGAAGCATCGGGTGCGCCGCGTCCCCAAGCAGACAGATACAACCTTGCACCCAGGTTTCGAGCGCATCACGATCGTACAGGCCCCACTTGGTCGGACGAACGATCGCTCCCGCCAGAGCGAGCAGATCTTCGCGACTGGAACTCCCCTCGAAGGCCTCGCCGACCTCGCGAAGGATCTCCTCCTGACTGACCGGAAACCAATCGCCCTCCTCCTGCTCGAATGCGGCAGAGTAGGGCTCATAGCGGGCGATCCACACATTCAACAGCTCGCCGCCGCGCACCCAATATGTCGTCGCACCGCTCCTGTCGTTCCGGTGGCGATCCATGCTGAAGGAATCGATGGGATTATTGTCCAGCGGGCTGCCGTCAGCCTTGCGGAGCGAGGCGACCGCCGTCCGCGGAATGAGTCCACGAAAGCAGGTCACCTCGGTCCAGCGCTTGGGACGCGGATTCGGCCACGCCAGCCTCAACGTGGCAGAGTTGATCCCGTCGGCACCGACGAGAACATCTCCGGTGGCGGTTCGACCGTTTGAAAATGTCGCCGTCGCCTCGCCGGCGGTCTGACGCAACTGCGTCAGCCTGCAGTCCATATGCACGGTGATCGGGCACGGCGCCCCGCTGTCGGGGCCGAACTCGAGCACTCGCTTGTACAGGCACATCAACAGGTCCAGCCTGTGCATGTGGTGAAATCCGGCGCCGTCGCCCGCGGCGGTGACATGATCGAACGGCCTCTTCGTCATGCTCCCATCGGTGTTGAACTGCCGCGTCGATTCCAGGATTGCCGCCCGGCCACCGTCGATCGCTCCATCGGGGCCCCGGGGATCCCCGCCATCGAGGTCGACGCCCAGCAAGCGGCTTATCCGCGCCCCGTTGGGTGGGATGTTCAACCCGGCGCCTGCGGTGCTGGGCACCTTCGTTTGCTCGTAGACATCGACCGATGCGAAGACGCCGGATTGTCGCAGCGCCAACGCCGTCATCAACCCGCCCATCCCCGCACCGACGATCACGGCCCGCATCCCATTATCCTTCCGAAGTAAGCGACGCGTCGATTTCCTGCCTCGCGGCGAGAGTATGGTGGATGTCGCCTGAACAGGTGAGCGAGACTAGCCGTGAGCGCACCAGCGATAAAGCGGCTTCTCGGGTAAACAGGGCATGCGCGCGCCGCACAATTTATCAGGAAGGACCAGATCTCGGCTCACGCAAGTCATTTTGCCAAGAGCAATACAACAATCATCAAGATGCCAAGCGTCGGCAAGTCTCGCTGGTGTGGTAACCGCCCGGAATCGCATTGCGCGAAAAAACTAATTTCGTCAGCGAAATCAAACTGATTTGTACCGTCCAGCCCGTCCCGAAAAAACAATTCCCTTCGCGATTACCCCAAATCAGAACTAAAACTGTCGCCGTCTCGTCCCTCACGAGGGGCGTATCGCGATCGTCACGGACGCGGGGCGGGATGTGGTGGACGCGGCAGCGTCGGGCGCGAAACGTGATCGCAGGGTGAGTTGAACCTCATGAGCGGGCACGGCGCGCAAGACATCCGGCGCTGAAGCGTACGGCAAAACCGTGTGGTCCTGACACCCGTGGCTGGTGCCAAGCTGCCGGTGGCTTGTTCGATCCAACCGGATCGGTTGAGTCATCAAGCCGGCAGCGACGGAGGCCAGAAAGAATTCGGCTCCGGGGAGAGCACGGCATAAGCCGTCAAACCATTGCGCAGGGAATGCCGGCGTGCCTCGGCTGTACCTGTATGCTCGTGTGCGCATTTCTACGCACTTATTGCACACGAGACCGCGGGTGCAGCAAGCACCCGGCATTCCCTGCTCCCTCCGTGGAGGGGCAAGCTTCATGGAAACCTCGGGCGCATCGCGCCGCGAGAAGGAGAGGTCATGTCTGCGAGCGCCGACGCCAGCATGTTCGTCGAGTGCCACGCCAATCGCGTCGGCGGCTCAGTTGCTCGCGCGCGTTTCGATCTCGCCGCGCTCGATCGTCAGCGTCACGTCGGCGAACGTCTCCAGCAGTTTTGGATTGGACTCGGTGATCAGGAGCGTGATGTCCTTGTCCTGCGAGCGCAGGCGGCGCAGCGCTTCGGCGTAGCGTTGCGCCAGCACGGGCGCGAGGCCCTGGAACGGTTCGTCGAGAATGAGCAGGCGCGTCCCGAGCATGAGGGCGCGGCCCAGCGCGACCATCTTGCCCTGTCCGCCGGAGACCGATCCGGCCGGGCGATTGGCGAGTTCCTTCAACTCCGGCAGCACGGAATAGGCGCGCTCCAGCCTGCGCCTTGTCTCGTCAGGACCGAGCTTCGCCACGCGGCCGGGCAGCAGGATGTTCTCCTCCACGGTGAACGCGGAGAACAGGCGGCGGTCTTCCGGCGCATAGCCAAGGCCGAGCGCCGGCCGGCGGTGCGGCGGGATCGGCCCGAGGTCCTCGCCGCCGAGCCGCACGGTGCCGTCGGCCTCCGTGAAGCCCATGATGGTACGTACGGTCGTGGTCTTGCCGGCGCCGTTTCGCCCGATCAGCGCGGCGCTGGCGCCCGGCTTCAGGGCGAAAGTGACATTGCGCAGCACCGGCGCGCCGGCGATCGCCACGTTGATGTTCTCGAAACTCAGCATCGGTGTCATATGCCGATCACCTGTTCACGGACCTTCGGGTCGGCCAGCACTTCCGCCGGCGTGCCGACCTTCTGGATCTTGCCCATGTTCCACACCGCGACGCGGTTCGCGTAACGCTCCACCATGTCCATGTCGTGCTCGACAAAGACCGAGGTCACCTTCTCCTTTGCAAGCGCCGTGGTGAGGATGTCCATGATGCCGAGCTTCTCGGATGAGGCGACGCCGGAGGTCGGCTCGTCCATCAGCAAGAGCTTGGGCTTGAGAGCGAGAGCGAGGGCGATGTCGACCAGCTTGCGCTGTCCTTCGGGCAGTTCGCGTGCCTTTCGCTCGGCGTAGGATTTGACGCCGACGAGGTCGAGCAGCCGCTCCATTTCGGATGCTTCCGGCAGGTCCGACAGCGCGGTGAACCCGGACGGGCGGCCCTTCAGCGAGGCGGCCGCGATCAGCATGTTCTCGATCACGGTCTGGTCGAGAAACAGTTGCGGAATCTGGAAGGCGCGGGCGATGCCGAGCTTGGTGATGGTGCGCGGCAGGTGTGCGGTGATGTCGTGGCCGAGAAAGGTCACGGTGCCGGCCTGCGGCCGGAGGTAGCCGGTCGAGATGTTGAGGAAGGTGGTCTTGCCGGCGCCGTTCGGCCCGATGATGGCGAGGTTCTCGCCCTCATAGACGTCGAGGTCGATGCCGTCGGCGGCGATGACGCCGCCGAAGCGGATCTTGATGTCCTTGGCTGACAGCAGGACGTTGGCCATCAGTGACCTCCCTGCTTCGATCGCTGCCGCAGCCCGATCAGGCCGCTCGGCGCATAGAGGATGATGACGATCAGCACGACGCCGAGGATGAGCTGCCATGAATCCGCAAGGTGGGCGGCGGCATAGAAGCGGACGGCCTCGAACACGGCAGCACCCGCAAAGGCGCCGAAGGCATGGGCGCCGCCGCCGAGGATCGCGATGAACACGAACTCGCCGGACTTGGTCCAGAAGCCGAACTCGGGGGTTGCGATCTGCTGGATGATGGCGACCAGCGTGCCGCCGATGCCGCCGAGGAAGGCTGATATCACGTACCCGATCAGCAGCACGTGGCGGGCCGATGTGCCCAGATATTCCAGCCGGGTCTCGTTGGCCTTGATGGCCCGCAGCATGTGGCCGAGCGGGCTCTCGAGATAGCGCTGCACGCCATAGAACGCCGCGATCGCCACCACGAGGCTGACATAGAGGATGACGTATTGAAAAGTTTCCGGCGTGAACGACATCCCGAGCAGGCTCGGGCGCGCGACGCGAATGCCGTCGGCGCCGTTGGTGTAGTGGAACATCTTCTCCAGCAGCGACCACAGCACCATCGAGAAGGCGAGGTTGAGCATGCCGAAGAAGATTTCCCGGTAGCGCACCACGAACATGCCGACGATCAGTCCGAAGATGGTGGACGATATGCCGCCGAGCACGAGGTAGAGCAGGATGTCCCCGCCACCCATGTACTTGCCCCAGAACGCGGCGCTGTAGGCGCCGATCGCAAAGAACATCGCGTGTCCGAACGATACCTGTCCGGCCTGCAGCAAGAGGACGATGCCGAGCACGACGACGCCCTTGGCGAGGATCAGCGCGAACAGCGTGGCCCAGCTCGACACGAACAGCGGCGCGATCGCGCAGAGGAGAAAGAACAGGACGGCGACTGCCGTGATCGGCTTGAGACGGCCCGCCATCAGATTTTCCTCACTTGGGTGCCGCCGAACAGGCCGAACGGCCGCACCAGCAGCACCAGCACCATCAGGAGATAGGGCACCAGAACCTCGAACTCCGGATGGATGTAGATGATGAATGCGCGCGTCAGGCCGATCATGAGCGCGGTGAGGGCGGTGCCTTCGATCTGCCCGAGGCCGGCGGTCGCGGCGACCGCAAAGGACAGCACGATCATGTCGGCGCCCATGCCCGGCACCAGCGATGTGGTCGGCGACGCCAGCGCGCCGCCGAGTGCCGCAAAGCTCGCGCCGATGACGAAGGTGACGAAGTAGACCCGCTTGGCGTCGATGCCGATCGCCGTCGACACTTCGCGATCCTCGGTGACCGCCAGGATCACGGCGCCTGCAAGGGTGCGGCGCAGGAAGTAGCGCAGGCCGAACAGCGTCGCCAGCGCCACGCATGGCAGCAGGATCACCTGGTAGGACGTATAGTTCACGCCGAACACGGAGATGTTGGGCAACAGCTTCAACGGCTCGGCTGCGAAAATCGGCTGAACGCCCCAGAGCAGCCGCTGCAGATTGTCCATGATCATGAAGGCGGCAAACGTGATCAGGAGCTGCAGCACGTCGTCCCGTCCGTAGAGCGGTCGCAGCAGGAAGCGCTCGATGAACCCGCCGCACACGACGCCGATGACGATGGAGGCCGCGATCAGCGCGGGATAGGTCAGCCAGGGCGACAGCGGCGCAATCGCGAGGCTGAATGTCGCCGCCAGGTAGGCGCCAAAGGCATAGAGCGATCCGTGCGCCACGTTGACGACGCGCAGCACGCCGAAGATCAGGCTGAGCCCGACGGAAACCAGGAACACCAGCGCGGCGTAGCTGATCCCGTCGAGGATAGCCAGGATGGCAAGGGTAGAATTCATGGCAAGCCTTCAAGGGGAGGGCCGTCCTCCGGAAGAGGTCCGGAGGACGGAGATCGCGGCGTTATTGCTTGAAGGTCGGCACGTCCATCTTGACGAATTCCGGCTTGAGCGTCTTCAGCCA
>OEIU01000489.1_pt1 | contig 36300 bp, 32 predicted proteins | sample 1539221 | NCBI WGS metagenome assembly OEIU01 (sample SAMN03792071, study PRJEB22550) | activated sludge metagenome | feature: wastewater treatment plant; material: activated sludge; isolation source: Wastewater treatment plant of a petroleum refinery complex | place: Argentina: Zarate | collected...
CACTTCCCTCCGCGCCACTCGGCACCTGTTCGGTTGCGCTCGGCTGAAGAGTTACTCCATTTCGAACAAAGGATATACACTTTGGCATATCCGCGTTTCGAACCAGAAGAGAGATATCGTCCGTGTTTGTCATGGCAATTCAGGATATCGAAATGGAATTGACGCACCACAATCACATCTGGGATTTCGTTTTGCCAAAATCGGCAGGTGGCCCCACCTTCGAGCGCACCGCACCGTGCCACTACCTTTTTGCTCTGAAAAAGGTAGTGCCGTCTCGCGGGGGTCGCGGGCCGTGCGGGGGTGGGGAGTTCTTGGGGCTCCATGCACGCTCCATCGTATCAGGCCCCACCATCCTCCTACACAAACCCCGTCCACTTGGCCCACGACCGCCAGTCCCCCGGCGGCCAGTCGCACGCCAGCCCGCCCTCGGCCCGGCTCCACCATCCGTCCCACGGTTCCGGGTCGTCGCGCGAACGCTCCCACGAGAGGACATCTCGATACCGCTCGTGCCGGGCGATCCAGAATCGTGCGCTCGACCAGGTCCAGTCCTCCGGCCGCGCGGCGAGTTCGCGGGTGACGGGGTTGTGGTGGATGTACCGGATTTCCTTCTCGAGCTCGGCCTCGCTGCGCACGTTGCGATCGAAGCCGCCGCCGGGCTGCCAGAAGTGGAGGTCGCCGCGGGCGTCGTGCAGACGCGCCAGGATCGGGGCCGGTGGGCGGCGGTTCTTCCAGTGCTTGAGGATGCGCTTGGCCACGGAGGTCTTGAGCCCGGCCGCGATGGGCGCCCATTTCACACCGGGGAGCGGGCGGATCATGAGGTGCAGGTGCTCGGGCATGACGACCCACGCGATGAGTTGGAAGCGGCCCTTGGCGTGGGCGTGCTGGAGGGCGTCCACGAACACCCACCGCAGCGCGGGCGTGCCCAGCAGCGGGAGGCGGTGGTAGCAGGAGAACGTCAGGAAGCGGGGGGTGTAGCCGGTCTCGCGGCGGCGGAGACGCTTGCGGTGGGGCTGTGACAACGGGCGATCCTGCGGGGCGGGATCGGGCATGGACCGAGTCTACCGGATGGGGCGGATGTGTGGGATGAGACCTGGCCGATCTTCAGCCCGGTCTGTGGCCCCTGCGAGACGGCACTACCTTTGCAGAGCCAAAGGTAGTGGCACTTCGCGGTGCGCCCGAACGTAGGGCCGTCCGCCACCGTCACTCGGTCATGGCCAGCAGCGCGAACGTCGCCAGCCAATGCTCGCCCATGTAGTCGCCGGTGACGTGCGGGAGCGCGGCGTCGAGGTGGGTCTGGTAGGCCTTTTCGGCGAGCGCCCGGCGCGGGTCGGATTCGGGGACGACCTGTCCGAGCCTGCGCCAGCACCAGGCGCGGCTGAGGTTCAGGCCGTCGAGGTGGGTGATCTGGCCGTCGGTACGGTCGCTGACCGTCGCGGGGAGGAAGAGCGTTGCGGGCTGTCGCGCGGCGAGATTCGGCAGGAAGCGGTCCAGCCACGGCACGAACTCCGGCGCGGGGAGCACCCGCCGCATGCACTCGGCCTCCATGAGCGCCGGGGAGAGGAAGTCGATGCCGTCGGGCTCCCATGCGGGGCAGTTGGCGTCGGCGGCGTACCACGCGCGGGCTTTCTGTCCGATCAGATCGGTCAGCGGCTTGTCGCCCGCCGCCGCCGCGTAGTCGAGCGCGAGGGCGAGGCCGAAGGCGCTGTTCTGGTGGGTGCCGACGCGGATCGGGTAGGTCGCCTTGGGGAGGTAGGTCATGAATCGCTTGGCGAACGCCAGCGCGAGGGGGGCGAGGATCCGGTCCCATCGGGCACATGCGGCGCGGGTCTCGTCGTCGGTCTTTGACGCCCCACCCCCGGCCCCGGCCCCGGCGGCCGCGCCGAGTTTCAACTCGGCGGCGAGTTTGAGCAGCCACGCCCATCCGTAGGTTCGCTCGAAGGTGGCCCGCAGCGGCCGGCCGAGATACGCGACCTCGGCCCGGACGTTCTCGGGGGTGAACCGGGCATCGAGGAGTGTCCGCACGTCGGCGGCCCGGGCCAGCGTCGGGTAGGTGCGGAGGGCCCGGACCAGCAGCCAGTGGCCGTGGACCGAGGAATGCCAGTCGAAGGAGCCGTAGAAGATGGGGTGCAGGTCGCGCGGCGACTTGATCTCGGCCGCGTCGTTCATGACGTGGTCGAGTTTGTTGGGAAACTCGCGGTCGATGTGGGCGAGAACGACCTCGACGAAGTGATCGATGATGTTGTCCGGTGTTCGTGTGGGCACGGCGGAGGGTATGGGGCCGGAAAGAGCAACCCTGCCGGTCCTCGGGGGTACCCTTGTGCGGCCTGTGTGCCCCCCACTCCCTTTCCTTCCGAGGATCCCATGAACCGCCCCGCCCGCGCTCTGATCGCCGCCGCCCTGATGGGCCTTTCCGTCTCGTTCGCCAGCGCCTGCCATCCGCCCGAGCAGGACGGCCCGGCTCAGGCCCCCGCGAAGGGCGCTGCGGTGGATCCCGCGGCCAAGGAGTTCATCGAGAAGTTCCGGGCCATTGTGAAGAAGGTGGACGACATCTCCTGCACGGTGACGCAGACGATGACGACGGGCGAGGAGAAGACCTCGCACACGGGGAACATCCTGGCCACGCTCACCCGGCGCGGGAACGGCGGCGGGTCGCTCAAGCTCTTCAAGATCAGCTCCAGGCACGACGGCGTCGATGGGGTGTGGGCGTTCGACGGGAAGACCGCGAGCAAGATCGACAACGCGGCCAAGACCTTCGCGAGCATGGAGGCCGAGGAGGGCGTGGCGTTCCCGGTGCAGGATGTGCAGATGGTGGTCCCCACGTGGGTGTACGGCACCGATGTGCTGAGTTCCAAGGACGCGACGCTCACCGCGGCGAGGTTCCTGCCGGACGCGACGGCCGACGGCGTGTCGTGCAAGGCGATCGAGTATTCCGTCGAGGTGGTGTATCCCGCCCAGCCCGGTGAGGACGAGGACGACGCCAAGGACGCGAAGAAGGCCGAGCCCGTCAAGATGACGATGCGGCAGGTCCGCCTTGTCGGGGCCGAGGACCTCATTCCCCGCTCCATCGAGTCGCACGTGAGGTTCACCGGAGGGGCCGAGGACCTGCCCCCGCCGCGGACCTTCGTCGCCTCGTACACGAACGTCAAGGTCAACACCAAGCCCGGGGCGGCGGCGTTCGCGCTCAAGGCCCCGGAGGGGTTCAAGACGGTCGAGGCCGAGGCGTCGGACCTTGGCATCCCCAGCGATGAGCAGCCCAAGCTGAAGTTCGTCGCGGGCGACGCGGCCCCGGCGTTCGCGCTCAAGACTCCCGACGGCACGGAGGTGACGCTGGCGAGCCTGAAGGGCAAGATCGTGCTGCTGGACTTCTGGGCGACCTGGTGCGGGCCGTGCAAGATGGCCATGCCCGGCGTGCAGAAGCTCCACGAGAAGTTCAAGGACAAGGGCGTGGCCGTGTACGGCGTCGATACCTTCGAGCACGGCTCCGGTGAGAAGGCCAGGAAGTACATGGCCGACAAGAAGTACACCTACGGCCTGCTCTACTCGGGCGATGAACTTGCCAAGGCCTACGGCATCTCGGGCATTCCCACGTTTGTCCTCATCGGCAAGGATGGGAAAATCCTGCACCTGGGCGTGGGCTTCGACGAGGGGATGGATGAGAACCTCTCGGCGATCATCGAGAAGGCCCTGGCGGGCAAGTAGCCCGACCACCCGTTCCCCTCGACGAGGCCTTGGTCACCACCAGGGTGGGGCCTGGGAAGGCCAGCGCGGATCCCACGACTTGCGGAATCGCACCGGGTCGTTGACCTCGGACCGCCGGAGCCGCCCGGCGTGACCGTCGGCGAAAACGACGTTGCCGCGCCCGGTGGTGGCGCGGGCGCCCCCGTGTCGCGTGTCCACGCCCTCGGCGGCGGCGATGATGCTGGGGAACCACATCGACATCGACCAGAGGCCGTCGGGGCGCGGGTTGGAGTCGGCCAGCAGGATCGTGTTGCTCGGAATCGCGACCGCCGCCTCGGACAGCGACCTGGTCGTGACCAGCCGCCGGCCGCCCGTGGTTCCCCAGCCGTTGTACGCCCCCTGCGCCTCGGGCGCGCCATACGGGGAGAAGCCGAAGAAGAACGCGTTGTACCCGTACCCAACGCGATGGGCGTCGAAACGCCATGTCCACGAGTACCCGTTCACCTCCCGGCCATCGCGGATGCTCGGGCAGTGGAACAGGGCATAGGTGCTCGCGAGCAGGGCCGGCGCGGCGTCGGTCCGGTCCTGCTTGGTCTCCAGCGGCGTTTGGTAGAGCAGCGTGCCCCACCACCAGTCCGCGTCGGTGGCGTCGGCCGCGGCCGAGCGGTGGGGCGGGTACACCTCGCGATTGTCCTGCGCGTAGGCCGCCATGAGCAGGTCGATCTGGTGGAGGGACGATGAGCAGGTGGTCGCCCGCCCCGCCTCGCGTGCCGCGCCGAGGGCGGGGAGAAGGATCGCGATGAGCAGGGCGATGACGGCGATGACGACCAGCAGTTCGATGAGCGTGAACGCGCCGCGCCGCATCGCCGGGGCGGAGCGCCGGGGCGAACGGTGGCTCCATCGCTCCGTGTGCATCCGGTGTTGCATGGTCGCCTCCCGATCCGATGCCAGTCTACTCGACCCTCCGGGCGATTCCGATGGACAGTTTGGATCGAAATCTCGCGGTGACATCGCCCGACGGCGGCGGCATTCAAGGCCGGGGAGGGGAGGCGGGGGAGCCCAGAAAGTCCTCCCGGATGGCCTGCCTGAGCTCCTCGTCGTCCACGGGCTTGGCGAGCAGCCTTCTCGCCCGCAAGCCCTCGTCCTTGAGCATTCCCAGCGGGCGCTGGTACCCCGAGACGAAGATGAACGGGACCCCGTCCTGGTCCAGGCGACGGGCGATGCCCTCGCTGGTCTCCTCGCCGAGGTTGATGTCGAGCACCGCCCCGTCGCATGGCCCTTGGTCCAGAAGGCCCATGGCCGAGCGCACCGTGGATGCCGGTCCCACGACCCGGGCACCCAGGTCCTCCAGCGCAGCGGCGATGGCAATCGCCACCATGAACGAGTCTTCCACAACCAGCACACGCAACCCGGGCCGGATCTCGGACCCGCGGGGCAAAAACTCGGAATGTGTCCGCATGTCGCGTGCTCCAAAGGGCGGCGCCGAGACCGACCGTCGCGGCCGATTCGTGTCGCACCCCAAGGGGAAGCGAAGGCTGAGGGCGGTGTGTGACAGCCGGAACCCGAATTGGGGCAAGATTTCCACAATTGCACCGGCGATGAGACGGTGCGAATGAAGCCGTGCTGCAAAGACCGGCTGTTATTGGGACCAAAACGCACCGCTCGCGATCCGGCTGTCTCACGCCCTGTTCCGGGGATGCCAATGTCCCATTTCGCCCGGACGGCACGCACGTCCGCTCCACCCCCCGAAATGTGAACTTTCCGCCGGTCCGAATACAGCGCGACCGTTTCCGGGTCGATTCCAGATCGGGAGTACGCCTTGACGAACACGCCGCACAATCCCGCCGCGCCCGCGCCGCCGACCAAGGTGGTCAGCACCCTTACCGGCGATCCGGACATGACCGAGCTGATCGAGATGTTCGTGGACGAGATTCCCGAGCGCATGCGTCTGGTGAGCGAGCACTGGGAGCGGCGGAACTTCGACGACCTGCGTCGGATCGCCCACCAGCTCAAGGGCGCGTGCGGGGGATACGGGTTTCCCACCGTCGGCATCGCCGCGGGCACACTCGAGGCGTGCCTGGCGGACAAGCCCTCGCGTCCCGATCACACCGACCTGGAATCGATCGCGAACCAGGTGAACGAACTTCTGGACCTCTGTCGGAGGGTTCGCGCGGCGTAGCGACCCCCACGTTCGACTTCCGGCGCATCAGGCATCTCTCCCAAACCCACCGTGTCCAACACCGAGAACAAACCCGTGGTCCTGCTCGTCGACGACTCGGTCGACGTGCATCGCCTGCTCCTGGCGCGGCTGCGGCACGAGCAGGTCGAGCTCATCGGGACGACCAAGTCGTGCGAGGCGGTGGACATGGCCAAGCGGCACAAGCCCGCGACCATCCTGCTCGACGTGGACATGCCGGGGATGGACGGCTTCGAGGTGCTTCGAGCCCTCAAGGACGACCCGGCGACGAACAACCTGCCGGTGATCGTGCTCTCGGCCAAGGCCGGGAGCGAGGACAAGGTCACGGCGTTCGACCTCGGCGCCACCGACTACGTCACCAAGCCCTTCGATCTGGCGGAGCTTCGGGCCCGCCTGCGGGCGACGCTGCGGCTGGACCACCTGCTGCGGCTGCTGGCCGAGCGGGCGGACGTGGACGGTCTGACGGGTCTGGGCAACCGGGCCGCGTTCAACAAGCGATGGGCGGAGAAGGTGGCCGAGTGCAAGCGCTATTCCACACCGCTCTCGCTGGCCCTGCTCGACGTGGACTTCTTCAAGCGGATCAACGACACCTACGGCCACCCCGCGGGCGACCAGGTGCTGGTGGAACTCGCCCGGATGCTCCAGGGCGAGTGCCGATCGCCGGACGTGGCCTGCCGCTACGGCGGCGAGGAGTTCGCGCTGATCATGCCCAACACCCGGCCGCAGGAGGCCCAGGTGGTGGCGGAGCGAGTGCGCGACGCACTGGCCTCGCGGGTCTGGCCCCGCCACCCGGATTCGCCCATCACGGCCTCGGTCGGCCTGGTGGGCACGAACGGCCCGTGCGGGGAGACCACGCCGGAGGCGTGGCTCGAGGCGGCGGACCACAACCTGTACGCGGCGAAACGATCGGGCCGAAACCGGTGCATCGCCACGGAACTCTCGACGGAACTGCGCGGCTCGAAGGCCGCCTGACGCTCCGGATCAGAACGGGAACGTGATCCCCGCGTACACGCAGACCGAGTCGCGCGCCGGGTTGCGGCTGTCGCCCGAGATCCGGCCGTTGGAGATGTGGTGGTAGCGCACGCCGACCATGAACCGCGCCCCGCGGCTCTCGCCGTCGATCGAGTCGTTGAGAGCCTTGGTGAATCCCGCGCCGATGCGCGGCAGGAAGTTGAAGCCCGTCCCGCCGTCGGGCACCTCGTCGAAACTGAACAGCACGCCGATCCCGGCGTCGCCGAAGACCGACCAGTTGTAGTCGTCGGCGTGCAGGAAATGCCAGCGGAGAACCATCGACCCGGAGACGCCCCCGGTGTCGTCCCCGGTCTGATGGAAATACCACCCGGCGCCCTCCACGGCGAACTCGATATCGTCGGCGAGGAAGGTGCTGAAGGCGACGTGCAGGTTGGTGTCGGTGTCGCCCTCAAAGTTGTTGGCAACGGCGGCGCCGATGGTCCACCAGCGTGAACCGGCGCGGCCGTAGGCCGGCGATCGCCCGGTGTCCGCGGCCCGGTCTCCGTCGGCCTTCGGCGCGGCGGCGGGCTGCGACTCCCGCGCCAGGGCCGCACCGAGATCGAGGCGGATCGAGGTGTCGATCAGCCCGGGAGCGTCGGCCGGCGCGGGCCCACCGGCCGACTCGGCAATCGCCGGCGCGCCGGCCCCGAGCGAGGCAACAATCCCGAGGACCATCCGTGTTCGTGAGCGGCTCATTGGGCCAGAGGCTAGCAGAGATCGGAGCATCCGTCATGCCGGGCGCAGATCATCAACGGTCCTTCTCGCCGGACGACCGCGCGCGGCTGGGCCGCGTGGAGGAGAGCCTCGCGTTCACCGAGCGGGCGGTGGAGCAGCTTTCCACGGAGATCGCGGACATCAACCGGCGGGTGCAGGCCATCGCCCGTCGCATCGCGCAGATCGAGCAAAGACTGGACAAGCCGCCGGGTGAAGCGCAAACCGCGGCCGGAGAATCGGACGCGGGCCCAGGCTCGCCCGACGCCGCCTGACGCGACCGGTCGGGGCCGAGTCATGCCAGCAGGGAGGTACCCGTCATCTCCGGCGGCTTGGGCAGGCCCATCATGTCGAGCGCGGTGGGAAAGATGTCGGCGAGGCGGCCTCGCTTGGCCCGGACGGCGGGATCGAACCACCCCGCGGCCTCGCGGTCGCCGCGGAGCGAGCGGCCCCCGAACGGCTCGCCCACGACGATCAGCGGGACGTCGTAGACGGTGTGGGCCGTGTGCGGGGCGTTTGTGGCCGGGTCGAACATCTGTTCGGCGTTGCCATGGTCGGCGGTGACGATGGCGCAGCCCCCCCGCTTCTGCACCGCTTCGAGTATTGACCCGACGCAGGAATCGACCTTCTCGCACGCCTTGATGGCCGCGGGAAGGCTGCCGGTGTGGCCGACCATGTCGGCGTTGGCGAAGTTCACGACGATGAGGTGCTCGCAGTCCGGGGCGGCGAGCCGGCGCAGGACGGCGTCGCGGACCTGGTCGGCGGACATCTCGGGCCTGAGGTCGTAGGTGGCGACCCTTGGGGACTGCGGATTCTCGCGGTGCTCTCCGGGATACGGCTGGTCGCGGTAGTCGTTGAAGAAGAACGTGACGTGCGGGTACTTCTCGGTCTCGGCGTCGCGGAACTGGGTGAGGCCCAGCGAGGCGAGATACTCGCCGCCGATGTTGTGGAGTTTGGGCGGCTTGGGGAAGGCGACCTTGACGTAGGGGAGCAACTGCTCCCAGTATTCGGTCATGATGACGTAGTCGAGGGTGAGTTTCGGTCCCCGATCAAAGCCGCGTGTGCCGCTGTCGGGGGAGGGCTTCACCTTGGCCCACTCGGCGTCGGGGAAGGCGAACGCGCCGGAAATCTCGCGGGGACGATCGCCGCGGTAGTTGTAGAAAATGACGGTGTCGCCGTCGGAGATACGGGATGCGCGGATGGCCTGCTGCGACTCCCCCACCGCCGTCGGGGTGATGAACTCGTCGCCCTTGAGAGTTTCACCGGAGGGACGGTCGTAGTAGTTCTGGATTGCGGCCTCGGGAACCGGAGCGGTGGGGATGTTGCCGCGGCCGGTGAGCGTGTTGTAGGCGAGCGCAACGCGCTCCCAGCGGTTGTCGCGGTCCATGGCGTAGTAGCGGCCGGCGACCGAGGCGACCGTCCCGATACCGATGGTGCGCAGTTCTCGCTCGACGCGCCGGACAAACTCCAGCCCGGTGAAAGGGCCGGTGTCGCGACCGTCCGTGAAGAGATGGACGTAGACGCGGAACTGTCGCAGGACGTTGCACGCACGGACGAACGCGTAGAGATGGTCGAGAAGCCCGTGCACACCCGCGTCGGAGGCGATGCCCATGAGATGAACCGACTTCCCGGCGTCGCGGGAGGCCTCCACCGCGCCCCGGACGACCGGGATCGAATCGAAGCCTCGCTCGATCGCCTTGGTGATGATGCGGGACTCCTGCTCGACGATGCGCCCGGCCCCGATGTTCTGGTGGCCCACCTCGGAGTTGCCCATGGTGCCGTCGGGGAGGCCGACGTCCTCGCCGCTGGTCTTGATGAGCGTCCACGGCCATTCGCGCCGGAGGGCGTCGCCCACGGGCGTCCGGGCGAGTTTGACGGCGTTGAACGCGTCGTGCGACGGGTTGGGGTTCTCTCCCCAGCCATCGCGGATGATCAGGACGAGCGGCGTGTGCTTGGGTGTCGCGGGCATGCGACACAATACGCCCGATTCGGCCTACTTCTCCGCCGCGAGGTAGCAGACCCAACTGGCGCACGCCTCGCCCTGCTCGCTGGGGGTGAACTCGCCGTTGCCGCCGCCCTTCTGGTCGTCGCCTTCCCAATAGACGGTGGTCCGTGCGAAGCCGGCCTCTTCCAGCAGGTCCCGGATCTCGCGCAGACCCCAGAGCCGCCAGTGGTAGGTGAACGCGTTTTTCAGCCGCGAACCGTCCGGAAACGTGAAGTGGATGTGGCAGAGGAGCTCGCCCGTGATCGGGTTGTACCTCTCCTGGTGCCAGATGTACGTGAACGGCGAGGTGAAGCCGACCATGCTCGGCTCGGTGTCGCGCCCCTTGCCCGCACGGGGCACCGTCTTGCGCTCGCGGATCTCGCGCAGGGCGTCGTATCCGCCGTAGAAATCGAGGAAGAACACCCCGTCCCTGGCCAGGTCCTCCCGCACGCGCCGAAAGTACGCCAGCATGGTCGGCCGGTCGTGGAACGTCCAGAACGAGAAGTTCATCGCCAGCACGCAGTCGAGCGTGCCCCGCATGTCCGGGTGGGCCGCCAGCACGTCCGATTCACGAAGCTCGATCCGCTTCCGGGCGGCGGGCTTGAGACGAGAGAGCAGGTGCGTCCGCCCCCACTCCAGGGGCACCGGGTCGAGGTCGAATCCGAACGCGATGTTCGTCGGTCGCCGGCGGACCCACTCGCAGGAGGTGTTGGCCGTGCCGCAGAAGTCCTCGCGAAGCCGCGAGGCTTTCCGGCCGCGCAGAGCGCGAAATGTCTCATCGATAAAGTCGATCTCGGCCTCGACACACTGAACGGCCCGCTGGTAGCAGTCGTACTTATCGGCACGGGCGGCCAGCGTGGGCCGCTTGCGGGGGGTGCGGGACGCGGGTTTCTTGGATCGGGGTCGGGGTGGCATCGTTTGGGGCGAGAGTGTAACCGTTGGTCCCGCCGCGTCGAGAGAACCGGGATCGCGGGCCTAAACTCGTGGCCCTCGACCGGCGATAGGTCGGTTTCCCAGGAGATTGGCGCATGCGACTCACGATGGTTGGCACTGGTTACGTCGGGCTGGTCACGGGCGTTTGCCTGTCGAATACCGGCAACGAGGTCACGTGCCTGGACACCGACGCCCGGAAGATCGAGACCCTGCGCCAGGGCGGCTGCCCCATCTACGAGCCCGGCCTGACCGACCTCATGGAGCGGAACATCGCGGCCGGCCGCCTCAAGTTCTCCACCGATCCCAAGATCGCCCACCGCGATGCGGACATGATCTTCATCTGCGTCGGTACGCCCAGCGACGAGCGCGGCCACACCGACCTGAAGTACGTCGAATCGGCCTCGGACGACATCGCCGACGTGCTCAAGGCCCTCGGCCCCAAGCAGAAGCCCAAGATCATCGTCGTCAAGAGCACCGTGCCCGTGGGCACGACGTTCTTTGTCCGCGACCGCATCCGGGCCCGCGTCGGGGCCGAGATCCCCTTCGAGGTCGCCGACAACCCGGAGTTCCTCAAGGAGGGCGCGGCGATCGACGACTTCAACAAGCCCGACCGCGTCGTCGTCGGCGTCGAGCACGAGTGGGTCGGCGAGGCCATGAAGGATCTCTACGACCCGTTCGTCCGCAACGGCCACCCGGTATACGTCATGGACGTGCTCAGCGCCGAGATGGTCAAGTACGCCAGCAACAACTTCCTGGCGACGAAGATCAGTTTTATCAACGAGATGGCCAACCTGTGCGAGGCGTACGGGGCGAACATCAGCCGCGTCCGCGAGGGGATGTGCTCGGACAAGCGGATCGGCAACGCGTTCCTCTATCCCGGGCTGGGCTACGGGGGCTCGTGCTTCCCCAAGGACACGCTCGCGTGCATCATGATGGGGGACAAGGCGGGGATCGAGGCGACGCTCTCCAAGAGCGTCCACGCGGTGAACCAGAAGCAGCGCGACCGCTTCTTCGACAAGGTGCAGGCCCACTTCAAGAAGGACGGCGGATTGACGGGCAAGACGATCGCCTTCTGGGGCATCGCCTTCAAGCCGCGCACCGACGACATCCGCGAGGCCCCCGCGCTGACGCTCATGCGCAAGGCCCTCGGCTACGGGGCCAAGTGCCGCGCCTTCGATCCGGTGGCCAACGAGAACGCCCGTCGCGAGATGGGCGGCGGGAACGGCGAGGGGGGCGTGACGATCTGCGAGGACATGTACGACGCGGTGAAGGGGGCCGACGCCCTGATCGTCTCGACCGATTGGGACGAGTTCAAGAGCCCGGACTTCGACCGGATCAAGACGCTCATGAAAGGGCGGGCGATCTTCGACGGGCGGAACCTGTACAAGACGTCGATGATGGCCCAGGCCGGGTTCCACTACTACTCGGTGGGGCGGGCGCCGGTGCATCCGCAGTAGTGCGTTCCGGCTTTTCCAAGTGTGCTATTCATCGTCATCGTATTCGGAACACACGCCCAGAACCGCCGCGAGATCGAGCGCGAATCCCGGAACGGCCTCGCTCTCAAATCGTCCATGGCTCGGCTGAACCTCGACGTACGCGCCCCGCACAAGCCGAAGAAACCGGATCGTGTGTCGGGACGCGTCCACGAGCCAGTACTCCGCGACTCCAAATCGTTGATAGTCGCCGAGTTTGGTGGTCTGATCGAGTGATACGGTGCTCGGCGAGGCTACCTCCACGATCAGGTCGGGCGACACTTCGACCCGTTTGAGCGGCTTGGAGTACCGCCCCTTGCGGAGGAATATCAGGTCCGGGCGGTAGACGAGGCTCGCATCAAAGCGCACGTCAACCTCCGAAAGAACCAGGCCAAGACCGCGTGCGCGAACGAACAACCGAAGCTGGTGCTCGATCTCGGCCCGGATGTCCTGGTGGCCCGGCGAGGGACTCGGCGTCATGACCACCACTCCATCGATGAGTTCGTACCGAAAACCATCGTCGTCGAGCGCGAAGTAGTCGTCGGCGGTCATGCGAAGGCCGCTGTACCGGGGGGCTCGCTGCCGGCTTGGCGTGGGAACGACCATGGAAGCAAGTATACGCGATCTCGACATGGCGCGGGCTCCGGGGGCGCGTTACCATCCCGAATGCACCGCACGGGCACATGGCTGATGGCCATTGGAGCGCTGGACATCGCGATTGTCGCGATCGCGTTCGTGCTGCACTCGGTTTCATTTGCTTCGCAGTATTCGGGATTTGTCGGCTGGATCGCCCGGTCGGAACACGTCGAGAACGGATCGACCGACTTTGAGCGGGTCCGGGTGAATGTGCTTTCGATACTCGGTCGTACCAGCGCCCCGTTCTCTTTGGTAGCGGCCATGCTGCTGGTGAGCGGAACCATCCTGGTAGCTGCCGGCTACCGATTGCGCACATGCTCACGCGGCTCCCCATGAAGACCCTGATGCGTCGCCATGCCCGGTTGGAATGCTCGGCCAGCCACGGCGACTGGCGGGATGCCTGCGTGGCCTTCCCCAAAGAGTCCATCAACTTCCTCTACGCCGATCCCCCCTTCAACACCGGACAGTCCAAACGCACCCCTCCCGGCGCCTTCAAGTCCGGGCGCACTTGCGAAGCGGAGTACGCCGACGCCTTCGGCTCTCCACGCGATTTCATCAACTGGCTCCGCCCGCGCGTCGAAGCCTCCGTCCCCCTCCTCAAGCCCACGGGCCTGATCTGCCTGCACATCGATTGGCGCACCAGCCACCACGTCCGACTCCTGCTCGACGACCTGCTCGGCGAGGACCGCTTCGTCAATCACCTCATCTGGTCCTACGGCCTCGGCGGCTCCTCTCCCCGTCGCTTTGCCCGCAAGCACGACGACCTGCTCCTCTACTGCCTCGACCCGGAGGAGTACTGGTTCGACCCGCCGCGCGTGCCCGCCACGAGCAACCGCCTGCGCGGCCAGACCAAGAAGGCCACCGACGTGCTGGATATCCCCTCCATCAACAACATGGCCGCCGAGCGAACCGGATACCCCACGCAAAAGCCTCTCGCCCTGCTCGAACTCCTCGTGCGGGCCTGCTGCCCGCCGGGCGGGGTGGTGCTCGATCCGTGCTGCGGGAGCGGCACGACGCTCGTGGCCGCGGTGCGGTGCGGGCGGTGGGCGGTGGGCCTGGACATCAGCCCCGAGGCCGTGGCCCTTTCCCGGCGGCGCCTTGCCGGGCCGGAATGCCGAACGACCCCCTCGGATTCGGCACCGGAACGCCCGCCCGGGCGTACCATGATTTCCGAATGATCGCGCGAGTCGTCGCCTGGTACGCCCGGCGCATTGTCAACGTGAACATCAACATCGCCCTGGCGGGCGTGCTTGCGCTCGTGCCCGTTCTGGCCGTGGTCAAACTGGCCGAGCACATCATGGCCACGCGGAAGTTCCGCAACGGAGCCCTGCAGGAAACCCTCGAGACCCACCACCACTTCATCATCTCGGGCGTCACGTTCGTCTCCGACATCGTCTTCGACGTGGCCATCTACTTCGCCCTCCATTGGCTGGCCAACCACGCCCCGCGACGGGCGATGCTCCTCAGGGTCGAGCAGCGGATGGGAGAGGTCGCCGACGCGGCCGTGGAGAGCGTGCCGTTCTTCAAGGACGCCGCCAAGGTGCAGCTCCAGCGGGCCGTGCTCTCGCCCCTGCTGTATCTGCTCTGGCTCGGTGTCCAGTTCTTCTGCATGAACGCGTTGGAGTTCTCCGTCGTCTGGGCCACGGTCATCGGGTTCTGCATCGCCATCGGCACCGTTCGCACGATCCACACGTTCTGGATGCTCCGCGAGGAGCGGAAACTCCGGGCGATCGCCTGCGGGGTTCTGTGCGGAAAGTGCGGCTACGCCCTGCGCGGCATAGACGCGGGGATGTGTCCGGAGTGCGGCAAGCCCTTCGCCCGACCCGGGCGCGCCGACCCATCCGGAGGCCGTGGGCCCGCGTCGAACGGCCGGCCGGTGAAAGAGAATCGATCGCATTCGGCCCCGATGTGATCCGGCCCTCGTTCCTCCCGGTTCTCTCTCCGCCGCGCCAAGGTCAGGCCTCGGCCTGCGCCGGCATGGGCGTCATGCCGAACCGCGCGCGGAGAAACCAGCGCCCGAGGTAGATGATCGGCGTGAGCGCCAGCGCGATCAGGAACTTGAGGATGTACCCGGTCGCGGCGGTCTCGATGATTTCATGCCAGGAGTACGCGAGATTGGTCCTGGGATTGGTCGTCGAGAACAGAAGTATCGAGGTGACCAGGAACGAGTCGATCGCCTGCGAGACCACGGTGGAGCCGGTGGCCCGGAGCCACACGGCCCTGCCGCGCGTGGCCCGCTTGAGAACGCCGAAGAGCCAGATATCGCACATCTGCCCGACGAAGTACGCCGTGAGCGAGGCGATGTACAGGCGGTTGGACATCGCGAACACCGCGTCGAAAGTCTCCTGCGGGATGGGCGAGATCGGTGAGACGGGGGCCATGCGCGAGAGGTAGATGAGCACGAACGCCATGCCCGACATGGCCAGCCCCAGGTACGTCAGCCGGCGCGCCCCGGTGCGTCCGTAGTACTCGTTGACCAGATCGGTGAGCAGGAACGTGATCGGGAAAGAGAGCATGCCGACGGAGTGGGTGACGAACGTGTACGACCCGGCGACGGGGAGCGACAGGGTGAACAGATCGATGTGGAAGAACTTCGAGCCCGTGATGTCGGCGATGAGCAGGGAGGTGATGAACACGCCCGACAGCCACAGGTAGACGCGGGTGCGGATGTCGAACGAGTCGGCGGATGCCTCGGGGCCGGTCGATGGCGGGGTGGGCATGGTGGGATCCTGCGTGCGCCTCGCACGGCGGGCAGGATACCCGCACGAGCCCCGGAATGGAAAGCGTCCGTATCCTCCACGCACATGTGCGGCATCGGCGGCATTCTCAGGGTCTGGACGCCCGATCAGCGCGATCTGGCCCTGCGCACGCCCCACGCGCAGTCGATCCCAGAGGAATGGCTCGACATCCTCGACGACGCCGTGAAGCACCGCGGCCCGGACGGACAGGGGCGATTCCGCGACCGGGCCATCCGGGCCGACGGGTGCGTGGTGGATGTGGCGTTCGTACACCGGCGGCTGAGCATCATCGACCACGCGGGGGGACACCAGCCGATGGTGCTGCAAGTTCCGAAGGGAGCCCTGAGCGCAGGCTCAGGGGATTCGCGCCCGATTCCCGGGCGTTTGCTCAGCCCCGAAGACGTCCAGTCCCACACCCGGCGCGTTCTGGCCGAATCGCACGCCGCGCCGGGCGCGGCCGACCCCGAGGGTGCGCTCGGGGCTCTCTCAGACCATGATCGCATCGCCGTTGTGTTCAACGGATGTATCTACAACCACCGGGAGTTGCGGGCGGAGTTGCAGCGGGCGGGGCATGTGTTCTCGTCTGATCACTCGGATACAGAAGTGCTGGTGCATGGGTGGAGGGAGTGGAACACCGAACTCTGGCCCCGTCTCCGAGGCATGTTTGCCATCGTTGTCTGGGATCGACTCGCCGGGAACCTGGTGATGGCGCGAGATGCATTCGGCGAGAAACCACTGTACTACGAGGGTGGCAATGAACGACCGGGCAACTTCTCGGTGGCGTTCGGGAGCACCTCCGCTGCGGTCTTGAGACTTCGTGCTTTTCGGTGGCCTCAAATGGGAATGCTCGCCCGGAGGGAAGAGCAGTGGCTCCGTTTCGGGTTCGACCGTCGCCCGCCTGTCCAATCAAGCCAAGCTTTGGAACCGTGCGCGTGGATTCGACTTGGCGGCGAGGTCGACCCGCAGGCGTGCTACTACCGGTATCCAGTCGACACCAATCAACCGTCCGTGTGGAATCGCACAACACCGCTTTCCCCGCAACGTGCGGAGAATCTCTTGCTCGCTTCGGTCGACTCACGACTGGAGTCCGACGTGCCACTTGGGTGCTTCTTGTCGGGAGGAATCGACTCCTCACTCGTTGCGGCAATCGCCCAGAAGAAGCTGGGGCGGCTGAATACCTTCACTGTCCGGATGCCCGATCCAGCACTCGATGAGTCGCCGGTCGCGAACTTGGTCGCGAAACACTTGGGGACAATCCACACAGAGTTGGATTGCAACCCGAAGCCCGCCGACGACATGCAGATACTCATTCACCAAGTCGGCCTTCCGTTTGGAGACAGCTCGCTCTTGCCGAGCAACTGGGTGAGCCGCGTCGCCAGCCAACACGTGAAGGTTGCCATTGGCGGCGATGGCGGCGATGAGCTTTTCGTGGGCTACCAGAGGTACACCGCGGCTGATTGGCTGGCGGGCCGCGCGCGGGGCCTTCTTTCTCTGTCTCGCTTTGTGGCGCCCTTCACACTGCGGGGAGTGAAGCACCGTGACAAGATTCGACGCCTCGCCGAAGCCGCATCCGGTGACGGCTACCTCGATCTCATTTCGGTTTTTCCGCTCTCGCTGATGAAACAACTCGTGCACGAGGGGACCGGCGGTGACCCCCTGAGCGCACCAGTCAATGGTCGGGCAGACGCTATTCGCTGGGATCTGTTCCATTACCTGCCAGATGACATTCTCAGAAAGTCGGATTCGGCAACGATGTCGAACGCGTTGGAACTTCGCAGCCCGATGCTCGATCCGGAACTGGCCCGCGCTTGCCTGGGGGCACCGCTCGGAGATCTTTGTCCCCGCGGCCAGCGCAAAGGCCTCCTCCGCCAGGTCGCCCGCAAGTACCTTCCCGCCGAGATCGTCGATCGTCCCAAGATGGGCTTCGCCATCCCCATCGGCGAGTGGTTCAGGTCCGATTACGGCGGCCTACGGACCATGCTCCTGGACCACCTGAACTCCGCCGAGCCATTCGGCCCCCCATCGCTCGGAATCGACCTGAACATGGCCTTCATCCGCAGGATGCTCGACGAGCACCTCGGCACGGGGCCGAGCGGCCTGGTCAAACGCGACCACTCCCAGCGGCTGTACATGCTCCTGGTCCTGAGCATCTGGGCCAAATGGCTCGGCTCCCTGCGCTGACCCCCCCACTCCCCCCGCCACCGGCCGCGCCTGCGCGAAAGCGTCCTTCCCTCCAAAACGGACACGGCCCCGCTGAGCAACGGGGCCGTGTCCGAAAAGGAGTTCGACTGAGACAGATTTCGTACCGCCGCGCCCGCGACTTGACCGCTTGCGAGAATCTCCGTCAGAAGTTGAACACGATCACGGCGTAGTAGTCCACCTCGTGCTTCTCACGACCAAAGCCAGGGGAGTGCTCGTACCGATCCTCCACGCCGAGTTTCAGGCTCATCCCGTGGTCCGGGTCGAGCACCGCCTCGTACCAGGCCTTCAGGTTGGCCCGGGAGGCGTCGGCGTCCTCAACGTCCACCCACGCCGCGGCCGCCGCGCCCAACTTGTTGCGGGCGTTGATCTTGTATTCGATCTCCATCGACGGGCTGAACTCCGCACGGACCTCGGGGCGCGACCGGCCGAACTCGCGGCTGCCCCCGAACCCCGTCCGGCCGGTGATGGTCAGTTTCTCATCGCCGATGATCTTGAGTCCCACGCCCCCGGTCGCGGAGAGCCGCCAGTCCCACCGCTGGAACTCGTCGTACTCCGAGCGCCCGGAGACGAAGTAGCTCCAGGTGCTCTTGGCTGTCGCGGGCCACTCGTTCCGGGCGTCGACCTGCACACGCTGCGCCGTCGTCTGGTCGTTGGTCCGGCTGTACCACCACCCGACGCTCGCGGTTGTGGACATCTCGGGCGTGGGTCTGTTCCCGGTTATCAGGGTCCGGAACGACTGCGTCTGGTTCGCCCCGGTCGTGCCGTTCAGGCCGGCCTCGAGGGTGAACTTCCAGAGGTCCGCAAACGAAGGCTCGGGCGGCGGGGCGACGGGCAACTGCGGCTGGGGGGACGGCGGCGGGGGTGGTTTCGGAGGGGCGGGAGGCATCGGCGCGGCGACCTGAGCGTCGGCAGCAGCGGCCGGTGCGACCGGGGCCGCCTCCGCGGAGACGGGTGGGGGTCCCGGGGCCGGGTCATCTTTCACGACCGAGCGGATCCGCTCGCGGGCGATGGACATTCGGCCAATGAGCGGGTGATCGAGCACGAGCGGGTCGGAATCGCTCACGATCGCGGCGTGGAACGTGTCCCCGTTTGTGAGGGTGATCCTCGCCAGAGGACCATCGGCCCCCGCCACGACTGCCGGAACGGGGGCGGCCACGGGCGGCTGGGCCGGGACATCGGCCAGCGCAACGCTTCCCGAGGCCGCGGCGGCGGCGAGAAGAGCGGTCGCGCTGACGGTCCGGCGGGGTCGCGTCATCGGGTGGAGCATACCTGAAAAGGTGAGGAACGCCAACCACAATCGGCCAGACGGGTCCGGGGACTTCTCCGGGAGCGCAAAGAAAAACCGGACCCAGCGGGTCCGGTCTCTGGAGAAAGCGCGGTCGCGTGCCGGTCAGAAGTTGTACACGATCGTGGCGAAATACAGCAGGTCGTTCTTCTTCTTGTCCTGCCCGGGATTGGAGTTGTAGCGATCCTCGAGGCCCAGTTTCAGGCTGAGCTTGTTCACCGGGTCCACGACGACCTCGTAGCCCGCCTTCGCGTTTGCGCGATAGTCGGTGAAGCGGTGCAGGCTGGGGTAGTAGTCGATGGTGGCGAAGATCTTCTGGCGCTCGTCGAACTTGTGCTCCCAGTCCAGGCCGAGGTTGAGCTCGGGCTCGATGCGCTGCTTGGAGGAGCCGAACTCCTTGGTCACGCCCGCGCCGATGCGCCCCAGGAGCAGCGTCTTGTCGGAGTTGATGAACTCGTAGCCGAAGCCGCCGAAGAGGCTCGTCCGCCACGTCCAGTCCTGGAACGTGTCGTACTCGGCCTTGCCGATGGCGTAGATGCGCCATGGTGAGCCGATCTTCCAGTCGTTGCGAAGATTGACCTCGCCGTGCTCGAGGTTCTTGTCCCCGTCCTGCGTGCCGTACACGTACGAAACGCCCGCGGTCGTGGCGGTCTTGCTGGTGTCCCGCTTGGCGTTGAACGCGCCTCGGAGGCTCAGGCTCTGGCTGTTGCCGTCGGAACCGTTGATGCCCAGTTCGATGCTCTTGTCCCACCCGTCGAGGAATGACTCCGGGTCGGCCTTCACCTCGGGCGCGGCGGGCGGGGGCGGAGGCGGGGGAGGAGCAACCGGCGCCGGGGGCGGCGGAGTCTGATCCACAACCACCGTCATTCCGGCCAAGTTGGCCCGGGGAATCGTGAGAGTGCCGAGGACGGGATGCTGGAGCACCACGTTCGCTTCATCTTGCGACACCAGCACGCCGCGGACGACGTCGCCCGAGGACATCGCGGCATCGACCTTCTGGCCCTGCAGGGCCTGACCCAAGGCCGATCCGCTCAGGATGAGCAGCGCGGCAACTCCGGCAACAGAACGAGCGATCATCGAAGAGTCTCCAGGTGGCCCCCCGGGAGGAGTGGGCGAAAGCATACCTCCGCAACCCGAAATCGCAAGCGGCCGCCCCTATCATCCCGACCCACCCCACCACACGCATCGCTGTCCGCACCCCACATGCCCCTGCTTTCCTGCACCAACATCCAGTATTCCATCGGCACCCGCGTCCTCCTCGACGGGATCAGTTTTTCCATCGAGCCGGGCCAGCGGATCGGCCTGGTCGGGAGAAACGGGTGCGGCAAGACGACGTTTCTGCGCATGCTCGCCGGGCGGGCCAAGCCGGATCTGGGCAGCGTCTCCCTGCAGAAGGGCGCCCGCATGGGCTACCTCACGCAGGACCCGGAACTGAACCTGGAGAACACCCTCCGGGCCGAGGCCGCGGCGGGGTTCATCGAACTCGGCAAGATGCACATCGAGCTCGACGAGATCTACCACCAGATGGCCCTGCCCGAGAACGCCGACCCGGTGCTCATGCAGCGGCTGATGGACCGGCAGTCGGATATCCAGCACAAGATCGAGGAACTCGGCGGGTACGACGTGGACCACAAGGTGGACGCCGTGCTCCACGGCCTCGGGTTCGTGGACTCGCAGTTCGGCGTGCCCGTGTCCAAACTCTCGGGCGGGCAGAAGGGCCGGCTCGCCCTTGCCAAGCTCCTGCTGGAATCCCCCGACATCCTCCTGCTCGACGAGCCGACCAACCACCTCGACATCGCCGGACGCGAGTGGCTCGAGGACTTCCTCGTCAACGATTTCAAGGGCGCGGTGCTGATCATCTCCCACGACCGCTACGTGCTCGACCGCGTCGTGCACGGCATCGAGGAGCTCGAGCGCGGCCGGCTGATCGACTATCCCGGCAACTACACCGCCTTCATCGAGATCCGGCGCGAGCGCCTCAAGACCCAGCAGCGGGCCTACGAGAACCAGCAGAGCGAGTGGGCCAAGGAGGAGGAGTTCATCCGTCGCTTCAAGGCCGGGCAGCGGGCCAAGGAGGCCCAGGGCCGCCTCTCCAAGCTCGAGCGGCAGAAGGAACTCTTCGCCATCGAGCGCGTCGCCGAGATGGGCGCGGCCCGGTTCGGCTTCCCGGAGGCGCCGCGCTCGGGCGACCACGTCGCCGTCGTCCGCGAGGGCAGCAAGAAGTACACCAACGTCATCGACGAGGAGAACAACACTCCCCACGACAAGGTGCTCTTCCACGAGCTCAACGTCACCATCCAGCGCGGCGAGCGCTGGGCCGTGATCGGCCCCAACGGCGCGGGCAAGACCACGCTCATCCGCTGCATCCTCGGCCAGGTCCCGATGGACTCGGGCGTCACCAAACTCGGCTCGAACGTCGTGATCGGTTACTACGCCCAGTTGCCCCCGGAGGAGGACGGCGACCTGGCCGTGTACCAGTACCTCCAGACCATCATCCGGCGCGAGAACGAGAAGCAGATCTACTCCGAGCAGCAGGCCCGCGACCTCGCCGGAGCGTTTCTCTTCGCCGGGCGCGACCAGGACAAACAGCTCAAGGTGCTCTCGGGAGGGGAGCGAAGCCGCGCAAGGCTCGCCGGCCTGCTCGCCTCGGCCAAGAACCTCATCATCCTCGACGAGCCGACCAACCACCTCGACATTCCCAGCGCCGAGCGTCTGGAGCAGGCCCTGCACGTGACCCCCGAGGGCGATGGGTTCGGCGGCACGCTCCTGCTCATCTCCCACGACCGCGCCCTGATCGACGCCACCTGCGATCACCTGATCATCATGGACGGCAAGGGAAACACCGAGGTTTTCACCGGCACCTATACCGAGTACCACCGGAAAAAGTCGGAGCAGGCCCGCGAGCAGGCGAAGCTGGACCAAGAGCGGGCCAGAAAGCAGGCCAAAGCCGGCGCACAGGTTTCCAAACCCGCCGGCGCGCCGAAGCAGCAGGCCAAAGCCGAGGCAAGACAGCCGAGCGCCGGCAACGGCCACTCCCAGAAGAAGGGGGCCAGGGGCGGCGGAAATGGGGGAGGCGGGGGTGGCGGCAGGGGGCTCTCGTGGATGCCCGACGATCGGCTGGAGAAGGACATCGCGAGCCTCAGCGGGCGACTCAAGGAACTCGACGACGATCTGGCCAAGGAAGAGGTCTATCGCGACGCGGCCCTTTTCAAGAAAACGCTTCAAGAGCGAGACACGGCCCAGGCCGACCTCGAGCGGCACGAGGCCGAGTGGCTCCGGCGCGCCGAGGCCTGAGCGAAGGCCCCGGGGTTTGTCACAGCGAACAGACCGCTGAAATCAAGGGTCGCGGTCCCGGGGCTTGGCCGCCTGGCTCCGATGGCGGTCGTACACTCGGGACCACACGCCAAACTCTTTGGAACCCGCACGACTTCGCGTGAAGAACCCACGGGAATCGGGCCGATGAAGCATCCCATGCAGCAGCACGGCTCGCCGAAGTTTCACGAGGTTTCTCGGGGGGATCGCACGGCCGTCACGCGCCGCGAGGCCGTGGCGGGCGGCGGGATGCTGCTGGGAACGCTGTTCCTCGGCGCCTGCGCCGGCACCCGGCAGACGGCCAGCCTTCCCGGGCCATACTGGTCCGACCCGCGTTCCAGCGCGCCCATCACCAACGACATCCACTCGGCCCCCGTCGCCGCCGCGCCGATCCCGACCGGTCCTGCCGCGCCGCCGGACTTTGCTCCGCCGCCGGGCATCGTTCCCCGCTCGATGTGGGCTCGGGCCGGGGTGGTGCGCGTGGGCGGGCCCGATGGAGCCCGGCCGATGAACGGCATCCGTCGCATCACGGTCCACCACGACGGCATGCCGCCCGCGACGCTCTCGAGCTCGCAGCAGGTGGCCGCCCGCATCGAGATGATCCGCCAGTCGCACGTCGTCGGGCGCGGCTTTGCCGACCTGGGCTACCACTACGTGATCGATCCGAGCGGGCGCGTCTGGGAGGGTCGCGATATCCGGTACCAGGGCGCGCACGTGAAGGACCAGAACGAGAACAACCTGGGCATCCTGGTCATGGGCAACTTCCAGAAGCAGGTTCCCACGCAGGCCGCGCTCGCCTCGCTCGATCGCTTCGTCGCCAACCAGATGCAGCGGTACAACATCTCCATCGGGAACGTCCGCACGCACCAGGAGCGGGCCCCGACCGAGTGCCCGGGGCGCAACCTGCAGGTGTACATGAACCGCACGCGCAGCGGGAGCGGCACGCTCTTCGCGATGGCCAGCCGCGCCGGCCTTGCCCGCGGCTGATCGCTCACTCCGGAACGCCGATGTTCACCACCTCGACGCCGCACGCACGCCGATGCTCGGTGTCGATGCGGATGATCACCCCGCACGCCCGGTTGTCGCCGTCGGCCACGTCCAGCGCGGCCGGGCTCTGCTGCACCATCGCCGCGAGCGTCGCCCGCACATCCCGCCCGATCACGCTCCGGTGCGGGCCGCACATGCCCAGATCGGTGATCGCGGCGAGGGCGTGATCGAGCAGCCGGGCGTCGGCGGTCTGCACGTGCGTGTGCGTGCCGATCACCGCGACGACCCTGGGTCCGTGGTCCCTGGTCCAGGTGTTCAGGCAGTGCCAGGCGACGGCCTGCTTCTCGCTGGTGGCCTCGGCGTGGATCTCGACGATGACCAGGGCGTTCCTGTCCGGCATGGCCGCGAGTTCTCGATCGATGCACTCGAAGGGGCTGTTGGACATCATGGGCATGTACAGCCGGCCGAGCACGGTCAGCACGAACACCGGCGGCGCCTTCGGGGCCCTCTCGGGAAGTTCCAGGTGGATCATCCGCTTCCCCGGCGCGCCCGCGGCCAGGTTCGCCGGGCGGGCGATGGGCTGGCGCGGCTCTTCCAGCATTTCGAGGATGTTGCGGTCCTTGTACACATGGTCGCCCAGCGTGACGGCGTCCGCCCCGCCGCGGAGCAGCTCGCGGAAGTTGTCGGGCGAGCATCCCGAGCCGTTTCGGGCGTTCTCGCCATTGACGATGAGCGCATGCACCCCGTGCAAGTCACGGAGTTTGGGCCAGGCGTGGGCCACGGCCCGGCGCCCGGCGGCGCCGACGACGTCACCGAGGAATGCGATGCGGAGTTCGGGCAAAGAGTCCTCCTGGCGAACCAACGATCACAACGCGGAAATCTCGACGAGACCTCCGCTCACCGCTTCCACAACCAGTCGGTGCCCGTACAGGGCCTGCATGCCGACCAGACACCCGCCCCGTGCCTCGACCGCCGCGACGCGTTCCCAGCTCCCGAACCGCTCCATCTCGGCGTCGAACACCCGAGACTCGGCGTACGTCCCGTCCGCAAGCCTGTAGCGAACTTCGGCCCGGGCACGCAGTCCCAACGTTTGTATCGACTCGCGGTCGAGCGAGACCGCCCCATTGAATCCCGTGTCCACGATGGAACGGACCTCAAAAGCGCCGAGCGGTCCACGCACGCGCAATCGAAGCACGATGTCGCCCGAATCATCCACGGCCCCGACAAGGCTCATGGACCGCGACCCGCGGCCCCTGCCCCGATGCGCACGAACGAGTCCTGACCCATTCTCCCGAGAAAAAACCTGCCCTTGGGATGGCGAGCCTCCGCACGATCCAGCGCGGCCAGCGCATCCGCATCGACCTCGTAGTCGCCAGAGTCAACGTCGATGGCCACGCACCGTCCATTGTGTGCGGGCTCCAGCACGGCGCGAAGCCGCTCTCGGTAGATGCGTTCTCCGAGTTCAACAGTCCCGGGTTGGGGAGTCTTCGTGCTCGGTGCTACCATTTGGCGCTCCATTTCCGGATGGATCATAAGCCCGGGACGAGCGACCCTACAAGTGCCCCTCCGCCTCCGCCATCACCGGCGCGCTGCACGCGATCAGCCCGGGCACGAACGGCGTCACCATCCGGGAATCGCCCGGCAGCACGCGCACGATCAGCCCGTAGTGCTTGCCCTTGCTCCCGGTTCCCGCCTGCGGGGAGGCCTTGAACACGCCCGCGTAGGAATACGACCCGTCGCCGCCCGCCTGCGGGGCCTTGGCGATGAGCTTGGCCGCCCGGCCGTGCTCGATCTGGCCCTTGGGGTCCACCGGGCCGTGGTACGCCTGCACGAGCACCTCGTCGGGACGAAGCATGCCTAGTCGTACGCTCGCGGCCACCGCGAACCCGTCGCCCCCCGGCGCGGCGGCACACTCGGCGTGCTTGACCCGCACCTGGTGCCAGAGTTTGCGGTAGCGGTCGATGTGATCGGAGAGTTCCTTGGCGGGCGAGAGCGAGCCGTCGGCGCCGGCGAGCGCACCGGCCGCGGTGTGGGCGGGGAAGTAGTACTTCTCGGCATACTCCGCCACCATGCGCTGCGTGGAGAAGAACGGCGCGAGGTGGCGGATGCACGCACGCATCTTCGCCGTCCACTTCCTGGGCACCCCGCCGTCGCGCTGGTAGAACTCCGAGGACAGCTGGCCCTCGATGAGCCGGTAGAGCGCATCGCTCTCGAACGATTCTCGGGCCTCGTCGGGCGCGTCGTTGGGATAGATGCCCGAGTCCTCGATCTTGAACCCCGCCGCGGGGTCGTAGCCCTCGTCCCACCAGCCGTCGAGGATCGAGGCGTGCAGCACGCCGTTCATCGCGGCCTTCATGCCGCTCGTGCCGCTGGCCTCGAGCCCGCGGATGGGCGTGTTGAGCCAGACGTCGCACCCGCGGACCATCTGGCGGGCCACGTCGATGCCGTAGTCCTCGACGAACACGATCCGACCGCCCGCCCTCTCGCTGCGGGCGAACTCCACGAGGTCGCGGATGAGCGCCTTGCCCCAGTTGTCGCCGGGGTGCGACTTGCCCGCGAGCACCAGTTGCACGCCCTTTCCCTCGCGCCCCCGCAGCAGCGCGGCCAGGCGATCCGGCTCGCGGAGCAGGAGGGTGCCCCGCTTGTAGCCGGCGAAACGGCGGGCGAAGCCGATGGTCAACTGATCCGGGCGAAGTTCTCCGGCCTTGCCCACCCCACCGCCGACCGCCTTGGCGTATCCCGCCATGGTGCGGACGTACTCCACGAATCCCGCGCGGCAGGTGTTTCTCGCCGCCCACAACTCGGCATCCGAGGCCTTCTCGATGCCCGCCCACGTCGCCGCGTCCTGGACCCTGGCCCGCCAACCGGCGTCGAGGTGCTTGTCGTAGATCGCGGTCATCTCCGGGGCGAACCACGTCGCCGGGTGCACGCCGTTGGTCACGTGGCCGATGGGCACATCGTCCTCGGGCGTGTCGGGCCAGATGCGGGCCCACATGGAGCGGGAAACCACGCCGTGGAGTTTGCTCACGCCGTTGGCGAAGCGGCTGCACCGCAGCGCGAGGATCGCCATGCTGAACGCCTCGTTTCGGTCGCCCACGTCCTCGCGCCCCAGCGCGAGGAACCCCTCCATGTCCAGGCCGAGGAGTTCGACGTACGGGCCGAAATAGTGCGTCATCAGCCCGACCGGGAAGCGGTCGATGCCCGCCGGGACCGGCGTGTGGGTCGTGAAGATGTTGGCAGCCGCGGCGTACTCGCGGGCCTGATCGAACGTGATCGAGCCCGTGGCGGCCCGCTCGCGGATCTCGCGGATGCGTTCCACCGCGAGGAACGCCGCGTGCCCCTCGTTCATGTGATAGACGGTCGGCCGCTCGCCGACGGCGTTCAGGGCCCGGACGCCGCCGATGCCGAGAACCAGTTCCTGCTGGATGCGGCGGTTCTGGTCGCCGAGGTACAGGTTCGCGGTGATCTCGCGATCCTCGGGGGCGTTCTCGGGGATGTTCGTGTCGAGCAGGTACAGGCGGACCTTGCCGACATCCGCCCGCCAGACGGCGCAGCGAACCTCGCGCCCGGGAAGGTGGATGCCCACCGAGAGCTGCCGGCCGCTCTCGAGGTCCATCACGCGCAGCACCGGCGCCCGGGGCGGATCCAGCGGCGGGAACCGCTCGACCTGCATCCCGCCCGCGTCGAGTTTCTGATGGAAGTACCCGTTGCGATAGAGCAGACCGACACCGATGAGCGGCAGGCCGAGGTCGCTCGCGGCCTTCAGATGATCGCCCGCGAGCAGGCCCAGCCCGCCCGAGTAGATCTGGAAGCATTCGTGCAGGCCAAACTCGGCACAGAAGTAGGCCGCGAGGAACGGGCGGTTCTTCCGCTCAACCTCACCCGCCCGCGTGGCATACCACCCGGGATCGGCCAGATGATCTCTGAGCGACTGGCGGGCCTGCCCGACCCTGGCAACGAGCTTCTCGTCCAGGGCAAGGGCCTCGAGCCGGTTCGGCGCGAGGTCCACCAGCATCCGGATCGGGTTGTGCCCGCACTGGTCCCACATCACCGGGTCGAGGCGACCGAACACCTCCTGGGCCACGGGCGAGAACGACCACTGGAAGTTGTACGCGACTTCCAGGAGAGGCTGGAGGACGTGCGGAAGGTGCGGGTTGACGCCGGGAAGCGTGGCGATATTCGGGGCGATTGGTGTTGTGGGCATCTCTTCGGTTATCGGCTAGCAGGAGTGATCGAACGAACAACGCGCACGACCCGCGGGGGGGGGAAGGGGAGGGGGGGGGGGGGGGGGGGGGGGGGGGGCGGGACGAGCCCCCGGGGGGGGGGGGGGGGGGGGGGAGGAGAGGGGGGGGGGGGGGGGGGGGGGGGGGGGGGGGGGGTCGCGACGAGCCACTCACTTCTTCATCGCGGCGATCTTCATGGGCAGCCCGAACAGGTCGATGAACCCGCGGGCCGCCGTCACGTCGTATCCATCCATCGCGAAACTCGCGAGCTTCGGGTCGTACAGGCTCTTCTCGGCCGTGGCGGTGATCGCCGTGGCTCGTCCCTTGAAAAGTTCGACCGTCGCCTCGCCCGTGACGTTCTTCTGCGTGTGGTCTACGAAAGCCTGCAGGGCCTCTCGCAATGGGTGGAACCACTGCCCGTAGTACGTCAGCTCCGCGTAGCGAAGGGCGACCTGCTGCTTGAAGTGCATGGTGTCGCGCTCCAGCGTGAGCTGCTCGATGGCCTTGTGGGCCTGATAAAGGATCTCCCCGCCGGGCGTCTCGTACGCGCCGCGCGACTTCATGCCCACAAGCCGGTTCTCGGCGAGCACGACCTGTCCCACGGCGTGCCTCCCGCCGATCTCGTTGAGCGTCTCGATGATCTGCTCGCCGCGCATATCCTTGCCGTTCACGGCCACCGGGTTGCCGTGCAGGAACCGCACCCTCACCGATTCCATCGAGTCGGGCGCCTTCGACACCGGCACGGTCATGAGCCACACATCGTCGTGGGGCTTCTGGTCCGGGTGCTCGATCTCGGCGCCCTCGTGCGAGCAGTGCCAGAGGTTCCGATCGCGGGAGTAGATCTTCTTCTTGGTCTGCGCGATGGGCACGCCCTTCTTCGCGGCGTAGTCCACGGCCGCCTCGCGGCTGGTGAGCTCGAACGAAGGGTCCTTCCACGGGGCGATGATCCGCAGGTCCGGTCCGAGGGCCATGTACGTGAGCTCGAAACGCACCTGGTCGTTGCCCTTGCCCGTGGCCCCGTGCGAGACGGCGTCGGCGCCGGTCTTGCGTGCCGCGGCGACCTGCCCCTTGGCGATCAGCGGGCGGGCGATCGACGTCCCGAGCAGATAGTCGTGCTCGTAGATCGCGTGGGCCCGGAGCATCGGGAAGCAGTACTGCTCCGCGAACTCGCGCCGCAGGTCCTCGACAATGACCTCATCGGCCCCGCTCTTTCGAGCCTTGTCCTCGATGCCGTCGAGCTCGCCCGCGCCTTGGCCGAGGTCGGCCGCGTACGCGACGAGTTTGACGCCGGGATATCGGTCCTTGAGCCAGGGCAGAATGACGGAGGTGTCCAGCCCGCCGGAGTAGGCGAGCACGATCTTTCGGGGTGTATTTGTGGTGTGTCCGGGCATTTCGACCTACTATAGAGCGGCCGCGGCTGGCCACCCCCCGACAAACCGGAACACGGTGCTGGTTGGGCTCGAATCGGGTGGTAGTTCGCGTTTCATCGAGCAAGATGGAGTGCTTGGCCTATTCACGCACGCCGCGCGGCGGTGCGAGTGAATCGAGTTTGAATTGCCCAAAGGACCGTCGATGTACGCAACCAGGACCGTTGCCCTTCTCGCGAGCGTGGTGCTCTTGGCCGCGCACACCGCCCACGCCCAGCTGCGCGTGGCGACCTGGAACATCACCAACTGGCAGGCCTCGCAGGCCGCGACCCGGGGGAGCGCGTTCCAGACGGCGTTCTATGGAGTGGTCCCTGGGGGGTTGCTCTATGCCGGCCACCAGTTCGCTCCGGACGTGCTGATTGTTTCGGAGATCATCCAGGGCGGCACGCCCCCCTCCTATCCGATCCACAGCTCCTACCAGACCACCGGCCAGGCCAACGTGGACGCGTTCGTGAGCCTGCTCAACACGGCCAGCGGCTCCCCGGGCGACTGGACCGCCGCGCCCTATGTCCCCAACCAGGGCGACACCGGCAACGCCCTGTTCTACCGCACCACTCGTGTGCAACTCATCGACACCACCACGCTCGGCTGCGGATTCTCGAACGCCCCGTGCGGCGCCGGGAACGCGACGATCGACGTCGGCTCGGGCGCGGACCAGTCCCCTCGCGACAACCAGCGCTGGCGCGTCCGCCTCGTCGGCTACGGTCCGGGCGTGGGCTCCGAGATGTACCTCTACGGCGGCCACTTCAAGGCCAGCGACGGGTCCGCCGAGCAGGCCCGCAAGGTGCCCGAGGCGCAGCGCATCCGCACCGACGCGGCGGCCCTGCCCGCGGGCGCGGGCTTCATCCTCGGGGGCGACCTGAACGTGCAGACCAGCGCACGAAACTACTACCAGATCCTCGTCGGAAGCGGGACGGGACAGTTCGTCGATCCCATCAACAAGCCCGGAGCGTGGAACGCCAACTGCACCTTCCGCAACATCCACACCCAGGAGCCCACGAGCGCCGGAACCGGCGGCATGGACGACCGGCACGACCAGTTGCTGATCTCGACAACCCTTCGCAACGGGCAGGGGCTGTCGTACCTCCCGTTCGCTCCGGGGGGCAACATCTTTGCCTCGTTCGTCAATCCGCCCGGGTCCTGCTCCAACTCGGGCTCGCCGGCCTCGGGGAATCCCAGCCCGACGTCCACCGCCTGGTTCGACGCCAACCACTCCTACCGCTGCTGGGGCAACGACGGCAACCACTACAACCTCGGCATCGCCGACACGGCCACCGTCTCGGTGAACACCATGGTCGGCCAGACGATCGCGCAGGCCCTGGTCACCACCTGCGCCGGAAACGGCCACCTCCCCGTCTATCTCGACCTGCAGGTTCCCGCCGTGCTCGGCGCCCCATCGGGCACGATCGATCTGGGCACCGTCGTCCAGAACTCGGGCACGTCGTACACGCTCCAGGTCTCCAACGCCGCGGACTTTGCCAAGTTCAGCAAGGACGGCACCGGGTGGGGCATCGACGGCCTCTCCTACTCGCTGGGAATCTCCTCGAGTTCCTTCTCGCTCCCCGGCGGTTCGGGCCCCTTCGAGGCCGCGGCGGCCAGCCCCGTTACACCCAACAACCACACGATCGCGCTCGACACCTCGACCCCGGGCGCCAAGTCCGCGACGATCACCATCGCCTCCGACGACCCCGCCGAGCCGACGAGGGCGCTCACCCTCACCGCCTTCGTGCAGGCCTTCACCCCGACGGGCGCGTGCTGCACACCCTCCACGGGGGCGTGCTCCGTGGTGCTGCAAACCTCGTGCACGAGCCCCGACACATGGAACGGCGCGGCCTCCTGCACCTCTCCCGGCAATCCGTGCCCGCAGCCCACCGGCGCGTGCTGCACGCCGAGCACCGGCGCGTGCTCGATCGACGTACAGGCGTCCTGCTCCAGCCCGAACATCTGGGACGGCGGGGCCTCGTGCGTCGCGCCAAATCCATGCCCCCAACCCGCCGGCGCGTGCTGCATCGGCACGGTGTGCTCCATCACCGGTTCGGCCGGGTGCCTCGGTGCGTTCCAGGGTGTCGGGGTGGCTTGCAGCCCCCCCGGTCCCAATCAGGTCGTCTGCTGCCCCGCGAACTTCAACCAGGTCAACGGCATCACTACCGCCGACGTCTTCGACTTTCTCAACGCATGGTTCGCGGGCAACCCCGCCACCGACTTCAACAACAACGGCACGCTTGAGGTCCAGGACATCTTCTCGTTCCTGAACGCCTGGTTCGCCGGATGTTGAACTTCGACGCCGACGAGACGGGCATCATCCGCACAAGCGAAAGACCCCGGGCGAGCGGCCGGGGTCTTGTTCTCTTGTGGTGGCACGCGACGCGCGGGACCGCTCAATCCTCGTCCTCGTCCTCCGCCCCATCGCCCATCCCCGGCTTGGCCTCGCCGAAGAGCGAGGTCCCCACGCGGACCATGTTCGCCCCCTCCTCGATGGCCGCCTCGTAGTCGCCGCTCATCCCCATAGAGAGGATGTTGAACCGCGTGCCGGCCATGCCCGACTCGCGGACCTCCTCGAAGAGTTCGCGGCACCGCCCGAACGTCTTGCGGGTCTCCATCGGGCTGGCCCCCAGCGCCGCCATTGTCATCAGCCCCCGCACCTGCACGTGCACCATCGTGTCGATCTGCTCGGCCAGATGGGCCGCCGCGGCGATGGCGCACCCGTACTTCTGCGATTCCAGCGAGCAGTTCACCTGCAGGAGCACCTCGATGGGCTGCTCCCGCTTGAGGCCGATGATCTGGAGCTCCTCGGCCAGCCGGAGAGAGTCCACCGAGTGGATCAGGCGGCAGAGCTCCACGGCCTTGCGGGCCTTGTTGCGTTGCAGGTGCCCGATCATGTGCCAGCGGACCACCGGCGGCAGGCCCCCGCCGGCCTTCACGGCCGCGCCGTGGAGAGAATCTCCCGTGTCCCCGCGCTGCCACTGCACGCCCGCCATGGTGCGCTGCCGGGCCATCCACTCGTCGATGATCGCGGCCCGCTGCACCAGCTGCTGCACGCGGTTCTCGCCGAAGTCGGCGTGCCCCAGCTTGATCAGTTCGCGGATCTGGTCCGGCTCGGCGGTCTTGGTCACCGCCACGAGCATCACGCTCTCGGGCGTTCGACCGAACTTGCGCGCCGCGTCGGCGATCCGCTGGCGCACTTCCGTGTACCTGTCCTTGAGTGTCTCGAGCGTTGTCATGGTCGGATATGGCCTCCTGCCGCCGACGTGGAGCCGAGCCAGCGCTAGAAGCAGCGCGATGGGGCTCGCGGCGGGCGATCCCGCCGAACGAGCGTATCCGAGAGTATGGGCCAATTCCTGCCGCGTGCCAAGGGAGCGCCGCATCCGACAAGCGCCCGGCATGTCCGCGATTCGACCACGCCCGCTATCCTCACCCATGCCCAACGACCACCTCAAGCCCCGCGACAAGGCCATCGCCGTCGGCGACGCCGTCCCCGATTTCACGCTCCAGACCCAGGACCGCGCCCCCTGGCGCCTCTCCGACGCCGTCAAGCAGGGCGACGTCGTCCTCTCGCTGTTCCCCTTCGCCTTCACCGGCGTGTGCGGCACCGAGATGAAGTGCGTCACGCAGGAGATGGGCGCGTGGAAGGGCCGCGGGGCCAACGTCGTCGGCGTCTCCTGCGACTCCCCCTTCACCCTCAAGGCCTGGGCCGAGAAAGAGGGCCTCCGGCACACGCTCCTCTCGGACCAGCACCGCGAACTGACCCGCGCCCTCGGCCTGTACTGGGCCGACATGAACACCACCAACCGCGCCACCGTCGTGCTCGCCAAGTCCGCCGATGGCCACGCCAAGGTCAAGTGGGTCCAGGCCCGCCAGCCGGGCAACGCCATGAAGTGGGAAGAGGTCCTGACCGTCATCTCCTGACCCCCGCGTGGCCGGCGATCAGGGCCTGGCGGGGGCGGCGGGTTTGGACCCCTCCGCCGGCTTCTCCGGCTCGGCCTTCACCGTCGCGGCCGCCTTCGCCTGACGGATCTCGTTGAGGCGGTCGGTGTAGTACCGCTTCTCCATTTCTTCCGGCGCCACATCCACCGCGCGCTGCATCGTCGAGATCGCCTCGTCGAACAGCCCGCCGTTCTTGAGAGCCACGGCCAGCACCGAGAGCGGCGCGGCCGTCGCCCCCTTGGTCAGGTCCACCAGCCGCCGCGCCAGCGCCGTCGCAAACTCGCGATCCGCGGGGGCAAGATCGGGGGTTCCCGCCACGCGATCCGCCAGAGGCATGAGAGCGTCCGCGTCGTCCTTGAACTCGCCCGCGGCCACGGTGCGGGCCATCGCGACGGCCCGCGGGACATCCTTGCTCGACACGATGATCGCGTACCTCGTCGCCGCCAGCACGCTCGCCAGGTCGGGCCGGATCGCCTCGATCTCCCCGAGCAACTTCTCGGCCTCGGCCCAGTTCCCGTCGCGCTGGGCCGCGGAGTACTTGCCGTCGAGTTCGGCGAATCGCGCCTGGCGCTCCTCGTGCTTCCTGATATCGAAGGCGCCGTCGGCGACTTCCTTGACCACCAGTTCCATCCCCTCCGCAACCTGGTTCGGGTTGCCGTGCCACACCATCCGGCCGTCCTTGTCCACGACGAACGCGTGCGGGATGCCCTGCACGCCCGCCCCGCCCAGGTACGCGGCCCCCGTCCCCCCGCCGTCGAGCATGATCGAATACACCATCCGGTCCCCCGCCTTGTCCACGAAGTCCTGCACCTTCCTGGACGCGTCGGCCCCGTGATCGACGCTCACGCCGATCACGGTCACGCCCTTGGCGGCGTGCTTCTTCTGCGTGGCCGTCAGCTTGGGAATGCTCACCCGGCAGGGCATGCACCAGGTGGCCCAGAACTCCACCACATACGCCCTGCCCTTCTCGAACGACTTGACCTCAACCCCCTTGAACCACTTGGCCGCGTCGAGGGCGGGCGCCGGATCTCCGGGCTTGAGGGCCCTCGGCGGGGCCGCCGGAAGGATTGCCATCTGTCCCGCCGCCTCCCGCCCGACCCCCCCCACGCCCGCGCCGAGAACGCACGCGAGGACACACACACCGCTCAGGCTCGTTCGACGCATGGCTCGCTCCGTTTCACCCCTGAAGCCCCGCGGATGCTAGAGCGCACCGGCCGCGCCGACCGCCCGCCCACCTACAGTTGCGCTCATGCCCCCCACCCTTCCCGCGATCGGCCCGGAGTCCGGCGAGATGCTCGCCCTGATCGACGCGTCGCTGCGCCGCGTCGAGGAGGCCTTCGACCTCGCCCTTCGCTCCGACCTGCCCCCGGTGCAGCGGCTCGTCTCGCACCTGGAGTCGTACCGAGGCAAGATGCTCCGCCCCTCGCTGGTGCTCCTGTGCGGGCTGGCCGCCTCCGAGCCGCCCGCACCCGCCGCCCCCCTCTCCGACGCCCACATCACCATCGCCGCCGTGTGCGAGATGATCCACATGGCCACCCTCGTCCACGACGACGTTCTCGACGAGGCCGACATCCGCCGCAAGGGCGCCACCGTCAACCGCCTGCGCGGCAACGAGGCCGCGGTCGTCCTGGGCGACTACGTCTTCTCCGCCGCCTACCGCCTCTGCTCCACCCTCGCCGGCGAGCGAGGCCGCCACGCCGCGCTGCTCATCGGCCAGACGGGGATGACCCTCTGCGCCGGCGAACTCCTGCAACTCCACCACCGCCGGAACTTCTCCATCGACGAGCCGACGTACTTCGAGATCGTCAAGCGCAAGACCGGCTCCCTCATCGCCGTGGCCTGCCGCCTCGGGGCGGAGCAGTCCGGCGCGGACGCCGACCTCGCGGCCCGCTTCGAGCTCTTCGGCCTCAAGCTCGGCGTGGCCTTCCAGATCCAGGACGACCTGCTCGACCTCACCGGCGACCAGGGCGTCGTGGGCAAGCCCCTTCGCAAGGACGCCGAGCTCGGCAAGCTCACCCTCCCGATCATCCACCACCTCGCCGCCGCGACCCCGCCGCTCCGCATCCGCACGCTCCTGCTGCTCGACGAGTTCTCTCCCACCGGCGGCGCGCGGCTCCTCGACGCCCTCGAATCCACACGCTCCATCGACCACGCCCACGGCGCGGCCCGCCGGCTCGTCGAGGAGGCCAAGTCCCTCCTTGCGCCCATCGCCGATTCCCCGGCCAAACACGCGCTGCTCGCGATGGCCGACCAGGTCGTCTCCCGGGCGTGGTAGCCGGGTTCCAATCACCCACGTCCGCCAATCGAACCTCCCGCTCGGTTCCGGTTTGATCCCGCCCCCTTCCCCTCTCCCCCTTTCCCATGCCCACCAAGCCCCACATCGCCGTCGCCGGAGCCACCGGCGCGGTCGGGCGCGAGATGCTCGAGATCCTCGCGCAGCGCAACTTCCCGCACGCCTCGATCAAGGCGCTCGCCTCGCCCCGCTCGGCCGGGCAGAAACTCCCCTTCGCGGGCGAGGAGATCACCGTCGAGCCCCTCACGCACGAGTCGCTCAAGGGCGTGGACATCGCCCTGTTCTCCGCCGGCTCCTCGATCAGCAGGGAGTTCTGCGTCAAGGCCGCCGAGCACGGCTGCACGACGGTTGACAACTCCTCCGCCTTCCGCATGACCGACGGTGTTCCGCTCACCATCCCCGAAGTGAACCCCGAGTCTCTGGGCGAGAAGCCCTACACCATCCGCACACGCGATGGCAGGGGTCGGATCATCGCCAACCCAAACTGCTCCACCATCATCCTGCTCATGGCCCTCACGCCCCTGCGCAACGCCTTCGGCGTCGAGCGGGCCATCGTGAGCACCTACCAGGCCGCGTCGGGCGCCGGCGCCAAGGGCATGGACGAGCTCGAGGCCCAGACCCGCGACGACCTCGCCGGCAGGCCCGTCCGCCCCGGAATCGAGAACGGCGGCGTCTTCCACGAGCCCTACGCCTTCAACCTCTTCAGCCACAACACGGCCGTCGATCCCACCACCGGCCTCAACGTCGAGGAGACCAAGGTCATCCTCGAGACCCGCAAGATCTGGAACGATCCCACCCTCGCCCTCTCGGCCACCTGCGTCCGCGTCCCCGTCCGGCGGGCCCACGCCGAGAGCGTCAACGTCACGCTCGAGCGCCCCGCGACCACGCAGCAGCTCCGCGATGCACTCGCCCGGTTCCCCGGCGTGCAGGTCCTCGACGATCGCGCGAGCAACATGTTCCCCACGCCCCTCAAGGCCAGCGGCAAGGACGATGTCCTCGTCGGCCGACTCCGCCCCGATCCATCCTGCCACCACCTCGCCGCCTTGGGCAAGGCGGTGCGCGAGCCCATCGACTACGACGGTCCCTTCCGATCCTTCGACCTGTTCATCTGCGGCGACCAGCTCCGCAAGGGCGCGGCCCTCAACGCCGTGCAAATCGCCGAGTTGCTCGCGTAATCAGAGCCGAGCGGCGCAAGCCGCCGGTGTGCTCGCCATCGGCCGTCGAGTTTCGTGCCCCCCCCCCCCCCCCCCCCCCCCCCCCCCCCCCCCCCCCCCAACCCCCCCCCCC
>OEIU01000490.1_pt1 | contig 36239 bp, 26 predicted proteins | sample 1539221 | NCBI WGS metagenome assembly OEIU01 (sample SAMN03792071, study PRJEB22550) | activated sludge metagenome | feature: wastewater treatment plant; material: activated sludge; isolation source: Wastewater treatment plant of a petroleum refinery complex | place: Argentina: Zarate | collected...
ACATCCGCATCGTGCAGGGCGACACCGACCGCGCGAACGGCTTCGGCAGCGCCGGCTCGCGCTCGCTCTTCACCGGCGGCGCGGCGGTGCAGGTCGCTTCCGAGCGCACCGTCGAGCACGCGAAGGAGTTGGCGAGCGAGGCGCTCGAAGCCGCGCCCGCCGACATCGCCTACCGCGCCGGACGCTTCTCGGTCGTCGGCACCGATCTCGGCATCGGCTTGTTCGAACTCGCGGCCCGGCAGGCCGGCGCGCGAATCACGGCGCAGGGCGACGCGACGGCCGGCGCGCCGAGCTGGCCGAACGCCTGCCACGTCTGCGAGGTCGAGATCGACCCCGCGACCGGCGCCGTCGCGGTTGCCGCCTACGCGTCGGTGAACGACATCGGCCGCATCGTCAGCCCCGAGATCGTGCGCGGCCAGATCGAAGGCGGCGCGCTGCAGGGCATCGGCCAGGCGCTGTGCGAAGCGGTGCGCTACGACGCCGGAAGCGGCCAGCTCGTCACCGCCAGCTTCATGGACTACGCGCTGCCGCGCGCCGACACCTTCATCGGCTTCAAGACCGCATTCGACACCTCGCTGCCGTGCACCACCAACCTGCTCGGCGCGAAGGGCGTCGGCGAACTCGGCACGATCGGCGCGACGCCGGCGGTCGTCAACGCCGTCGTCGACGCGCTCGCCGCGAGCGGCCTCGGGCGCGACGCCGAGCGGGTCCAGATGCCGCTCACCGCGGAGCGCGTCTGGCTCGCGCTGGCGGGGGACTTCGGGGCGAAGCCGATGGGTTGAGGCAGCAGCGCTGCTGCGGATCGGTCGCTCGCGCGCGGCGGGTGCGCAGCACGCGGCCGTGGTCCGGCGCGCGAATCGCACGCGATTCTTGATGCAAGCCAGCAATTCGGCCACCGACCCCCGGTTTCGGGGATGCCGGCGGCCGGGCCGGCGCCATAGACTCGCCTGCCCGCCACCAACCTCGACAACGCCCATGACCGCCCTGCGCCCCCTCGCCGCTGCCCTCGTCCTGACCGGCCTGTGCCTGAGTTCGGCGCACGCCGCGAACCTCGTCGCCAACGGATCGTTCGAGGCACCGGACATTCGCGCCGGCGGCATCTACGTGCTGTACCCGACGGGTTCGACCGCGATCACCGGCTGGACCGTGCTTGGGGCGGCGGGCGAAGACGTGCAGCTCACGCCGGACACCTACCTGGGTCTGCAAGCGAGCGACGGCCGCCAGTGGGTCGACCTGACCGGCATCTACGGCTACGACAAGGGCGTGCGCTCCGATGCCTTCGCGACGGCGATCGGTGCGACCTACCGCGTGACGTTCGACATCGGCAACTACATGCCGTTCGGCAAGTCGACGCTCGGCGTCTCGATCAACGGCGGCGCCGAGCAGCTCTTCGTCAACGCATCGCTCGCCGACAACCCGAAGGCGCCGATGAACTGGGCCACGTTCGGCTTCGACTGGGTCGCCGACGGCACGAGCGCGCGGCTCGATTTTCTCGGCCGCGCCAACGGGTCGCTCAGCAACACCGGCGTCATCGGGCTCGACAATGTCGGCTTCGAGCTGGTCAAGCCCCCGGTTCCCGAGCCGCAGACCTGGGCCTTGATGCTTGGCGGCCTGGGCCTGGTCGCCGCGGGCGCGCGTCGCCGCCGGCCTGCGGCGTAGCGAGCGCACGCCGGAGCGCGCGGATCGCGCGGCCGGGCCGCGATCGGGGCATACTTGGCCGCGCAATTCCGGTCGTTCGCGACCGGGCGGAGGCCGCGATGCCGTTCTACATCATCGAACGCAATTTTGCCGAGCAGCTCGAGCTCGACGCCGACGGCGTCGCCGCGATCTCGAAGATCAACGGCGATATCGGCGTCAACTGGGTGTTCTCGTTCCTCAGCGCCGACAAGCGCAAGACCTATTGCCTGTACGAGGCGCGCAATCCGCAAGCGATCCGCGAGGCGGCGAAAAAGGCCAACGTGCCGGCCGACGTGATCGTCGAGGTATCGCAGATCTTCGGCGATGCGATCGCGGCCGCGCAGCGCGGCGCGCCGGCCGCGGGCTGAGCGAAAGCGCGTTGCGCCGGACCGCAGGCGGCGGCACCGTTCGGACGGCGCCCGCGGCGGCAGGGCCGGGTGTGCGCTGCCGCCGATGGTCAGAACGAACTATTCCAAAGCGGCCGCCCGGCGCCTAGAACATGGTCATCGGCGCACGTTATCCCGGACGTGCCACGAACCGGAGAACGGCCATGTTGAATCCAGCCAAGGTGAAGGAACTCGCGGCCACGCTGCGTGGGCACGTCGTGCAGCCGGAGGACACGGACTATCACAGCGCGCGGCGCGTCTACAACGCGATGATCGACCGCTACCCGGGCCTGATCGTGCAGTGCCGCGACGTTGCCGACGTGATGCGCTGCGTCGACTTCGCGCGCGAGCAGTCGCTGCTGCTCGCGGTGCGCGGCGGCGGCCACAATGGCGGCGGCCTCGGCACCTGCGACCAGGGCCTCGTGATCGATCTGCGCAACCTCAAGGGCATCCGCGTCGATCCCGAAGCGCGCACCGTGCGCGTCGAAGGCGGCTGCACCTGGAGCGAGGTCGACCATGCGACACACGCCTTCGGCCTCGCCGTGCCGTGCGGCATCATCAGCACGACCGGCGTCGGCGGGCTCACGCTCGGCGGCGGCCTCGGGCACCTGACGCGCAAGTACGGCCTGACGATCGACAGCCTGCTCGAAGCCGACGTCGTGCTCGCCGACGGCACGCTCGTCACCGCCAATGCCGAGTCGCACCCCGAGCTGTACTGGGCGCTGCGCGGCGGCGGCGGCAACTTCGGCGTCGTCACCTCGTTCCTGTTCCGCGCCCACCCGGTGAAGATGGTCACGGCCGGGCCGACCTTCTGGCCGCTCGAGCGCGCCGTCGACGTGCTGCGCTGGTACCGCGAGTTCATCGTTTCGGCGCCGCAGGATCTGAACGGCTTCTTCGCCTTCCTGACGGTGCCCTCCGGCCCGCCCTTCCCCGAGGTGCTGCACGGCAAGCAGGTGTGCGGCGTCGTCTGGTGCTACACCGGCGACGACGCGGTGAAGGTCTTCGCGCCGGTCGCGGCGTTCGGCCCGCCGCTGCTGCACGGCGTGCACGAGCTGCCTTTCCCGGCGCTGCAGGGCGTCTTCGACGCCATCTACCCGCCCGGCGACCAGTGGTACTGGCGCGCCGACTTCGTCAACGAGCTGAGCGATGCGGCGATCGCCCAGCACGTGAAATTCGCCGCTCGCTTGCCGACGCCGCAGTCGACGATGCACCTTTATCCGATCGACGGCGCGGCGCACGGCGTGAAGGCGGGCGATACCGCGTTCGCCTACCGCAAGGCCAACTGGAGCGCGGTCTTCGCCGGCGTCAGCCACGATGCGGCCGACGTGCCGGCGATCACGGCCTGGTCCAAGGCCTATTCCGACGCGCTGCATCCGCATTCGGCCGGCGGCGCCTACGTCAACATGATGATGGACGACGAGGGCGACGCGCGCGTGCGGGCCTCCTACCGCGACAACTACGCGCGGCTCGTGGCGGTGAAGAAGCGCTACGACCCGGACAACCTGTTCCGCGTCAACCAGAATGTCCGGCCGCACTGAATTCGGTCCCCGAACCCGTGCGCCGCGCGGCGTGCGGGATCAGGTCCGGATCAGCCCCTCGCGGTTGGCGAAGGCCGCCGCCTCGGTGCGGTTGGCGGTGTAGGTCTTCGCGAGGATGCTGCGCACGTGGTTGGCGACGGTATTCGGGCTGATCGACAGCACCTGCCCGATCTCGCGGTTGTTGCGGCCGATCGCGATCAGCCGCAGCACCTCGACCTCGCGCTCGCTCAGGCCGCAGGGATAGGCGGGCGGCGGCGCGCCGAGCAGGCCGGCGAGCGCCTCGACGCGCGCAACCAGCGTCTGCATGCCGAGCGTGCTGCCCAGCGCCTGCGCTTGCGCGAGCAGTGCGCGCGCCTTCTCCATGTCGCCCGGCCTGGCGCGCAGGTGCAGCATCTGCGCATAGCGATAGTGGCTGTGCGCGAGCCACACCTTCCAGCCGGTCGCGGCGTCCATCGCGAGTGCCGCCTCGAAGTGGCGCTGCGCAGCGTCCCACTGGCCCATCAGCGTCGCCAGGCTGCCGAGCAGCCGGTCGGCACAGCCGAGGCACGGCCCGCTGGTATCGCCGAGCAGGTTCGTCCCGGCGCGGTCGCGCAGGGCGTCGTAGAGCAGCGCCGCGCGCCCGGCATCCCGAAGATGGATGCAGACCTCGGCGGCGAAGATCGCCGTCGTCAGGCGGCCGGCGTCGGTTGGCGAGCCGGCCATGTGCTGCCAGCCGAGGCCCGCATACTCGGCCTCGCAGGGCTCGCGCATGTCGAGCTCGGCGTAGACCAGCGCGAGGCCCGGCTTCCAGGTCTGCGCATCGGGCGTGTCGCGCACGAACTGCTGCAGCATCGGCAGCGCCTCGTGCAGCCGGCCCTGCTCGCGGCGCAGGCAGAACATCTGCATGCCGAAGGCGCCGATCGCCTTGTCCTCGGCGACGCCGCGGCCCTCGCGCAGCGCGAGCACGGCCCATCGCTCGGCATCGTCGAAACGCCCTTCGCTGATCGCGATCAGCACCTCGATATGGCGGCAGATCGAAAGCCAGTACGGCGCGCGCCATTGCACGCATAGACGCAGCGACTGGGCGCGCAATTGCGCCAGCCGCGCCACGTCGCCGGCATGGATCAGGTCGCACAGATAGTAGGCCACGAGCGGCAGCAGCTCCTGCCCGCGCAGATCGCGCGCCTCGACGATCGCCCACGCCTCGCGGTCCGCGGCGAGGCGCTCGCGCAAGAGCGCCGGCCAGTAGACCGAGGTGGCGATCGCCGCGAGCGCGACGAACAGGCTGCGCGCGTCGCCGATCTCGCGCGCCAGCGCGACGGCGCGGCGGTGCGCCTGCATCGCTTCCTCGGCGCGGTCGCAGTAGACATAGGCAACGCACAGGCGGGCGGCAAGCTCGACCTGCACTGCGTCGTCGCCGTGGTGCTGCGCGATCGCTTCCTGCAGCAGCGCCACCGCCGGCTCCCCCGAATGCCCCGCCTGGGTGCTGCTGTAGGCATAGCCGATCGCCGCCCGCACGAAGGCGGTGCCGAGCCCGATCTGACGCGCCAGCGCGGCGGCATGGAGGTAGCAGTCGCTCGCCGCTTCGGCGGTGGCGCACCAGCGCCTGGCATCGCCGAGCGCGAGCAGCACGTCGCAGCGTTGCGCCAGGTCGGCGGCGAAATCGCGCTGCAGCAACTGCAGCGCGACGTCGTGCAGGCGCGCCGCTTCCTCGAATGCGAGCAGCCGCCCGGCGTGCGCGCCGGCGCGCCGGGCGTAGTCGAGCGCCTTGGCCGCGGCGCCGGCCCCCGCCTCGCTGAAGTGGTAGGCGAGCTGCGGCCAGGCGCCGGCGTCGTCGCCCCCGAGGCGCCGCTCCAGCGCCTCGCCGATGCGCAGGTGCAGCCGGGCGCGGCGCACGCCGAGCATCTCGTCGTACAGCGTCTCGCGGATCAACGCATGGGCGAAGCGGAAACCGTGGCCGTCGGGCACCGGCTCGATCAAGTGCTCGGCGAGCGCTTCCTCGAGCGCCGCCAGCAGCGCGTCCTCGGAATTCTCCGTCTCGAGTTCGGCGAGCAGCGACAGATCGAAGCTGCGCCCGATGCAGGCCGCCATCGACAGATGGCGCACCGTCGGCAGCGACAGGCGGTTCAGCCGCTTGCCGATCACTTCGCGCACCCCGCTCGGGATCTTCGTCAGCAGCTGCGCATCGTCGATGCCCGCCTCGGCGGCGCCGGGCGTGCGTGCGGCGATCAGGTAGCGCAGCGTCTCCTCGAGGAATAGCGGGTGGCCTTCGGTGCGCTGGTGCAGGGCCCGGGCCAGGCCGGCGCCGACCGCGCCGTGGCTCGCGGCGGCGGTGAACGCCGCGCTCTCGTCGACGCTCAGGCCCATAAGTTCGATCCGCTCGCAGGCGGTGGAACGCGTCAGGTCGGCGAGCGTCTCGAACAGCGGATGACTGCGCGACAGCCCGGTGTCGCGATAGGTGCCGATGACCAGCATCGCGAGATCGTCGAGCTCGCCGGCGAGAAAGCCGAACAGGCGCAGCGACGTCGCGTCGGCCCAGTGCAGATCCTCGAAGATCAGCAGCAGCGGCGCACGCGCGGCCGCGCGCCGCCAGAAGCCGGCGACGGCGTCGAACAGGCGAAACCGCGACTGGGTCGCCGATTGCGCCGCGTCGAGCGTGGCAGGCGGCGCCGGCACCTCGAAGCGCTCGGCCACTTCGGGGACGATGCCGGCGATCTCCGCCAGGCCGCTGCCGAGGATCTGGGCGGCGTCGGCTGCCCCGGCGCCGCGGAGGTGGCTGCGAATCAGCTGCCGCCACGGCCAGTAGGGCGGCGCACCGGCCTCTTCGAGGCAACGGCCCCACAGGGCCGTCACGCCTTCGCGCTCGGCCTGCTGTGCGATCTGCTGCGCCAGGCGCGTCTTGCCGATGCCGCCCGATCCGGCCAGCAGCACGACGCGGCCGAAACCCTTGCGCGCCGTGCCGAGTGCCGCCGACAGCTGGGCAAGCTCCGGCGCGCGTCCGACGAAGAGCGCGCGGGGCCGCTCGCCGGCACGCGGCGCGACCGCCTCCGGGGCGTCCGGCGCCGGCGTCGCCGCGGCTGCAGCCGGCGGCTGCGCGCCGGCTTCGCCGCGCCCAGCGCGACCCCCGGCGCCGGCAGCCTCGTCCGCCGCGCCGGCCGGGCGGACCGCGAAGGCGCCGATCGGCCGCCCGATATGCTTGAGCGATTGGCGGCCCTTGTCGCTGAAGCTCGCGTCGGCGCGCCCGCCGACGACGCTGCGCAGCGCATCGGAGACGACCACCCCGCCCGGCTCGGCGATGGCCTGCAGGCGCGCGGCGATATTGACGCCGTCGCCGTAGACCGTGCCGTCGTGCTTCTCGATGACGTCGCCCAGGTGCACGCCGATGCGGAACTGCAGCCGCGTGCCGCGCACCGCGGGGTCGGCGCGGCAAAGCGCCTGCTGGATCGCCAGCCCGGCGTCGACCGCGCCGGACGCGGTCTCGAAGACGGCCAGCACCGAATCGCCGGCCATGTCGATGACCCGGCCGCGGCTGGCTTCGATCCGCTCCCGGAAGACGGCGCGCGCGGCGTCGAGTGCGGCCAGCGTCGCCGCCTCATCGATCGCCATCAGGCTGGCAAATCCCGCCGCGTCGGCCGCGAGGATCGCGGTCAATCGATGCTTGACGGGGGTCGGCGGCATGGCTTCGTGGCGTGGCGCGCGAGTCGTCGTAGTGTGGCAGCCACGGCCGGATCGCGCAGCGCGGCGCCGGATGCGCGTTTCCACCGTTTCGAGGCGAGCACGGCGGGCGCACAGTGGCGCTCTTCGTGCGCTTGACATCCGTCAAACGCGTTCGGTCTCGACTTGCTGGAGGCTGCGATGCACAAGGCTCTTGTTGTCTGCGTACTCTCCCTGCTGTGCCTCGCCGCTGCCGCTCCGGCGCGCGCGGCGGATGCCGCCACCCTCGCGCGCGGCAAGCAGTTGATGGAGGGTATCGTCGCCTGCGGCAACTGCCACACGGCGGTCTCGGCGCAGGGCGAGCCGCAGTTCGGCAAGCCGCTCGCGGGAGGATTCAGGTTCGACGATCCGGGGTTCGCCGCCTATGCGCCGAATATCACGCCGGATGTGGCGACCGGCATCGGCGGCTGGACCGACGCCGAGCTCGGCAAGGCGATCCGCGAGGGCATCGGCCGCGACGGCAGGCTGATCGGCCCGCCGATGCCGATCGGCTTTTACCGCCACATCGCCGATGCCGATCTGGCGGCGATCATCGCCTGGCTGCGTGCCCAGCCCGCGGTGAGCAACGCGGTGCCGAAGTCGGTCTACCGCATCCCGCTGCCGCCGAACTACGGCCCCGCCGTCGGCAGTGTGGCGGCGCCGCCGCAGAGCGACAAGGTCCGCTACGGCGAATATCTCGCCAATATCGGGCACTGCATGGACTGCCACACGCCGCGCGACGACAAGGGCATGCTGATCCGCGCCCAGTGGGGGGCCGGCGGGCAGGCCATTCCCGGCCCGTGGGGGGTGAGCATCTCGCGCAACCTGACGCCCGGCCCGGGCGGCCTGAAGGACTGGACCGACGCCCAGATCGCCCACACCATCCGCAGCGGGCTGGACCGCAAGGGCCAGCCGCTGAAACCACCGATGGCGTTCTGGTTCTACAAGAATATCGACGATGCCGACATGGCTGCGCTGATCGCCTACCTGCGATCGCTCGGGCCGCTGCCATTCGCCGGCAAGTCATAGTGCAGTGTTCGATACTGTGAAGCACTTAAGAAAGCCGATGAATTTGCCGCACTGGCAAGGCGCAAACCGCAGCGATACCCGTAGGTATCGCGAGGATTTGCAACGCCGCCCGGGCGGCAAAGGCGCGGCTTTATGCGCCGAACAGTGTCGAACACTGCACTAGCGCCCCTGCCGTGCTGCACGAACCCGACCGCCACGAAGCCCGGCAATCCATCCCCTGGGACGCGGCCCGGGCGCGCGAGGTGATCGCGCGCATCGTCGCCGATACCGAGGCGAGCTTCTCGCCGCAGCGCTACTGGCCGGCACATCCGCTCGACCTCGATCCGGGCGACGACGCGGCGTCGATCGCGACGCCGCTCTACTTCGGCGCGGCCGGCGTGATGTGGGCGCTGGACTACCTGCAATCGGTCGGCGCCGCCGCGGCGGGCGGGGGTCCGCTCGCCGATCCCGACACCCTTCTCGCGCGCCACCCCGAATGGCTGAACAACGCCCGGAGCCGCGACTTCTCCCCGTATCTGGTGGGCGATACGCCGATCCTGCTGATGGCCTACGGCAGGCAGCCCGGCGCCGGGCTTGCGGACCGGCTCGCGGCGCTGATCGAAGGCAATATCGAGCATCCCGCTCGCGAGCTGATGTGGGGTGCGCCAGGCACGCTGCTCGCGGCCCTCTTCCTGCACGAGCGCGACGGCGACGTGCGCTGGGCGAACCTGTTTCGCGCAACGGCGGCAAGGCTGTGGTCGCAGCTCGAATGGTCCGACGCGCATCGCTGCCACTACTGGACGCAGGATCTCTACGGCCAGCGCAGCACCTACCTCGATGCGGTGCACGGCTTCGTCGCGACCGCCAGTCCGCTGATCCGCGGCCGCCACCTGCTCGCGTCCGGCGATTGGGAGGCGTGGCGGGGCTGCATCGCCGAAACCGTCACCCGCACCGCGACCTGGGAGGGCGACCAGGCGAGCTGGCGCCCGCTGCTCGACGTGCCCTTCGAACGCAAGAAGCTGATGCAGTTCTGTCACGGCGCGCCGGGCTTCGTGATCTGCCTCGGCGACTGGCCGGACGCCGAACTCGACGCCGTGCTGCTCGCCGCCGGCCGCGCGACCTGGGCCGCCGGGCCGCTCGCCAAGGGCTCGAACCTGTGCCACGGCACGGGCGGCAACGGCTACACCTTCCTGAAGCTGTACCGGCGAACGCGCGACCCGCTGTGGCTGGAGCGCGCCCGCGCCTTCGCGATGCACGGCATCGCGCAGTTCGAGGCCGATGCCGCGCGCTACGGCCAGCTGCGCTATTCGCTCTGGACCGGCGACCCGGGCTTTGCGATCTACCTCTGGGACTGCGTGCAGGCGCAGGCGCGCTTCCCGACGCTCGACATCTTCTACGGCGCGCCGGCGCGATGGCCGCAATGAATGCCATCGTCCTCGTCCACGGCGCCTGGGGCGGCGCCTGGATCTGGCGTGACGTGCTGCCCGCGCTGCGCGCCGCCGGGCATGCGGTGCATGCGGTCACGCTCACCGGCGACGGCGAGCGCGCGCATCTGCGCCACGCCGGCATCATGCTGCGCACGCACATCGCCGACGTCGTCGGCCTTGTCGAGGCCGAGGAGCTTGCCGATGTCGCCCTCGTCGGCCACAGCTACGGCGGCCAGGTGATCACCGGCGCGGCCGATGCGCTGGCGGGGTGCATCCGCCAGCTCGTCTACGTCGATGCGATGGTGCCGCTGCCGGGCGAAGGCTGGGGCAGCGGGCACGGGCCGGATATCGTCGCCGCGCGCGAGGCGGCGGCTGCGGCCAACGACAACGCGCTGCCGCCGCCCGACCCGGCCGACTTCGGCCTCGCCGGCGCCGCGCGCGACTGGCTGCTGCGCCGCCAGGTGCCGCATCCGTTCGGCCCGTACCGCGAGCCGCTCGCGTTCGACGGCGACCGCTGGCGCGCGCTGCCGCGCGCCTTCATCGACTGCAACCGCCCGGCCTACCCGACGATCGACGGCTCGCGCAGGCGCGTGCGCGAGCAGGGCGACTGGACGATCGTCGAACTGCCGACCGGCCACTGCCCGATGGTCTCGATGCCGGACGAATTCGCGCGCGTCCTGCTCCGATTGGTGAGCCGATCCGCATAGCCGCGGGGGCACCGGTGGCGCCCGCGATCTGGGCGACACTTGCGCATGGCCCTGCTCGAAGTGACCGACCTGCGCGTGCGTCTGATGACGAGCCGCGGCCCGGCCGACGCGGTGCGCGGCGTGAGCTTCACGCTCGACCGCGGCGAGACGCTCGGCCTGATCGGCGAATCGGGCTGCGGCAAGTCGCTCACCGCGCTTGCGCTGCTCGGCCTGCTGCCCGAGAGCGCGGTCGTTGCCGGCAGCATCCGCATGGACGGCATCGAGCTCGTCGGCCGCGGCGATGCCGAGCTGTGCAAGCTGCGCGGCAACCGCATCGGCATCGTCTTCCAGGAGCCGATGACGGCGCTCAACCCGCTGCACACGATCGGGCACCAGGTCGCCGAGCCGCTGCGGCTGCACCAGCGGATGCCGGCCGCCGCGGCCCGGCGCGAGGCGATCGCGCTGCTCGCGCGCGTCGGGCTGCCGGATGCGGCGCGGCGCGTCGACGCCTATCCGCACCAGCTTTCGGGCGGCCAGCGCCAGCGCGTCACGATCGCGATGGCGCTCGCCTGCGGGCCGGACCTGCTGATCGCCGACGAGCCGACGACGGCGCTCGACGTCACGATCCAGGGCCAGATCCTCGACCTGATCGCCGACCTTGTCGCCGAGCGCGGCATGGCGCTGCTCTTGATCTCGCACGACCTCGGCGTGATCGCGCAGAACGTTCAGCGCATGCTCGTGATGTACGGCGGCAGCGTGGTTGAGTCCGGCCCGACGGCGGCCGTCTTCGCGCGCATGGCGCACCCGTACACGCAGGGCCTGTTTGCCGCCCGCCCGAAGCTCGGCGCCGCGCCCGGCACCCGCCTCGTGACGATCGCCGGCACCGTGCCCGAACTGGCCGACCTGCCGCCCGGCTGCCCGTTCACCGCGCGCTGCCGGATCGCGATCGCCGCCTGCGAGACGACGCCGCCGCCGCCGGTGACGATTGGCCCGGGGCACGCGGCGAAGTGCCTGCGCGTCGACGAGGCGTTGCGCAGCGAAGAGCAAGTTGCAGCCCAGGCAGGCGGCGCGAAGCCGCGGGGCGAGGGCGCGGGCGGGGTCGCCAGTTCAGCAGATCAGCATTGCTGAAATCGTGTTACGCTGCATTGCATGAAGACCACCGTCACGATCAACAGCCGCGGTGTCGTGACCCTGCCGGCCAAGCTGCGCCAGGCGCTCGGACTGAAGGCGGACGACCAGCTGATCGCCGAGACCACGTCCGAGGGGCTGCTGCTGCGCCCGGCCGTCACCTTGCCGGTCGAGATCTACACGCCCGCGCGCGAGCGCGAGTTCGACGCCGCCGAGGCCGACCTGGCCGACCTGCTGCCGGCGCGCGCGCCCGCGGCGCCGCGCCGCGCTCGCCTGGCGCGGCGCTGAGCACCGACCCGGCGATCCGAGGCGGCCGGCGGCGATGCGCGTCTTTCTGGACGCCAACATTCTCTTCTCGGCCGCCAAAGCCGACGGCGCCGTACGGCGCCTGTTGCACTTCCTCGTCGAGCAAGGCCACGAGTGCTGCGCCGACGCCTACGTGGTCACCGAAGCGCGGCGCAACCTGATCGCCAAGGGGCCGCAGGCGCTCGCCGTCCTGGATGCGCTGCTGCCGCATCTGCGCGTCGTACCTGCCTCGCTGGCACCCGGCGCAACGCCGCTGGTGGATTGGCTGCCGGAAAAGGATCGCCCGGTGCTGGCGGCTGCCATCCGGCTCGGTTGCGACGCCGTCGTCACCGGCGACCGCACGCACTTCGGCGCCGGCTACGGCAAGGCGTTCGGCGGTGTCAGGCTGCACTCGCCGCGCTCGCTGGCGGATTGGCTGTTGCGGCCGTGAACGCCGATCGGACCTGACAATGCCGCGACCCGCCATGCCTCTGCTCGAACTCGACGACGTCGTACGCCACTACACGCTCTCGCGCGAGAGCGTGTTCCGGCCGGCGCCGAAGGTGCATGCGGTCAACGGCGTGAGCCTCGCGATCGAATCCGGCCGCAGCCTCGGCGTGGTCGGCGAGTCCGGCTCGGGCAAGTCGACGCTCGCGCGGCTTGCGATGGCGCTCGAGGCGCCGACCGCGGGGACGGTGCGCTTCGACGGCACCGACCTCAACGCGCTGCCGGCCGAGGCGCTGCGCCGGATGCGCCAGCACTTCCAGATGGTGTTCCAGGATCCGTACGGCTCGCTCGACCCGCGCCAGAAGGTGGCGCGCATCGTCGGCGAGCCGATGGCGGCGCAGGGCGGCGCAAGCCGCGCCGAGCAGCGTCGGCGGGTCGGCGAGACGCTCGAGGCGGTCGGCCTGCGCGCTGCCGACCTCGACAAGTATCCGCACGAGTTCTCCGGCGGCCAGCGCCAGCGCATCGCGATCGCGCGGGCGCTCGTCACCCGGCCGCGGCTGATCGTCGCCGACGAGCCGGTTTCCGCGCTCGACGTCTCGGTGCAGGCGCAGGTGCTCAATCTGCTGCTCGACCTGCAGGCCGAGTTCGGCATCACGTATCTGCTGATCAGCCACGACCTCGCGGTCGTCGATCACGTCTGCGCCGAGGTCGCCGTGATCTACCTCGGCCGGATCGTCGAGCAGGGCGCGCCCGAAGTGCTGTTCCGCGCCGCGGCGCATCCGTACACGCAGGCGCTGCTCGCTGCCGTGCCGCGCGCGCAGCCGGGCGTGCAGCGCCGGCGCGCGGCGCCGGCCGGTGCGGCGAGCCAGATGTCGCCCGCCGCCGCCGACGAGCAAGCGCGCCGCGTCACGGCCGGCTGCGCCTTCGCCGACCGCTGCCCCTACGTCACCGATCGCTGCCGCGTCGAGGCGCCGCTGCTGCGCATCGTGCAAAGCGGGCATCGCGCAGCGTGTCATCATGCCGAGCGCGTGATGGCGCAGGGCCTTGCGACCACCGGGGGCGAGGCCGTGGCACCATAGCAAGCCGCGGATCAGACCTGATTCCCACGACCCGAGCCCGCCACCGTGCGGCGATCCCAGGAGAAACCGACGATGCTGAAACGACTGATTGCGCTGTTGGCCATGACGATGCTGGCCGTCGTTCCACTTGCGAGCACTGCGCAGGCGAAGAAGGACACGATGGTGATCGGCATGACGCTCGAGCCGCCGGGCCTCGACCCGACGGCCGGCGCCGCGTCGGCAATCGCCGAGGTCGTGCTCTACAACATCTTCGAGACGCTCACCAAGGTCAACGCCGACGGCAAGGTCACGCCGCTGCTGGCGGAGAGCTGGGAAGTCTCGCCCGACCTGAAGACGGTGACCTTCAAGCTGCGCAAGGGCGTCAAGTTCCAGAACGGCGAGCCGTTCAACGCGCAGACGGTGAAGTATTCGTTCGAGCGCGCCGCCGCCGAGAAGAGCACGAACAAGGACAAGCGGCTGTTCCAGAGCATGGCGTTCGTCAAGCCGGTCGACGACCACACGGTCGTGATCGGCATGAAGACGATCGAGCCCGACCTGCTGTTCCTGCTCGGGCAGGCGACGGCGATCATGGTCGAGCCCAAGAGCGTCGAGACGAATGCGACGAAGCCGGTCGGCACCGGGCCGTTCATGCTCGACAGCTGGGCCAAGGGCTCGTCGATCACGCTCGTGCGCTGGCCGCAATGGCGCGACGCGGCGTCGATCAAGCTCGCGAAGGTGACCTTCCGCTTCATCAGCGAACCGGCGGCGCAGGTTGCATCGCTGCTCGCGGGCGACGTCGACGCCTTCCCGCGCGTCACCGCCGAGCGCAGCCTCGCGCAGATCAAGGCCGACGGGCGCTTTCAGGTCATCATCGCCGGCACGCGGGCGAAGACGATCCTCGCGATCAACAACAAGAAGCCGCCGCTGAACGACGTTCGCGTGCGGCGCGCGATCGCCGCCGCGATCGACCGCAAGGCGGTGATCGAGGGCGCGGCCGACGGCCTCGGGGTGCCGATCGGCAGCCACTACGTGCCGGGCGCGCTCGGCTACATCGACACGACGGGCATCAACCCGTACAACGTCGAGAAGGCCAAGGCGCTGCTGAAGGAGGCCGGCGTCAAGCTGCCGCTCGAACTGACGCTCAAACTCCCGCCGCCGGCTTACGCGCGCCAGGGCGGCGAGGTGATCGCCGCGCAACTCGCCAAGGTCGGCATCAATGTCAAGATCGAGAATGTCGAGTGGGCGCAGTGGCTGGATGCCGTCTACAAGAACGGCAACTACGACCTCACGATCGTCTCGCACGTCGAGCCGTTCGACCTCGGCAACTTCGCCAAGCCCGGCTACTACTGGGGCTACGAGAACCCGGCGTTCAACAAGCTCTACGAGCAGATCAACAACGCGCCGACCACGGCCGAGCGCGCGCGCCTGCTCGGCGAGGCGCAAAAGATGATCGCCAACGACGCGGTTGCCGCCTTCCTCTACCAGCCGCAGTTCATCACGGTTGCAAACAAGAAGATCAAGGGGTTGTGGACGGCGATGCCGCTCTTCGTCAACGACCTGTCGGCGATGAGCTGGTGACGTGACGGCGCGCAGGCGAGGGCAGGCAATACCGCCGCGAAGCGTCGATGCCTGATCTGCACGACCTGCCGGCGGCGGCGCTCGCCGCCGGCTATCGCGACAAGGCGTTCTCGCCGCTCGAGGTGATGCGCGGCGTGCTCGCGCACATCGAGCGCTGGGAGCCGCATCTGCACGCGACCTACGCGCTCGACGCCGAAGCGGCGCTCGCCGCGGCGCGCGCGTCCGAACAGCGCTTTCGCAGCGGGCAGCCGCTCGGCGCGCTCGACGGCGTGCCGGTGACGATCAAGGAGAACATCGCGACCCGCGGCGTGCCGCTGCCGCTGGGGACCGCGGCGACCGAACTCGTTCCCGCGCCCGAGGACGCGCCGCCCGCGGCCCGGCTGCGCGAGGCCGGCGCGGTGATCGTCTGCAAGACGACGATGCCCGACTGGGGCATGTTGTCGTCGGGGCTGTCGAGCTTTCATGCGCTCGCGCGCAACCCGTGGAACCTGGAAATGAACCCGGGCGGGTCGAGCGCCGGTGCCGGCGCTGCGGCGGCCGCCGGCTACGGCCCGCTGCATCTGGGCACCGACATCGGCGGCTCGATCCGGCTGCCGGCCGGCTGGTGCGGCGTCTTCGGCCTGAAGCCGAGCAACGGCCGGGTGCCGATCAAGCCGCCCTACTACGGCCGCGTCGCCGGGCCGATGACGCGCAGCGTCGAAGATGCAGCGCTCGCGATGCAGGTGCTCGCGCAGCCCGACGCCCGCGACACGATGAGTCTGCCGGCGGCGGCGATCGACTGGACGCAGTTGCAGCGCGACGTGCGCGGGCTGCGCATCGGCCTGCTGATGGACGCCGGCTGGGGCCTTCCGGTCGAACCCGAAACCGCCGCCGCGGTGCATGCCGCGGCGCGCGCCTTCGAGGCGTCGGGTGCGATCGTCGAGCCGCTCGCGCCGTTCACCACGCGCGCGATGATCGATGGCCTGGATCGCTTCTGGCGCATGCGCTCGTGGCTCGACTTCGAGTCCCTGCCGCCCGCCCGGCAGGCGAAGGTGCTGCCCTACATCCGCGACTGGATCATGACCGCGCGCCATCTGTCGGGCGCCGAGGTCTTCCGCGGTTTCAGCCAGATGGGGGCAATCCGCGATGCGGCGATCGCTGCGACGCTGCCGTTCGACTTCGTGCTGTCGCCGACCTGCCCGGTCGCGACCTTCGCCGCCGAATGGGCGAGCCCGATCGACGACCCCGCGCGGCCGTTCGAGCACATCGCCTTCACGCTGCCGTTCAACATGAGCGAGCAGCCGGCGGCGTCGATCAACTGCGGCTTCACGGCGGACGGCCGGCCGATCGGCCTGCAGATCAGCGGCCGGCGCTTCGACGACCTCGGCGTGCTGCAGCTTGCGCGCGCCTGGGAGCAGATGCGCGCACCGCAGCGGCCGTGGCCGGCACCGCCGAAATGACGTACGACCTGCTCGGCAACGAGATCCACGTCGCCGACGCGGCGAGCGTCGCCGCGGTCGACGATTTCGTCGGCGGCTTCATCGCCTCGGAGGCGCGGATCGTCAACGTCCTCGCTGCCGCCGAACACGACGACAGCGTGATCGTGCAGGCCTGCGCCGCCGTCTTGCACCTGTTTTCCGAATCGCCCGCCGGGCCGGTCAATGCGCGGCCGCACCTGGCGCGCGCCGCGGCATCGAAGATCGCGGCCAGCGACCGCGAGCGGCGCTTCGCGCGCGCGGTGCAGGCCTGGTGCGACGACGACATCGGCAGCGCGATCGAGCTGCTCGAAGCGTTGTTGCGCGACCATCCGCGCGACCTCGCGTCGCTCAAGCTCGTGCAGGAATTCCACTTCAACCTCGGCGACGCGCGGTCCATGCTGCGCGTTGCCCTCGGCTCGCAGGCGGCGGCGGCGGACGTGCCGTATCTGCACGGCATGACGGCCTTCGGTCACGAGCAGTGCCACGAGATGCGGCAGGCCGAGCAGGCGGCGCGGCGCGCGATCGCGATGCAGGAGAAGGAGCCCTGGGCGCACCATGCGCTGGCGCACGTCATGCTGACCGAAGGCCGGATCGCCGAAGGGCGCGCCTTCATGCAGGAGATGAGCCGGCTCTGGGTCGGCCTCAACTCGTTCATGGAGACGCACAACTGGTGGCACCTCGCGCTCTTCGCGCTCGAGCAGGGCGACGACGCGGCGGTGCTCGCGCTGTACGACGACCACGTCTGGGGCGTGTGCAAGGAGTACTCGCAGGACCAGATCGGCGCCGTTTCGCTGCTCGCCCGGCTCGAACTCGCCGGCGTCGATGTCGGCGAGCGCTGGCAGGACGTAGCCGACCATCTCGCGGCGCGCACCCACGACCAGGTGCAGCCGTTTCTCGACATGCAATACCTGTACGGCCTGGCGCGCGCCGGGCGGTCCGAGGCCGACGCGCTGCTGCGCGCGGTCGAGGACTTCGCGCCGCGCGCGCCCGCGCTCACGCGCGAGGCCTGGCAAGGCGTTGCGGTGCCGGCCTGCCGTGGCCTGCTCGCGCATGCGCGAGGCGACTACGCGCGCGCCGCGGAAGCGATGGTCCAGGCCCGGCCGCGCCTGCAGACGATAGGCGGCAGCCACGCCCAGCGCGATCTGTTCGAGCAGATTCTGATCGACGCGCTGCTGCGCTCGGGCCAGCATGGACCCGCCCGCGCGCTGCTCGAGCCGCAGCTCGCGGCATCGCCGCATTCGATTCGCCTGCAGCGGTGCCTCGCGCAGGCGGCAGGCTGAGGGCGCGCAAGCGGGTTCTCTGCCGTGGCGGCGCGGGCCGCGCCGATGAAGGCGGGGCGGGGTCGGGTTTATCGCCCGCCGTGCAAGCACCGGGCGTTCTGGTCGAGAATGCGACCCTTGCGCGGAGTCACGCCAGCAAAAGGGACAGGCAAAGATCTTGGAGGCCGATTCGAAGAACGGTCTGCCTTTGCGCACCGGGAGCGAACCCGGGGCGTGGGGCAACGGATGCAGGCGGCGCGCGGCACGGGCTGCCCTGCGGCTTCGCCGCGCGGGCACGCCCTGTCTGGCTGCCGCCGCGCTGGTGTCGGGCTGCGTCGTCGGGCCCGACTTCGTCGCGCCCGAGGCACCGACGGTGCCGGACCCGGCGCGCAGCTATTCGGCCGCGCCGCTGCCGGCGCGGACCGCGAGCGCGCCGGGCGCCGCCGGCGCGGCGCAGGAGTTCGGTCTCGGTCAGGATGTGCCGGCGCTGTGGTGGCAACTCTTCGGGTCGCCCGCGCTCGACGAGCTGATCCGCTCGGCGCTTGCCCACAGCCCGACGCTCGCTTCGGCGCAGGCCGCACTGCGCCAGTCGCAGGAGTTGTACGCAGCGGGCAGCGGCCAGCTCTACCCGCAGCTCAGCGCCGGTCTGAAGGGCCAGCGCGCGAGGTTCTCCGCGTTCACCAACCCGCCCGACGGCGGCATCTTCAGCCTCTACAACGCGTCGGTCGACGTGAGCTACACACTCGACGCATTCGGCGCGACGCGGCGCGGGCTCGAGGGCCTGCAGGCGCAGACCGACGCCCAGCGCTTCCAGGTCACGGCGACCTACCTGAGCCTGACCGCGAACATCGTGACGACCGCGATCCAGGAGGCGTCGCTGCGCGCGCAGCTGCAGGCGACGCACGAGATCATCGCCTCGCAGTCGCGCGCGCTCGAGATCGTGCGCCGGCAGGCCGAGCTCGGCGCGATCGCGCAGCAGCCGGTGCTCGCCCAGCAGACGCAGCTGGCGCAGACGCAGGCGGGCGTGCCGGCGCTGGAGAAGGCGCTCGGCCAGACGCGCCATCAGCTCGCGCTGCTCGCCGGACGGCTGCCGGGTGAAGGCGGCCTGCCCGAGTTCACGCTCGATTCGCTGCATCTGCCGCGCGAACTGCCGGTGAGCCTGCCGTCGGCGCTCGTTCGCCAGCGGCCCGACATCCAGGCCAGCGAGGCGCTGCTGCACGCGGCGAGCGCGCAGGTCGGCGTCGCGACGGCCAACCTCTATCCGCAGATCACGCTGTCGGCGAGCGCGGGCTTCATCGGCCTCGGCCTCGGCGATGTGTTCTCCGGCAGCAGCCCGGTGTGGTCGATCGGCGGCCAGCTGCTCGCGCCGATCTTCAACGGCGGCACGCTGCAGGCGCAAAAGCGCGCCGCCGAGGCGGCCTACGACCAGGCGCGCGGCGAGTACCAGCAGACCGTGCTCGCCGCCTTTCGCAATGTGGCCGACGCACTGCGCGCGATCGAGAGCGACGCCGTCGCGCTCGGGGCCCAGGTCCACGCCGCCGATCTGGCGCGCCAGTCGCTCGAACTCGTCGACCGCCAGTACGCACTCGGCGCGCTCGATCTGCTGCAGCTGCTCGATGCCCAGCTTGCGGTGCAGCAGACGCGCATCGCGCTGGTGCAGGCGCAGGCGGCGCGCTTTGCCGACAGCGCCGCATTGCTGCAGGCGCTCGGCGGCGGCTGGTGGAATCGCGAACCCCTCGAGCTGTCGAGCGGGCCGGCCGCCTTCGCGTCGGCCGCATCGCAGCCCTCGCCGGGCGTTCGCCGCGCGCCGCAACCCGAGGCCCGGCCGGCCGATACCGCAGGGAAGTAATCGATGGCTACGACAAGAAAAGCGAGCACGCGCAAGCGCCTGTTGATCATGTTCGGCCTCGTGCTGCTGCTGGTGGCGGTGCTCGGCCTGTTGAAATTCCTGCAGATCCGCAAGCTGATCGCCAGCATCCCGAAGCCGCAGCCGCAGGTCGTGACCGCGCTCGAAGTGAAGCAGGAATCGTGGCAGCCGCAGCTCGATGCGGTCGGCTCGCTGGTCGCGGTGCGCGGCGTGAGCCTGGCCGGCGAGGTCGCCGGCCTGGTGCGCGAAGTGCGGTTCGTCTCCGGGCAGGACGTGAAGGCCGGCGCCGTGCTCGTGCAGCTCAATGCCGACGCCGATATCGCGCAGGCCGCTTCGCTGCAGGCGGCGGTCGACCTTGCGGCCTCGGTGCTCGCACGCAACAAGCTGCAGTTGCAGGCAAAGGCGGTCAGCCAGGCGCAGATCGACGCCGACGAGGCCAACCTGCGCGCGGCGCGCGCCAACCTCGCGCAGCAGCAGGCATTGATCGCGAAGAAGACGATCCGTGCGCCGTTCGCCGGCCGCCTCGGCATCAGCACCGTCGCGCGTGGGCAGTACTTGAACGCGGGCGACAAGATCGTCACGCTGCAAGCGCTGGACCCGATCAACGTCGATTTCAGCCTGCCGCAACGCGAGCTGGCGCAGGTCGCGATCGGACAGCACGTGCGGCTTTCGAACGACGCCGGCGCGAGCGTGGAAGGAAAAATCACTGCGATCAGCCCGCTGGTCGATGCGAACACGCGCAATGCGCAGCTGCGGGCGACGGTGGCAAATCCGAAGCAGGCGCTGCTGCCGGGCATGTTCGCGCGCGTCGCGATCGAAAGCGGCGAGGCCAGGCCCTATCTGACGCTGCCGCAGACGGCGATCACTTTCAACCCGTACGGCTCGACGGTCTTCGTCGTCGAGGGCGGCGACAAGCCGACCGCCAAACAGGTCTTCGTCACGACCGGGCCGACGCGCGGCGACCAGGTCGCGGTGCTCACCGGCATCGAGGCCGGCCAGAAGATCGTCACCAGCGGCCAGCTCAAGCTGAAGAACGGCACCGAGGTGAAGATCGACAACCGCGTCCAGCCGGCCAACGAGCCGAACCCGAGGCCGCAGGAGAAGTAGGGCCTCGCGATGAAGTTCACCGACATCTTCATCCGCCGGCCGGTGCTGGCGATGGCGCTCAGCCTGCTGCTGCTCGCGCTCGGGCTGCGCTCGCTGTACAGCCTGCCGGTGAACCAGTTTCCGCATACCGAGAATGCGGTCGTCACCGTCAGCACGACCTATTTCGGCGCCGACGCGCAGACCATCGCCGGCTTCATCACGCAGCCGCTGGAGGCGGCGATCGCACAGGCCCAGGGCATCGACTATCTGTCGTCGTCGAGCACCTCGGGCGTATCGACGATCACCGCCACGCTGCGCCTGAACTACGACTCGAACCGCGCGCTCACCGAGATCAACACCCAGGTCAACTCGGTGCGCAACCAGTTGCCGCCGCAGGCGCAGGTGCCGGTGCTGACGGTGCAGATCGGGCAGACGGTGGACGCGATGTATATCGGCTTCTACAGCGACGAACTGCCGAGCAACAACATCACCGACTATCTGCTGCGCGTCGTCAAGCCCAAGCTCGACGCGGTCCAGGGCGTGCAGACGGCCGAGATCCTCGGCGCGCGCAACTTCGCGCTGCGCGCCTGGCTGGACGCCGGCAAGATGGCCGCGTTCAACGTCACCGCGGCCGACGTGAGCGCGGCGCTCGCCGCGAACAACTACCTCGCCGCGCTCGGCGCGACCAAGGGCCAGATGGTGTCGGTCCCGCTCGCCGCCGGGACCGACCTGCATACGGTCGAGGAATTCAAGCAGCTGATCGTCAAGCAAAGCGGCGGCGCGCTGGTGCGGCTGCAGGACGTGGCCCACGTCACGCTCGGTTCGGAGACCTACGATTTCAACGTCGCCTTCAACGGCAAGCGCTCGGTCTTCATCGGCATCAAGGCGGCGCCCGACGCCAATATCCTCGATGTGGCCAGGCGCGTGCGAACGGTCTTCCCCGAAATCCAGCAGCAGTTGCCGGCGGGCCTGAAAGGCGAGATCGTCTACGACTCGACCGAGTTCATCGACAGCTCGATCCAGGAGGTGGTCAAGACCCTCGTCGAGGCGCTCTTGATCGTCATGGTCGTGATCTACCTCTTCCTCGGCAGCCTGCGCGCGGTCGCGGTGCCGGTGGTCGCGATGCCGCTGAGCCTGATCGGCGCGTTCTTCGTCATGCTCGTGCTCGGCTATTCGATCAACCTGCTGACGCTGCTCGCGCTCGTGCTCGCGATCGGGCTCGTCGTCGACGACGCGATCATCGTCGTCGAGAACGTCGACCGCCACATGAAGGAAGGCAAGTCGCCGATGGACGCGGCGCTCGTCGGCGCGCGCGAACTCGGCGGGCCGATCGTCGCGATGACGGCCGTGCTGATCGCGGTCTACGTGCCGATCGGCTTCCAGGGCGGGCTGACCGGCGCCCTCTTCACCGAGTTCGCCTTCACCCTCGCCGGCGCGGTGACGGTCTCGGGCCTGATCGCGCTGACGCTGTCGCCGATGATGGCGTCGCGCATCTTCCGGGCCGAGCAGGACGAGGGCCGCTTCGTCAAGGCGATCGATCGCGTCTTCGACAAGGTGCACAACGCCTATCTGCGGACGCTGCATTCGGTGCTCGACACCTGGGTCGTGCTGGTCGTGATGGGCGTGCTGCTGATCGCCGCCGCCGGCGTGATGTTCAAGATGTCGAAGGCCGAACTCGCGCCGGAGGAGGACCAGGGCATCGTCGGCGGCCTCGTCGTTGGGCCGTCGACCGCGACGACGCAGCAGATGCAGACCTACTCGGAGCAGATCTTCGAGGTCGCCCGCACGCTGCCCGAGTACGAGCAGATGTTCCAGCTCACCGGCGTGCCGACCGTCAACCAGGGTTTCACCGGCGTCGTCTTCAAGTCCTGGGGTGAGCGCACGCGCAGCGCCCACGAGCTGCAGCAGGTGCTGCAGGCGGGCTGGAACAATATCGCCGGGGCGCGCGTCGCGGCGTTCCAGTTTCCGGCGCTGCCCGGCTCGTCGGGGCTGCCTGTGCAGTTCGTCATCACGACGACCGAACCCTTCGAGAACCTCGACAGCGTCGCCCAGCAGGTGCTCGCGAAGGCGAATGCGGCGCACCTGTTCTATTTCTCCGACACCGACTTGAAGATCGACAAGCCGCAGGCGACGCTTGCCGTCGACCGCGACATGATCGGCGCGCTCGGGCTGACGCAGCAGCAGGTGGGCGGGACGCTCGGCGCCGCGCTCGGCGGCGGCTACGTCAACTACTTCTCGATCGCCGGCCGCTCGTACAAGGTGATTCCGCAGGTGCTGCAGGTCGATCGGCTGAACCCGTCGGACGTGCTCGGCTATCACCTCGGGACGCCCGAAGGCGGCGTCATCGCGGCGAGCACCTTCGCGCACCTGACGCATCAAGTCGTACCCGAATCGATCAGCCACTTCCAGCAGCTCAATTCGGTGACGATCTCGGGCGTCTCGGGCCAGTCGCAGGGCGACGTGCTCGCCTTCCTTCGCAATGCGCTCGACGAGGTCGCGCCGAGCGGCTACAGCGTCGACTACTCGGGCCTGTCGCGCCAGTTCATGCAGGAATCGGGCGGCTTCGCGCTCACGTTCGCGTTCGCGCTGATCATCGTCTTCCTCTCGCTGGCGGCGCTCTTCGAGAGCTTTCGCGACCCGGTCGTGATCCTGGTGTCGGTGCCGCTGGCGCTCTTTGGCGCGCTGATCTTCATCTTCCTCGATTTCGCGTCGGTCAATATCTATACCGAGGTCGGCCTCGTCACGCTGATGGGGCTGATCAGCAAGCACGGCATCCTGATCGTCGAATTCGCCAACCAGTCGCAGCGCGAGGGCAAGACCAAGCGCGAGGCGATCGAGCACGCCTGCAGCGTGCGGCTGCGGCCGATCCTGATGACGACCGCGGCGATGGTCTTCGGCGTCGTACCGCTCGTCATCGCGTCGGGCGCGGGCGCCGCCGGCCGCCAGGCGATGGGCATCGTCATCTGCAGCGGCATGGCGATCGGCACGCTCTTCACCCTCTTCGTCGTGCCGGCGATGTACATGTTCATCGGCAGCGACCATGCGCGCGAGTCGGGCGATGGTTCCGAGCCGCTCCCCGCGCCGGGCGGCGCGCAGCCGGCCGCTTGACGCGCGCAGCGCGGTTCGCGCCTCAGCGTCCGCGCCCCAGCGCACGCAGCGCCAGTTCGGTGCGGCTGTGCGCGTGCAGCTTGTCCATGATGCGGCTGACGTAGTTCTTCACCGTGCCTTCGGCCAGAAAGACGGCGTCCGCGATCTGCTTGTTGCTCTTGCCGAGCGCGATCAGGCCGAGCACCCGCGCTTCCTTCTCCGTCAAGGCTTCGTCGCCGGGCCGGGAGGGCGGCGCCGTGTCCGCGCCCGCCGCACCAGCGGCCGCATGCGGCGGCGCCAGCTCGCGCAACTGCTCGATCACCTTGCGCGCGATCGGCGGCGACAGCCGCGACTCGCCGCGCTGCACGCAGCGGATCGTCTCCAGCAGCTCGTCCACCGAGGCGTCCTTGAGCAAGTAGGCATGCGCGCCGGCGCGGATCGCCTCGAAGACCCGCTCGTCGTCGTCGAAGGTGGTCAGCACGACGACGCGCGTCGCGGGCAGCCGCACGGTGATCTCGCGCGTCGCGGCGACGCCGCCGGTGCGTGGCATCTGCAGGTCCATCAGCACGACGTCGGGGCGCTTCGCGAGGGCCATCTCGACCGCCTGAGCGCCGTCGGCGGCTTCGCCGACGATATCGATGCCGGCTTCGCCCGCGAGCATCATCGACAGGCCGCGCCGGATCAGCGCCTGGTCGTCCACGATCAGCAGCCGCAGCGTGCGCGGCCCGTCGTCGGCGTTCAAAATGCCCATATGCACTCCATGATCGGCCCTCGCGCCGGCCGGCCGGGCCCGCCGCGAATGCGGCCGCAGCTTCGCGCGGGCGCCGCATCGAGCTTAGCCGAGTGGCGATTCGGATGGTCCCCGAACGGACATTGCATCGTTGCCGGCGCGCGCGGCGACGAGCCCGTCGCCCGGCCGCCCGAAGACGGGCTCGCTCCCCCTCGGGGGGGCGGTGCGCAGCACCGTAGCGGGCAACGATGAGCCCGTCGCCCGGCCGCCCGAAGACGGGCTCGCTCCCCCCCGGGGGGACCGGTCCGCAGCACCGTAGGGGGCATCAATGAGCCTGCTCGCGCGCTGGAATCCGCGCCGCCAGCTCAGTGCGGCGATCGGCTGGTCGGTCTTCGCGATCGTCGCGCTGGCGGCGCTCGCCGCCGCCAATCTGGCAGCCGCCGAGGCCGAGCGTCATGCGCGCGCCGACGCCCTGGCGCTGCTCGCCGAGCTTGCCACGCAGTCGCAGCAGATGCTGGCCGCGGGGCTGACGACGAGACGTCTGCTGCTGCAGTCGACCGCGGCGCAGATCGCCGCCTCGACCGATCGCCGCGCTACTGCGATGCGCCTGCAACTGCAGGCGGTGCGCGCCCAATTCCCCGAGTTCGCGTGGCTCGGCGTCGCCGACGATGAGGGCCGCATCGTCGCCGCCACGAGCGACGCGCTGCAGGGCCGCAGGATGGCGGCGCTGGCGCCCACCGCACAGGGCCGGCCGCCGTCGTGGATCGTGGCGGTGCAGACGCCCGCGCCGCTCGTGGCGAAGGCCGGTGCGCGCGCGATCGCGATCGGCGCGGGATTCGGCGCGGCGAACGGACAGCCCGAGGGCGCGGTCGGCGGCGTGCTGGACTGGGACTGGCTGGTGCAACTGCAGGCCGGGATGCTGCGTGCGCTGGGTGCGCAACGCGGGATCGAACTGCTGCTGGTGGCGCACGACGGCGAGGTGCTCGCCGGTCCGGCGAGCTGGGTCGGGCGGCGGCTGCGGGCGGACGACGATGCGAGCGAGGACGGCCGCTTTCTGGTCGGCGCCGCGGCGGCGGACGCCGAGCGCGGCGAGCCGGCGTGGCGCGAACTCGTGCGCCAGCCGGCCGGCACGGCGCTGGCGCCGGCGCGTGCCGCGCAGCGTGCGGTATTCGGCGTCGTGCTGCTGGCCGGCCTGCTGGCCGCGCTGTCCGCAATGTGGGTCACGCGGCGCATGATGCGCGATCTGCGCCGCCTTGCGAGGCAGGCCGAGGCCGTGCGCAAGGGTGTGCGCGGCAGCCTGAGCCAGCCCGGCGGCGACAACGAGGTGAGCCACCTCGGTGAGACGCTTGCCGCGCTGATCGGTGCGCTGCAGCGCGAGAAGGAGGCGCTGACGCGCCTGAACGCCGAACTCGACGCGCGCGTCGCCGAACGCAGCGCGCGCGTCGAACAGCTCGCCGCGGAGTCGCGCGACGCCGCGGTGACGCGCGAGCGGCTGCGCCTGGCGCGCGAACTGCACGATACGCTGGCTCACTCGCTGATGGCGCTGCTCACGCAGATCCGCCTCGTGCGCAAGCTGCGCCCCCGCCTCGACGCGGCGGCGCTCGACGCCGAGCTGGCGCAGGCGGAAACCGCCGCCACCGATGGTCTGGCCGAAGCGCGTGCGGCGATCGCGCAGATCCGCGGCAACCCGGTGCGCGACGCCGGCCTCGGCGTTGCGCTGCAGGCGCTCGCGTTGCGCATGGGCGAACGCAGCGGTATCGAGGTGTCGTTCGGCGCCGACGCCCCTGCGGCGGCGCTCGCGGACGCGCGCGCCGAGACGCTGTACCGGATCGCCGACGAGGCGCTGCGCAACGTCGAGCGCCATGCCGGCGCGCGCCACGTGATGCTGCGGCTCGACTGGCAGCCGGCCGGCGCCGGCGAGGGCGCGGCGCCGGCCCGCATCGGCCTGACGATCGCCGACGACGGCGTCGGCTTCGACCCCGTGCGGGCATACCCGGGGCATTTCGGGCTGCAGGGCATGCAGGAGCAGGCCGGGCTGATCGGGGCGCACCTTGCGGTGCGCGGCGGCGAGGGCGGCGGCACGCGGGTCGAACTGACGCTCGATGTCGACGCCATGCCGTCGGCGTGACGATCGGCACACCCGGTTCGTGACCCGCGGCACTGCCGCGAAACGCGTGGCGCGCCTAGATTGCACTCCAGCGGCCCCGGATCGCCGCCCAAAGCGGGCGGCGGCGCGCGCCGCGGAGGAAGGATCATGAAGCCAGACAAAATGCCCAGCCAGAGACTTTTCTACTCGATCGCGGCGGCCGCCGTGCTGGCGGCAAGCGCGCTCGGCGCCCACGCGCAGGACGAGCTGGTGACGGTCGAGACGGCGCATTCGCCGATGTTCATCAACGGCGGCATCGGCAAGGGCGGCCAGGAATATATGAGCGGCATCGCCAGGGACTGGCCGCTGCGCCTGGTCTTCTCGGCGCGCAAGGACAACGAGTATGTGGCCGACGTGCGGCTGCTCGTGACAGATACCCGCGGCGTGCCGTTTCTGGATATCTCGGGCGCCGGGCCGATCACCTATGTCAAATTGCCGCCGGGGCAATACCGGATCGCGGCCAGCCATAACGGCAAGGTCGAGACGCGCGCCGTGACGCTCGACGGCAAGGCCGATCGCGAGGTGTTCTTCCACTGGCAGGGCGGCCCGAAGTCGTGATCGCTTCGGCCCCGCCACCTGCCATGCCGCGGGCAGGCACATGACGCCGAGCCGGCGCATCGGCGGTCTGCCGCGCGGCGCCTGGCGCCTGACCCGGCGCCGCCTGGGCTGGCTCGACGAATCCTGGCGCAGCCTGATCGTCGCGGTGGCCGTCGGCGCGCTCGGCGCGCTGGCGGTGGAGGCGTTTCGGCGCGTGCTGTTCGCGCTCGAATTCGCTTTCGTCGGCGCGCAGGGCGGCCATCTGGTCGCGGCGGCGCAGCATCTCGATCCCGAGGCGCGGCTGCTCGCGCCGGCGATCGGCGGCTTTGCCGCCGGGCTGCTGCTGTGGCTGGCCGCGCGCAACGCCGGCGCGGCGGCGCCGGCCCACGGGGGCGACTATATCGAGGCGGTTGCCGTCGGCAGCGGCCTGCTCGACCTGCGCGGCGGGCTGCGCAAGGTGATCGCTTCGCTGCTCGTCGTCGCCACCGGCGGTGCCGTCGGGCGCGAAGGCGCGATGGTATTGACGGCGGCGATGCTCGCCTCGCTGCTCGGGCGCAGGCTCGGGCGCACGATCGAGCTGCGTCTTGTCGTCAGTTGCGGCGCGGCGGCCGGCTTGGCGGCGGCCTACCACGCACCGCTCGCGAGCGCGATGTTCGTCGCCGAAATCCTGCTCGGCTCGCTCGCGCTCTCGCAATTCGGGCCGGTTGCCGTCGCCGCCGTCCTGTCGTATGGCCTGACGACCGCGATTCACGGACCGCTGCCGCCGTTTGCGCTTGCGCCGCTGCCCCAGCCGGGCTGGAGACAGGTTGCCTGGCTGCTGCCGCTCGGGCTGCTCGGCGGCTTGGCCGGCGCCGGTTTTCTGCGCTGGCTCGGGTTCGCGCGCAGCTGGTTTGCGCGCCGCGCGCTGCCGCCGCCGCTGGCGTTTGCGCTCGGCGGGCTGGTCGTGGGCCTGCTGTCGCTGTGGCGGCCGGAAGTCTGGGGCAACGGCTACAGCACCATCGAGCGGCTGCTCGGCCAGCCGCTGGGCTGGCGGGTGGTCGCGCTGGTGCTGGTGCTGAAGACGGTCGCGGTGGGCGCAACGACCGGCTCGGGCGCGCCCGGAGGCGTCTTCACGCCGACTCTTTTCGTCGGCGCCGCGTTCGGCGCGCTGTTCGCCGCCAGCCTGCAGGCGCTCGGCGTGACGCAGGTCTTCGAGCCGGTCTATGCGCTGCTCGGAATGGCCAGCTTGCTCGCGGCGACGACCCGTGCGCCCGTGATGGCCGCGCTGATGGTGTTCGAGATGACCGGGCAATACCACCTGCTGGCCGTGCTGCTGCCGGCCTGCGTCGTGGCGACGCTGTTGTCGCGGCGGCTGCACCCGGAGTCGGTCTACGGCTTGCGCCAGACCGTCGCGCCGGCCGGACGCCGGATTCGCCATCCCGCGTCCGCGGCGTCATCGCACCCCGCAGCGGCGGATGCGATCGGCAAGACCTGAGGGCGGGCGGTCCCGCGCAGTTTGCGGGTTTAACGAAGGGCTAACGCGCGGCGTGCCCAATGCGCCGCATGAAAAACCGAAGCGCCAGGGGCCGATCGGCATGCCGCGGGCATGTGCATCGCCGCCGGCACTGATCGATACGCTGTCCTGCCTATCATGAACGCATTGAAATCGGTCGCTTCCGGCGACGACGTGTCCGAGTTGAACCACCTCGCATTTCGAAGCCTGCGCCAGCACCTGCAGGCACGGATCATCGGCCAGCAGCATCTCGTCGACAGCCTGCTCGTCGCGCTGCTCGCCGACGGCCACCTGATGGTCGAGGGCGCGCCCGGGCTGGCGAAGACGACGGCGATCAAGGAGCTCGCCGCCGCGCTGCAGGGCGACTTCCGGCGCCTGCAGTTCACGCCCGACCTGCTGCCCGGCGACCTGACCGGCACCGACGTCTACCGGCCGGCGACGGGAGACTTCCAGTTCGCGCCCGGGCCGCTGTTTCACAACCTGATCCTCGCCGACGAGATCAACCGCGCGCCGGCCAAGGTGCAGTCGGCGCTGCTCGAGGCGATGGGCGAGCACCAGATCACCGTCGGGCGCAACACCTACCCGCTTCCGCGGCCGTTCATGGTGATGGCGACGCAAAACCCGATCGAGCACGAGGGCACCTATCCGCTGCCCGAGGCGCAGCTCGACCGCTTCCTGCTCTACGTGCGCATCGGCCATCCCGACGCCGCGGCCGAGCGCGAAATCCTGAAGCTCGCGCGCGCGCAGGCGACGCAGGCCGCGGCCGGCGCGCCGGCGCCGCCGGTCAGGCTTTCGACCCAGCAGATCCTCGCCGCGCGCGAGGAGGTGCTCGCGATGCACATGAGCGCGGCGGTCGAGGAGTACATCGTCCAGCTCGTCATCGCAAGCCGCGATGCGGCGCGCTACGACGCGAAGCTCGCGCCGCGCATCGCCTTCGGCGCCAGCCCGCGGGCGACGATCGCGCTCGACCGCTGCGCGCGCGCCTGCGCCTGGCTGCAGGGCAAGGACTACGTCGCGCCCGACGATGTGCAGGCGGTCGCGCACGACGTGCTGCGCCATCGCATCCTGGTGTCCTTCGAGGCCGAGGCCGAAGGCGTCACCGCCGACGCCGTGGTCGACGATCTGCTGCGTCTCGTACCGGTAGGCTGAAGTGAACCACCCCCTACGCGCTTCGCGCGCCCCCTCCAGGGGGCCGAGCCCGGACACGAAAGGTCCAGTGGACGTTTCGTGCCTGGCGAGGGGCCGGGCGAGGTCGCCCGGCGCGGCCTGCAAGGCCCGCCAGCGGCCCGGCAGAGCCGGATCCGCGGCAGTCGCTTGGGAGAATCCGGTTCATGCGTCGCGGGTGGCGCTTCGGCGCAATGGATAGCTGAGATGAACCACCCGCTGCGCGCTTCGCGCACCCCCGACGCGGCGATCAACGCCGCGACCTGGGCCAGCGCGCCCGAGCTGATCGCGCTGCAGCGCCACGCCGAGGCGATCGCGCTGCACTGCGCCGGCCCGGCGCGCGCGCAGCGTGGCGGCGAGCACCTGTCGCGCTTTCGCGGCCGCGGCATGGACTATCAGGAATCGCGCGCCTACAGCGACGGCGACGACGTGCGCAGCATGGACTGGCGCATCACCGCGCGCACCGGCGTCGCCCACACGAAGGTCTACCAGGAGGAACGCGAGCGTCCGGTCGTCTTCGGCGTCGGCCTCGAGCCGGGCATGTTCTTCGCGAGCCGCGGCGTGCTGAAATCGGTCGTCGCGGCGCGCGCCACCGCCCTGCTCGCCTGGGCCGCGGCCGGCCAGGGCGACCGCGTCGGCGCGCTGCTCTTCAACGGCGATCACTGCGACCTCGCGCCGCGCGGCGGCCGCCACGGCGTGCTGCAGCTGATCCAGCAACTCGTCGCGCACAGCGACCCGCGCCGGGGCATCGCCGCCGTGCCCGGCGACGGCGGCCTGGGTGCCGCGCTCGTGCGGCTGCGCCGCGTCGCCCGCCCGGGCAGCCTTGTCGTGCTGATCGGCGACTTCTACGGTCTGGACGAGTTCTGCGACCGCCAGCTGCAGTGGCTGCGCCAGCACAACGACGTCGTCGCGCTGCAGATCGTCGATCCGCTCGAGGTCGAAGCGCCGCAGGCCGCGCGCTACGGTGTGCTGGCCGCCGGCCGCAGCGGCATTCTCGACCTGCGGCCGGCGGCCACGCGCCGCGCCTACCAGGCGTATTTCGACGCCCACCACGCGCAGGTCGCGGCGACGATGCGCCGGCATGCGATCGGCCTGCTGCGCCTGACGACCGACGCCGATACGGTCGCCGCGTTGCGCCTGCATTTCGCGGCACGGCGCCGGCCCGAACGACGGCTGGCGGCGTGAACCGCTTCGAGCCCGGCAGAAGATGAACCCGGCTGTCGCCCCACCCGCGCTTGTGCTGCGCGATATCCATCTGCCGGACGCGCCGTCGCTGTGGCCGCCGGCGCCTGGCTGGTGGCTGCTGGCGGGGGGGCTGATCGCGCTGCTTGCCTGGGGCATCCCGGCGCTGCTGCGGCGCCGCCGGATCCGCCAGCAACGTGAGCGCTTGCTTGCAATGCTGGCGGCACTCCAGAGCGAGCTGGCGGGCGAGCCCTCGCCGCAACGGCTGGCGCAACTCGGCGAACTGCTGCGCCGCCTGGCACTGCTGCGCTATCCGCGCAGCGAGGTCGCGTCGCTCAGCGGTGGCGCCTGGCTGCGCTTTCTGGACGAAACCGGCGGCGAAGGAGGTTTCAGCGACGGCGCCGGCCGCGTCCTTGCCGAAGGCCCGTATCGGCGCCGGCTGCCGCCCGACTTCGACCCCGTCGCCGTCGCCACCGTCATCCGCGGCTGGGTCGAGAAGAATGCGCACCACGCCTGGCGGCAGGAAGAAGACGACGGCGCCGACGACGACGCGCCGCAACTGGGGTTCGTGCGATGAGCCCGTCGCCCGGCCGCCCGAAGACGGGCTCGCTCCCCCTCGGGGGGGCCGGTGCGAAACACTGTTGGGAGCGACGATGACCCTGCAACTCGCCTGGCCCTGGCTGCTCGCCGCGCTGCCCTTGCCGCTGCTCGCCTGGTGGCTGCCGGCGGCAACGGCCGTGCCGCCGGCGGCGCTGCGCTTTCCGTTTCCCGGCGTGCTGCAGGCGGCGCACCAGGGGCCGGCGGCGCGGCGTTCACGCCTGCTGCCGGCGCTCGCCGCACTCGCGTGGTTGATGCTCGTGCTCGCCGCCGCGCGCCCGCAGCAGGTCGGCGAAACGGTCCATGTGCCGGTCACCGGCCGCAGCCTGATGCTCGCGGTCGACCTCTCGGGATCGATGCAGACGCCCGACATGCAACTCGGCGGGCGCGACGTGAGCCGGCTCGAAGCAGTCAAGTCGGTCGCCGGCGACTTCATCGAGCGTCGCGCCGGCGACCGCATCGGGCTCATCCTGTTCGGCGACCAGGCCTATGTGCAGGCGCCGCTGACGCTCGACCGCGCGACCGTGCACACCCTGCTGGACGAGGCGCAGATCGGCCTGGCCGGCCAGCAGACGGCCATCGGCGACGCGATCGGGCTTGCCATCAAGCGGCTGCGCAGCGCGCCGGCCGGCAACCGCGTGCTGGTGCTGCTCACCGACGGCGCGAGCAACGCCGGCAGCGTCGATCCGCTGAAGGCGGCCGACCTCGCGGCGCAGGAGGGCGTGCGCATCTATACGATCGGCGTCGGCAGCGATGAAGTCGTTCTGCGAGGGCCGTTCGGCCTGACGCAGACGGTGCAAGGCGATCTCGACGAGGACGTGCTGAAGACGATCGCGAGCAAGACCGGCGGGCAGTACTTCCGCGCCGCCGACATCGCGAGCCTGAAGAAGATCTACGCCGACCTCGACCGCATCGAGCCGATGTCGAAGGATGCGCAAAGCTGGCGGCCGATCGACGAGCTCTACATGTGGCCGCTCGGCGCCGCGCTGCTGCTGAGCGTGCTGATCGCCCTTCGCCTTGCCGGCCCGGGCATCGTCGGCATCGGCGCGGCGCAGACCACGCTTCGCGGTACGGGGCAGCGCCGTGCTTGAGGCGTTCCACTTCATCCGGCCGCTGTGGCTGCTCGCGCTTGTGCCCTTGTGGTGGCTGGCGTGGCGGATCGCGCGCGCCGGAGGCGGCGACAACCCGTGGCGGCGGACGGTCGACGGCGCGCTCCTGCCGCTCTTGATGGCGGGCGGCGCGGGCGGGATTCGGCCCGGCATGCTGCGCCTCGTCGCGCTCGGCTGGACGCTCGCCGCGCTCGCGCTGGCGGGGCCGACCTGGCAGCGCAAGCCCGAGCCGGTCTACCAGACGAGCGCGGCGCGCGTCGTCGTCCTCGACCTGTCCGGCTCGATGTACGCCACCGACGTCAAGCCGTCGCGCCTGGAGCGCGCGCGCTTCAAGGTCGAGGACGTGCTGGCTCTCGGCGAGGAGGGCCAGACCGGCCTCGTCGTCTACGCCGGCGACGCCTTCGCCGTCGCGCCGCTGACGCGCGACGCGAATACCCTGCGGGCGATGCTGAAGGCGCTCGACCCCGGGCTGATGCCGGTGCAGGGCAGCCGCGCCGACCTCGGCCTGCTCGAAGCCGGGAAGCTGATGCAGCAGGCCGGCGTGAGCAGCGGCCAGGTGCTGCTGATCGCCGACGGCATCGATCCCGAGCATGTCGGCGCGGCCACCGCCGCTGCCGCCAAGCTGCGCGCGGACGGCTACCGCGTCTCGGTGCTCGGCGTCGGCACCGAGCAGGGTGCGCCGATGACCGACGCCAACGGCCATCTGCGGCGCGACGCCGGCGGCAAGCTCGAGATGACGCGGCTCGACCTCGGCGCATTGCAGACCGTGGCACGCGCCGGCGGCGGGCGCATGCTGCCGCTCGCCGATACCGGCGACGCCTTGCGCGCGGTGCTCGATGCCGACGCCCACGCGCGGGTCGACACCGAGCAGGGCAGGCTCGGCGCAACGGCCAGCGCCTGGCTGGATCAGGGGCCGTGGCTCGTCGTGCTGCTGCTGCCGCTGGCGGCGCTCGCGTTTCGACGCAATGTGTTGATCGATGCTGTGCCGGCAGCGCGCAAGTCGCAGCCGGTGCGCAAGGCGGGGCCGGGGGCGACATCGGCGGCGCCCGCCGCTGGCGGCCTGATCATGCTCGGCGGCTGGCTCGCGGCTGCGACACCGGCGCACGCGCTGACCTGGGACGACGCCTGGCGCCGGCCCGACCAGCAGGCCGCAGCGGCGATGGCAGCCGGCGACTATGCGAAAGCGGCGCAGCTCGCGACCGACGCCGAACTGCGCGGCAGTGCCGAGTACAAGCGCGGCGACTATGCCGCCGCAGCGGAGGCGTTCTCGCGCGCGTCGGGCCCGCGCGCCGACTACAACCGCGGCAATGCGCTCGCCAGGCTGGGGCAGTACGCGCAGGCGATCGCCGCCTACGACAAGGCACTCGGCGCCGATCCCGCCAACGCCGACGCGAAGGCGAACAAGGCAGCGGTCGAGGCGCTGCTGCGCAAGCAGCAGCAGGAGAAGAGCGCCCAACACGACGAGCCGGAGAACGGCAGGCAGCAGGGCGAAGAATCGAAGCAGCAGCCCAAGGATCAGCCGTCGCAGCAAGGCCAGCAGGGCCAGCAGGGCCAGCAGGGCCAGCAGGGCCAGCAAGGTCAGCAAGGTCAGCAAGGTCAGCAAGGTCAGCAAGGTCAGCAAGGTCAGCAGGGCGAGCAGGGCGAGCAGGGCGAGCAGGGCGAGCAGGGTCAACAAGGCGAGCAGGGTCAACAGGGCGAGCAGGGCCAACAGGGCGAGCAGGGTCGGCAGGAAGCGAAGGCGGCTTCGAACCCGAAAGGCGGCCCAACGGCCGATCAATCCGGACGCGACGCGGCGCAGGCATCGCCCGCTCGACCGGCGGCGTCCGCGCCGGCAGACTCGTTTGCCGAAGCAGCGCGCAAGCTGGCGGCGCAGCAGGCGGCACCGAATGGCGACGCCGCGGCTCGGGCGGCGGCCGGCGCCGCCACGCCGCAGGGCATGGCGTCCGGTGCGCAGGCATCCGGCGCCAGGCCCGAGGCCGCGGCGTCGCGCGCTCAGCCGCTGCCGAGCGAAGAACAGCTCGCCGCCGAGCAGTGGCTGCGGCGCATCCCGGACGATCCGGGCGGCCTGTTGCGGCGCAAGTTTCTCTACCAGTATCAGCAGCGCGAACGCAACGCCGGCCGCGCTGGCGGAGGTTGACATGAAGGCGCAAGGTACGAGGCTCGCGACGCTGGCGGCCGCGCTGGCGTTGCTTGCGTCCGGCCCTCTGGCCTGGGCCGACGTCAGCGCCAGGCTGGACCGCGACCGCGTTGCATTCGGCGAGCCGCTCACGCTCACGATCCGGAGCGACGGCAAGGATTCCGGCGCGCAGCCCGATCTGGCCCCGCTGCGCAAGGATTTCGACGTCCTCGGCACCAGCCGCAGCAGCGAGGTGCGGATCATCAACTTCCACCGCTCGGACAGCGTGCGCTGGACGGTGCAGCTGATGCCGCGCCGCGCCGGCAGCATCGAGGTGCCGCCGATCGCGGTCGGCGCCGAGCAGACGGCGGCCTTGGCGCTCGAGGTCGGCGGGCCTGCGGCGGCGCCCTCCGCCGGCGCCGCGGCGCAGGCGCCCGGCACGCTTGCGTTCATCGAGGTCGACGCTGCCGCCGCCAAGCGGCCGGTCTACGTGCAGCAGCAACTGCCGCTCACGGTGCGGCTGTATGTCGATGGCAGCGTGCAGTCAGGCGACCTGCGCGGGCCGAGTTCGCCCGATGCGGTGATCGAGCAACTCGGCGACGAGCAGCGCAGCAGCGCGCGGGTGAACGGCCACGACTACACCGTCATCGAGCGCCACTATGCGATCTCGCCCGAGAAGAGCGGCACGCTGCGCATCGAGGCCCCCAGCTTTCGCGGCCAGGCGGTCGTGCCCGCCGCGCCGGGCAGCGATCCGGGCGACGACATGATGGCCGAGATGCTGCGCAATACGCCATTCGCGAACAACCCGATTTTCCGCAACCGGATGTTCGGCGGCACGGGGGCGTCGCTGCGGCCGGTCGGCGCGAGCGGCGAGGCGCTGACGCTGGACGTACGGCCGCGGCCCGCCGCGGCGCAGGGCGCGTGGCTGCCGGCCGAGCAGATCGGCATCCATGACAGCTGGGCCGACGCCGCGCCCCACTTCAAGGCGGGCGAACCGGTGACGCGCACGCTGACGATCCAGGCCCGGGGCCTTGCCGCCTCGCAGATCCCGCCGCTCGCGCTCGCCGCGCCGGCCAATGCGCGCGTCTACCCCGACGCACCGGACAACCAGAGCCGCACCGACGGTACGACGATCTTCGGCACGAGCAGGCAGACCCTGACCTACATCCCGAATGCCGAAGGCGCGCTCGAGATCCCCGGTGTCGACCTCGCCTGGTGGGATACGAAGGACGATGTGCAGCGCCACGCCGAACTGCCGGCGCGCAGCTTTCGGGTCGCGCCCGGTGCGGTGCCGGCAACGGCCGGCGCGACACCGGCCCCGGTATCGACCGGCGCGCCAGCCGCCACCGGCAGCCCGACGCCCGGCGTGGCGGCCACGCCGCAGGGCGCGACATGGCAGGCGCGCGCCTTCGAGTGGCTTCGCGACCATCGCGCCCCGCTGGCCGCCGGCCGTGCGGTGCTGGTGGCCCGCGCGCTCACCCGGGGGCTGCTGCCGCGCCGCGCGGCACCGCCCGCCGCCC